>OIZE01001673.1_pt1 | contig 13115 bp, 26 predicted proteins | sample 1588421 | NCBI WGS metagenome assembly OIZE01 (sample SAMN03283251) | human gut metagenome | biome: human-associated habitat; material: feces | host: Homo sapiens | place: USA | collected 2013
ATGGAAAAAATGCAGAGGAGGAAACCGAAATGGTAGAAAAGAGCAAGATCATCGTGGACGGCAAGGAAGTCGCCGTTGAACGCATCCTGAAAAACGGCACGAACTACGTCAAGGTGCGCGATCTGGCCGCTGCGCTGGATCTCGAAGTGAGCAACAAGGGCAATATCGCCGTGCTGACGCACAAAGAAAAGTAAGCCCCCGCCAGGCGGCGGGCCGAAGGGAGTGACAGCAAATAACTGCGCGGCTGGCTCTGCCGAAGGAGCTGGAACACCTCACGCGCAGCGACTGGGAGCGCGTCGCTGACGAGGGCTTATTGGATGAGATCGATCAGCAGATCGTGAATCTTTATATCGTGCGCAGGCTCCCACAGATGGACGCGGCCGGTGAGATCGGCATCGACCGCAAGACCATCTCCCGCCGCCTGCCGCACATCTACAACACCGCCCGCCGCCTGACAGGAGCATAACGCAAAACGCCTTGAGCATCACGCTCGGGGCGTTTTTTCTATGTCCCGCAAATGGTACACAAATGTCCCGGAAGTGCCCCATAAATGTCCCCCACGAAAAAACGGGATCCGGTAGACTGAGAATAGAAACCGGCCGGTTTACTACTTTTCGGAGGTATTTTTTATGGAATACGCAAGCAATGGCAAGGGCAATCTGGGCGTGACGCTCGGTGCAATCGGTACGGGCCTCGGCGTTCTGAACGGAGGTCTCGGTGGCATTCTCGGCGGATTCGGCACGAATCCTGCTGCGGCTGCGGCTATGGCTGCGGGTAACAGTGACAACCACTATGTCAGCCGTTATGAGGCTGGTCAGTCCGCACGGATCGCAGAGCTGGAGACGGAAGTGAAGCTGCGCGACGCGAACGCTTACACCGACAAGAAAATTCTCGAGGTGTACCAGTACACGGACGGCAGAATGCGCTCGATCGAAGAGCAGCTTTGCCAGCAGCGCGTTATCAACGCGCAGACCACGGCGAACCTGTCCTGCATGCAGAACGAGATCGCGACTCTTTCCGGCATGACCAAGACGGTTATCCCCATTGCCAACATCTGCCCGGAACCGATGCAGCGGTATAACAGCTGGACGGCTCCGACCGGCACAGCGACGGCCAGCGAGGGCTAAATGCAAGGGGCGGCATAAGCCGCCCCATCTTCAAACGGAGGTATCTGTATGACAGTGACAATAGATCAGGCATTAAATGGCTTGGAGCGATTCGCGAATAGCGAGCTCATTCCACGGCTACCGGAAGGTATTGGTGTGGCTGCGGCTATACTTATGCGGATGGCAAAGGACGGCGGGAAAGAGCGGCTGCTTGCAATGAAAGACAATTTCTTCGTGCAGCTGACTGGGGCACTCGACGAGGAAGGAAACGTCGACATCGATCGTTTATACAAATACGCTCGGGATGAGATCGACGGAAAAAAGATTAAGCTGTTTTCGATCAAGGACAAAGATATGCGGTTTGACGTAACAGACGTAGATAAGCTTTGCAGATATATTCAGGAGGCGTGACATGAAGCAGTATATCGAAGATCTGAAAAAGCAATTACAGGAGGTCATGGAGCGCCCGGCGTCGCTGGGGCGCGCGGAGGAAGTTACGGTATATGCAGATGCTATCTGCGCGCTGCATAAGCTGGGTGGCGATCATTTTCGTGAGTCCACGAAAATGATGGAATTTACCGAGGACGATGCAAAAGAGTGGACGGCCCGCATGGAGAACACGGACGGAACGACCGGCCAGCATTGGCCGATGGAACAGACAACGGCGGTCATGGTGTCAAAAGGTTATCACTATGACCCGGCTGTCTGGTATGCGGCTATGAACATGGTCTATAGCGATTATTTCAGTGTCGCGAAGAAGCACGGTGTCAACACCGTTGAGTTTTACGCCGATATGGCGGAAGCGTTTCTTGACGACAAAGACGCAGGCGGCCCGGAGGAAAAGATCAGCGCGTATTATCACTGCATAGCGTCCTGATTTCGTGACCAATTTCATGACCAAAACGCGAATTAAAGGTATGTTTTTCATACCAGAAATGTATCTTAAGGAACAGTAAAATGTTCCGTTCAAAACGCCTGAAACCGTTGATATACAAGGAAAAGCCCTGCAATCCATTGAGATTGCAGGACTTTTTTTCTGGCAGGGGATGAGGGATTCGAACCCTTGCTAGAAACGGCAAGACCATTGGGAATGCTATGCTTTTTGATAGCGTGACAAAATCGTGACCAAATTTGTTTTTTTTATGCGCCATCGTGGGCGCTTTTTGGGGCCTATGATGGAGCTGAAATAAGCATCTATATCCGCATCTACTTTCTTTCGCTTTTCTGTCATTGTGTGCTGGTAAATCTGCTTCATCGTCTTTTCGGAAGACCACCCGCCGCGCTCCATTGCGTATTTGTCCGGCGTGTTGAGGGACAGCATGATAGAGGCGTTTGTATGCCGCAGAGCGTGTAGCCCATAGAAAGGTACTCCGGCTTTTTCTGTTGCGGCAACAAGACGGTTTCGAATCGTCTGCGGGCTGGTTGGTACGACGTACTCACTATCGTGCGGCATTTTAGCGAGTACGTCAATAATATAGTCCGGAAGATCGAATCGTCTGCGGGATTTTTCGGTTTTCGTGCCCTTCTCGACGTACTCATTGTGCTCATTCAGCACGCGTGCGGAAGTGACGCGCAGTGTTTTCTCGTCAAGGTCGACACCGTCCCACTTTAGCCCGATGATCTCAGAACGGCGCATACCGATCCAGCAGGCCAATAGCACGACGATTTCTAAGTCTGTTCCGCGCACAGTGTCGAAAAGCTTGCGCAGCTCGTCTTCCGTGTAGATCTGTTTTTCCTTGTCGATCTTCTGCGGCAGCGCTACAGGCTGCATATCTATGCCGTGGAATTTCAGCACGGCGTATAATAGGCCTACGGCGTTTCGGATCGTTTTCGGGCTGCACGTCTTGGCTTCCTCGTTGACGGCTTTTTGCAGATTCATAAATGAAATGTTATTCAATCTGGTTTGCATGAGCGACTGGAAACGATTCTTCTGCACGACACGGTAGCCTCGAATTGTAGCCGGTGAAAGGATCGCGTCTTTTGCACCAATATACTCGTCAATCGCCTTTGTCAGTGGAAGCCCGCATTTCCTTGTTTCTGCCGTATTCTGTTCAGCAAGCAATTTCCGCTCAAGCGCGGCTTGCTCCGCCTCACCCGGAGTGTCGCGGATAAATGTTTCACGCTTTCCATTCACCATCACCCGGCAACGGTAGGAACCGGACGGAAGTTTTTCAGCTTCTGGGACTTTGACTTTCTTCATTTTTGCTCTCCTTGCGGATGATATGCGATATTGTAACTCCCGCAGCAATAACCGCCGCAACGATTAGACCAATAAACGTCCAAGCCATAATTGATGGTTTCCCGCATCGAATAATACCGGAATCTGTGATCTGTGAATCAATGACGAGATAAACAATCAGCGACATTGCGAGAACCAGGCAGAAAAATACAAGCACATAACAAACCGCGTGGATAGACTTGATTTGCGCAGTTTGCGCCTTGTTTGTCGCGGTGAGCTCCGCGTTCTCGACTTTAAGTTTATTGTTTTGGTCCTGCAATTCACTTTGACTTCCGGCTGCATGGTCAAGCCCGCAGAGATCGTCAAGCGACAGACCGAGCGTATCGGCGATTGCAGCCTCGTTATACAACAGCGGGTTTGCTTGCACACCAGAGTTCACACGGCTTACATTTGAGTATGGGACGCCGGACTTTTCCGAAAGCTCACTGATCGTCATGCCAACTTCGTTTCTTCTTTGCTTGATCTTTTTTGAATAGGCCTCAAAAAATGGTGCAAGCTTCTGCATTGATGTCAAAACAAACGCCTCCAACAACAAAATTCCAAAATAGGTTAAAATTCGCAATTTTGAATACACAGTTTCTTAATTTTGAGCAGCGATTTGAACTCTGGGGTGTGGACTTTTACAAATATTGTCTGCTACACTGGAAGCGTACTCAAGCGGCGCTCCCACTCGCTGCGAGGGAAACCCCGCCGCTTCATCCAGCAGGCGGCGGGGTGGATTTACGGATTACAGTTCTTGCACGGAACATACCCCATCGCAACTACGCTGTCGCGCGTACCGGTATAATACCACTTATTTTTCTCTGCCATCTTTCTGACGCTCTTGCACCATGTATAATGGAACTTTCCGGTGTTTGTGTTGATAATGTAATCATACATTGCAGCGGTTGGCGCGGTTTCCTGCGCCGGTGCAGGCTCGTCCTGCGTAGTTGTGCTTGACTGAGGGGCAATATAGCCGCCTGCCGCCTTGTATCCGTCGTCATATCCGTATTGATAATAATTCTCCCGGCAAGATTCCAAGCGGTTTTCATAGTCGGATACGGTGTCCTGACATCCGCTTTTGTATCCCTCGCTATGCCCGGCGTCATATCCTTCGCTATAGCCATTATCATAGTCGCCGCTGTGTTCGCTTTCTGTTTCACTGCGACCTTCTTCAAGACCTTCTTCATATCCTTCCGCTTTCGCGTCAGCCAGCATCTGGTCGAGCTCAGATTTCGATAATTGATAGTCTGCGCTAGAGCATCCAGACAGGCAGAGGAGAAGCAACACGGAGGCAAGATGCAAGGCAATAATCTGTTTTCGTTTCATCTTATCATTTCTCCTGTCCTATAAATTGTACTTATTCAAAATTTCTGTGTAGAAAATTGAATACGGATTTTGTGAAATACTGCCTATTGAAATAATCAAACAAACGTACTAGAATGGAATCACAGCCTCAAACAGGGAAAGGAAGGTTAAGCATGGAGCAAAAGGAAATCGCGGCACTCGAATTGATACGGAGATCGAACGACCCGGAAGCGGCGCTCAAAGCAGCCCTTGCGCTTTTAATGTCGCTTCAAGAAGCGCAGGAAACCGCTCCTGTGTGTCCTGCGGCAATTTCCTGAACAGCTCCAACAACTGAATTTCTGCATCCGAGAGCGCACCAGACATGGTGCGCTCTTTTTTTGGTGCTGGATCGTCTGTTTCTCCGCGCAGCCATTCAAGGGAAACGCTGTACTTGGTAGAAATTTCGTGCAGCTTTTTTATGTAAGAATTGCTACTGCCTTTTTCCCACATTGAAACGATATCGCCGCTGTCGTAGCCGATGCTCCTTGCAAATTTAGCTTTTGCGCCATGCTTTGGCTTTCCGGTTTCGTCTGTTTCAAGCAGCGAAAGAATGCGATTGAGCATAATGTCCAAAATATCACCCCCAAAATTGGCGGTTTCATAGAAACCGAAGAAATTCGGTTTTATATATTGCAAAACCGAAAAATATGAGTTATCATATACACGTCGGTTGCGACAGAAGAAGCCAGCCAGCGGTTGAAACGCGGGCGGCTCATATTTACGCACTGACAGACAGCGCGGGCGCAAGGGCGTATATGGTTTCCAGACAAGACCATTTTACCACCCTAGCCCCGAAGCTGTCAACATGAAAACTCATATTTGTGAGCTTTAGGGGGTGGAAATATAACCAGGCTAAAAGAACTGCGGCTGCTGTCCGAGCACACACAGGAGGAAATCGCAAAAGCGCTGGACGTAACGCAAAGCGCCGTGAGCCGGTGGGAAAGCGGAGCATTCCCCCCGCTGGCCAAATACAGAAAGCAGCTAGCAGCACTCTACGGCGTACCGGAAGAGGAACTGATGAAGGGAGGGAAGGAATATGCCAGCGGTGAAGCTGGGGAGGGATAACACGTCAAGAAACCTGTCGCGCCTGATTTACGGGTATGTGAAGGAGCGCGGAGTGAAGCTCGACGATCTTATGAAGCCTGCGGGTGTGGCCAGCAAGACCACGCTGCGCAAGTACCTGAAAGAGCCGCTGAGTTTCCAGATGAAATGCGTGATAGCAATTTGTAAGTGGCTGCGCATTCCGAGAGAGGAATTCTTGGCGATATGGGATTATTAAGGAGGAACGACCATGGAAAAGAAGAAACTGCACATTGAAATTGGAATTGATGGAGAAAAGAGCATTGTAAATATGCAGGGCTCTGCACTCGACCTCTTACTGGCGGCAACGTACATCGTGAAGGTGTTTTATCAATCGTTCGCGGAAAACGGCGCTGGACACCTGTTTAAATCGACCATGCGCAGCATCGTCAATTCCGACGACAGCCCGATTTATGATGGTAAAGAACCGGGAAATGGAGGCGAAGAACATGAGAAACAGTCTTGCGGTCGCGGAAACGACTGAGGAACGCCGGGAACGGCTGCGGGAGGAATTGGAGGCCCGCAAGGCGGCGCGGCGGATCGTCAAAGGGATGTGCCTTTGGGTAAGCGGCGCGGCGATGATCCTGTCAGCAATGGCAGGGACGGCCGCAATGACGTATGAATGCGTTGTGACTGGCTTCGTCGCGCTCGTAGCGCTGCTGTACGGGCTGGCATAAAGAAATGACCCCTGCCGCGCGGCAACGCGACAGAGGCCGAAAGGAAACTTAAGACGCCTTTATTATAGGGCAGAAAGGGAACTATGTCAAGTTTAACGGATTCCCGCGTTCGACATGGTGCGAAAGCCTGCGTAGACGCGGTACATCGGGCCGACTACCCGAAGTTTAACAAATGCCTGCTTTCTCAGTGCGAAGCGCCGGAGAAATACGGCGTGCAGCTTGTTCCGGAGGCAGCTGCGGCGATCAAGGCGCTGGACGCGCCCAAGAACCGCGCAGATCGCCGGAAGAAGACGAACCGGTATTATTTCCGGCTGACGGACGGCGGCGCAGAAGTTCTGCAGCAGCTCTGCGAGGCTATGCACTGTGCAAGCGTGCAGAGCCTGTGCGAAAAGCTCTTGGAAAAGGAGGCGAAACGCCGTGGGATACGATGGTGAGAACCTCTATCTCGGCATTGACGAACCGGAACCGAAGATTGTCGGCCAGTGCGCATACTGCCGGGAAGACATCTATGAAGGAACTGAGTGCTTCTGCTGCAACGGAGTGCTGGTACATACGGAGTGCTTCGGGGACTATGTGCAGGATGAGTACAGCGAATCGGAACTGGCCGGGGCGCTGGGATTTGAGCAGAAAACAGCATAAGGAGGAAACATGAGAGTTTACAAAGGGACAGACAGGCAAATGAAATGCCGTGGAATGCAATACACGCTGGGCGAAACCGCTGTTTTTGACGGTGAACCGCACCTATGCAAAGCAGGGTTGCACGCGTGCGAGCAGCCTATCGATGTGCTGAACCACTACACACCGAATGAAAGCCGGTACTTTGAGGCAGAGGCAGAAGAGGTATCTGCCGAACGTGAATCATCGGATAGCAAGATTGTTGCGAGGAAAATGACGCTGAAAGCTGAGATTGGCGTTCCCGGCCTCGTGAAAGCGCAGATCGAATATGTAAAGAGCCAAATCGGATTTGACGATGCGATCAAGCGCGCAAACGCCGAAAAAGAGAATCATGCCACAGGCGATCTGGGCGCAGCCTCCGCCACAGGCAATCTGGGCGCAGCCTCCGCCACAGGCAATCGGGGCGCAGCCTCCGCCACAGGCTATCTGGGCGCAGCCTCCGCCACAGGCAATCTGGGCGCAGCCTCCGCCACGGGCGATCAGGGCGCAGCCTCCGCCACAGGCGATCAGGGCGCAGCCTCCGCCACAGGGAAAGCCGGTGTGGCGCTCGCGGCTGGATGTGAATGCAAAGCAATGGGCGCACTCGGCTGCGCGATCTGCTGCGTCGAGCGCGGCGAGTGGGACGGAAATACATATCCGATCATTGCTGTCAAGGCAGCGATTGTCGATGGCGAAACGATCAAGCCTGATACTTGGTATCGGCTGGAGAACGGGGAATTTGTGGAGGTGGAATGATGGCCACACGCACCGAGGAGATATACATACCGTGCGAATGCCGGGTATCAATCTTTTTTCCCGCCGGGCATATCGAATGCGATATTTGCCCCCTGCTGCAAACGTATAGCAGGCGGCAGTGCATGAGGACTGGGGAATTGATTCCGGCGTGGCAGAAACGCGGGTATTATTGCCCGCTGGAGATTCCGGGCGATCTGATACCGCCCGAAACTGATGACCTGAAGGAGGACTTGGAAAATAAATGAAATTAACAGAAAAGCTGAATGCCATTCAGGCGCAGCTGAAAGCGCCGAAGGACAAGAAGAATAGCTTCGGCGGTTACAACTACCGTTCCTGCGAAAGCATTTTGGAGGCTGTGAAGCCTCTGCTTCAGGCGCAGAGCTGCATTCTGACGATATCCGACGAGATTGTAGAGATCGGAAACCGCATTTATGTTAGGGCAAAGGCTACGATTTCCGATGGTGAGGGCGAGTATACGACGTATGGCTTTGCCCGTGAGCCGGAAAGCAAGAAGGGCATGGACGAGCCGCAGGTAACAGGTACGGCCAGCTCTTACGCCCGCAAGTACGCACTGAACGGCCTTTTTGCAATCGACGATACGAAGGACGCGGACACGGACGAATATGCAAAGGAAACGGGCCGGACAGCGAAAAGCCAGCCTGCGCAGGCTAGGAAAACAGCACCGCAAACATCTGCAATGTCATTTAATTGCGCAGTCTGCGGCCAGCAGATTGTGGGCGAAACGATCAACGGACATACGTATTCTGGCGTGAGCATTGCGGAGCAGACGGCCAAGAAGTTTGGCCGCTGCCTCTGCTGGACGTGCGCACAGAAGCAGGGAAAGGAGAAAAAGAATGCTGAATAAAATCGTCCTGATGGGCCGCCTGACCCGTGACCCGGAGCTTCGGCAGACGCAAAGCGGAAATTCTGTTGTGTCCTTCACGCTTGCCTGCGACCGCGATTTCGCGGCGCAGGGCGCGGAGAGGGAAACGGATTTTATTGATGTTGTCGCATGGCGGAATACAGCTGAGTTTGTCAGCAAGTATTTCTCCAAGGGCCGCATGGCCGTCGTGTCTGGCCGTTTGCAGATCCGCAACTGGGAAGACAAGGACGGAAACAAGCGCAAAACGGCAGAGATCGTCGCAGAAAGCGTTTATTTCGGCGACAGCAAGCGGGACGGGCAGAATGCTTCTGCCGCTGCACCGTCCTCTTCGGAGTTCAAGCCGCTGCCGAGCACAACGCCGGTTCCGTTCTCTGCGCCGGATATGCCGCAGATGGAGATCGGCGACGACGACCTGCCGTTCTGAACGTTCTGAGGGCTGATAGATGGCAAAATGCTATGTGAAAGCCTTTTTTGATTGGATCGAGCAGACGGCGGCGCTTGAAGACGATGAACGCGGGCGGCTGTTTGTTGCGATCCTCGAATATGCGAGGTCTGGCATTGCCCCAGACCTCGCAGGGCGGGAATCTATCCTGTTTCCAGTTTTTAAGTCGCAAGTTGACCGCGATTTAGAGAACAGCACAGCTTACGCCGAAAACGGCAAAAAAGGTGGCAAAACAAAAAATTCGAGCCAAACCGAACCAAAACTAACCAAACCGAACCAAAGTGAACCAAAACGCCCTAACAAAGAAAAAGAAGAAGACAAAGAAAAAGACAATGACAAAGACGAAGAGATAACGGCGGCTTCGCCGCCAACGCGCTCGAAGAGCAGCGATTTCGATCTCTTTTGGCAAGCGTACCCGAAGAAAGTCGGGAAGGAAGCCGCTAGGAAAGCATTCAGCCGGGTAAAAGCCCCGCTTGAATCACTCCTGACCGCCATAGAGCGGCAGAAGTGTGGCAACCAATGGACGACGGAAAACGGACGCTTTATCCCGAACCCGGCCACATGGCTGAATCAGGGACGCTGGGAAGACGAGGTTGCGCAAACACCGCTTGGCCGCGCTGCAAAGCCCGGCTACGGCGTGCAGGGGCACCACGACGAACTGAATTCGCTGGAACGTGCGGCTGTGGACAGGGTGATGGGGCCGGTGTCAAAGGGCGCTGCCCGATTGCAGCAAGGCGTGCAGCGCCACGGGGACGAACTTGATGCGTTCCAGCTGGAGGCGGTCGAGCGAATGCTTGCGGAAAACAAGGGGGACAAGACATGAGATTTGTTTGCGATTGCTGCCACGATCTGACGAACATCGAGGCCGACCGGATGGAGATCCAGGGCGAGAAGCTGATGGTGTACAGCCGCGGCGCCATGCTGGAATGGGCGTGGTGCCAGCACGTTGGGAAACAGACCTGTTTCGACCTGGCGGCGTTTGGAGGTGCAAAAGCGGAATGAAATGGCATATTGCAAGTGTCAGCTGGGGCAAGGACAGCCTGGCCATGCTCCTAATGCTGATTGCCAAGGGCTACCCGCTGAATGAGGTGGTTTTCTACGATACCGGAATGGAGTTTGAGGCGATTTACCACACACGGGATCAAATGCTACCCAGCCTGGAGCAGCTGGGGATCAAGTACACTAGACTGGAGCCGGAAAACCCGTTCCTGTTTGATATGCTGGAAAGGCCGGTTTGCAGTAAGCAGAAAGGCACACACCAAGGTTATGGCTGGTGTGGCGGCCTCTGCCGCTGGGGAACCACGGGGAAGCTGAAAGCCATAGACAGGTACGCGGAGGCGCGGGACGCTATGGTTTACGTTGGCATAGCTGCCGACGAAACGCCGCGACTGGAAAAAGAACGGAAGCCGTATAAACTGCACCCGCTGGCGGAGTGGGGCATGCCGGAAGCCGACGCCATGGCATATTGCTATGAAAACGGGTTTTCGTGGCTGGAGGGCACGATCCGCCTTTATGACGTGCTGGACCGTGTTTCGTGCTGGTGCTGCTGCAACAAGAACCTGCGGGAACTGCGGAATATGTGTATTTACCTGCCGGAATACTGGGAGCGCCTGAAAGACCTGCAACGGAAAATAGACAGGCCAATGAAAGGCTATTACAAAGGCAAGCCGCGCGGCGTGTTTGAACTGGAACAACGGTTCCGCGCAGAATTGGAACAGGAGGCAAGAGACAAGGCATGATAGCTGTTTTAATCAGCATCAGACCAAGGTGGTGCGAGAAGATCATAAGAGGAGAGAAAACGATCGAGGTGCGCAAGACGCGCCCGAAGATGGATACGCCGTTTAAGTGCTATATCTACTGCACAAAACCGGAGGAAAAGCTACTCACCATTATGAAAGACGGCGATGAGAATTATGGAGAAACGTATCACGGCAAGCCGGTTTTCATAAAGACGGAAAAAGCGCCGACCACTGGCTTATGGGATAAGCGGCAAAAGGTTATCGGGGAATTTCTGTGCGATCAGATCATCAACATTAACGGCGCGGGAAGGATCCCGTCGGATGCTGCGCGGCCAACCTGCCTAGAGCCTGCGGAGCTGCACCAGTATCTCGGAGCTGCCACAGGCTTCGGCTGGCACATCTCCAATCTCAAGATTTACGACACCCCGCGCGAACTGCGGGAATTTTACGCTGTGCCAAATGAGGTAGAGGTAGCGCTCAAGGCAAAACCCAAGCCGGTCACCCGCCCGCCGCAGAGCTGGCGGTATGTGGAGGAAGAACTATGGAACGACTGACTTATTTCAAAGACGGATACTGGCGGGTAAATTTCAGCGGAGTGCAGTACCAGGCGGATTTTGTTGATCGCCTCGCGGCCTACGAGGACACGGGCCTGACGCCGGAGGAAATCAAGGCTCCATTTACGGAGGACACGATGATAAATCTGGCAGCGCAGGCGCTGGGAGTGGAGCCTAGCCGCCTCCGCGAGCTTGCCGAGGCCGACAAGGACGGGCGCGTCATTATATTGCCGTGCAAGGTGTACGAGACTGACGGGGTGAGGGTGTATGAGCACACGGTGCGCGAGGTCATCTACGAGACGGCAGGCGGCCCGGCTTTCGATAAAAATGCAATCGGGAAGAGCATATTTTTAACCCGCGAAGAAGCCGAGAGGGCTTCGCGGGAAACACAAGGGAAGGAGGATGCCGATGGAGCGACTGACAAGCCGGAATGAAGATTGTGTTCTGGTAAATGGGCACGGTCTGTACCACTTAACGATGACCGAAGTCGTTCAGATGGCAGATCGACTTGCGGCCTACGAGGACACGGGGCGGGAGCCAGAAGAAGTAACCGCTCTGGGGAAACTGTTTGATTACGCACTGAAAGAATCAAAAACGCTGACTGAGCAGCTTACATTGCTCCATCACATCCGCGAGCTTGCCGAAGCCGACAAGGACGAGCGCGTGGTGGTGCTGCCGTGCAAGGTGGGCGATAAATTATACAGAGTGTTTGCCGGAGAAATCTTCGAGCACCGAGTCGGGAGCATGAAATACTTCGCAATACAGGGAAAGTGGGACATTGAAACGTACCCGTTCCTCCCATCCGTAGAGAGCGGCATAGGGAAAACAATTTTTCTCACCCGCGAAGAAGCCGAGAAGGCTTTGCGGGAAATGGAGGGCAGGCCATGACCAGAAAACGTGCAAGAAAGATCCTCATGTCTATCGGCACGAGCAGAAACCATGCAAACTGGGGGCTGACGGCAAAGCCGTGCTGGAAGACAAATGCCGGTGTGGTAGAGGATACGCTGACGATCACCCTGTACGCGTATCTGCTGCGGAAGAAAATGAACGAGGGCAAAATAACGGAGGAATCCGCAATCCGGGCGGGAGCAATGGCAGCGAGTGAGCTTTGGCTAAAGGAGGTAAACCATGCCTGACGAATACATCAGCCGCGCGAAGGCATTGAGCGCCGTGCAGAAACAGCGCGGCGCGAATAGAAGTCCTGCGCAAAACGACATGCTTGACCGGATCTGCCGCAATATCAAAAACATGCCCGCCGCCGACGTTGCGGAGGTGCGACATGGGCGGTGGATTCACCATGAAGACGGTGTATTCACTTGTAGTGAATGCGGCAACGCAGAATCTAACGACAGCTATTATTGCAGACTATGCGGGGCGAAGATGGATGGATCTGCCGAATGAGCGGACTGCGGTTTGCTCGTGGGAGCGCGAAAGGAGGGAAGCTGATGCAGGATTGCTGCTTGACCTGCAAGAACCTGGAATACAGAAAGAACTACGTTTATCCGTACCGGTGTTTGAAGCACAAGGCCGAACGGTTCTCGGAGAAGGAATTTGAACGGATGTACTTTTCCGGAGAGGAATGCAAGGACTTTGAACAAAGGAGGTGGCCTGATGGGCACAATTCTGGCGATTGACCCCGGCAATATTCAATCCGGCTAT
>OIZE01001675.1_pt1 | contig 13083 bp, 5 predicted proteins | sample 1588421 | NCBI WGS metagenome assembly OIZE01 (sample SAMN03283251) | human gut metagenome | biome: human-associated habitat; material: feces | host: Homo sapiens | place: USA | collected 2013
CTCCGCTCTATATTGTGGATGGACTTCCGCAGGATGGTATTGATTATTTAAATCCGAATGATATTGAATCCATTGCAGTTCATAAGGATGCATCTGTGGCAGCAATCTATGGTTCTCGCGGTTCAAACGGTATTATCATCGTTACTACAAAGTCCGGTAGTCTTGAGAAGAAGACAGAGGTGGCCTATGATGGATATGTAGGTTGGCAGACTCTGGGGCGCAAGTTTGAAATGCTCAATTCCAACCAGTATATGCAGATTATGGATGAGGCTTTGCTGAATTCAAATAATATGTCGCCTATCGACTGGACTTCTCTCAGTGCTATCCGGGATGCAAATGGTAATGTTTATAATACAGACTGGATTGACCAGGCTGTAGACAATGGTGCCTTGACCACTAGCCATAGTCTGGCTTTTACCGGTGGTAGTAAGACTTCTACTTATTCTATTTCTGGTGGTTATACCGGACAGGACGGTCTTATTGGTGGTTCTGACGTTTCTTATTATAAAAGGTATAACCTTCGTGTCAATTCTGAACATAAGATGTGGAATGGATTGGTAACTATTGGTGAGCACGTAGGTTTTGTTTATAAGGATAGCCGTGGCATGGGTACCGGCAATATCTATAACAATAACCTTCGTGGTGCTTTTACAACCTCCCCTTTGGTTCCTGTTTATGATGCCAATGGAAACTTTAATTCTACAGAGAGTTCTGACTGGAATGTGAATGATGGTAACCCTTATGGTACCATGATGATGAACCGTTACAATCAGAGCAAGTCTACTTCAGTTGATGCAAATGTATATGTTCAGATTGAGCCTATCAAGAACTTGAAGTTTAAGACAGTCTTTGCTGTTAATTACGGTGGTTCAGACTATCGTTCTTATTCTCCTGTTTATAAGTTTACTCCACAGAGTGGTAATGGTATCACTAAGGTAAGTCAGAGTGATGGTAGCGGTATCTCACTGGTTTGGACTAATACCCTGACTTATGATTTCAATATCAAGGAACATCATATCAATGCCTTGATTGGTAGCGAGACTTCTAAGTATGATGGTAGCTCTTCTGGTAGTACCGGTTATGGCTTGACCGCTGGTTTCAATGATTGGGATCATGCTTATGTCAAGAATACCGACCAGAGTTCAAGCGACCGTACCATCAGCGGTGCTCCATATAACCCTACTCGTGGACAGTCTTTCTTCGCTCGTTTGGGCTGGTCATGGAAAGACCGTTATATGGTTAATGCAACCATGCGTGCCGATGGTTCTTCTAAGTTTGCAAGAGGCAACCGTTGGGGTTACTTCCCATCTGTTTCTGCAGGTTGGACATTGACAGAGGAAAAGTTCATGAAGTCTACTGCTTCTTGGTTGGATTTCTTGAAACTCCGTCTCTCTTGGGGTCAGGTAGGTAATGCCAATGTCAACTGCTTCCAGTATTTGGCTCCTGTTACAACATCCAAAACCAACTACAACTTTGGTGCTACCGGTGGTACAGATGCCTGGGTAATGGGTGCATACACTAGCCGCTTGGCAAATGAGAAAGTGAAGTGGGAGACTTCTGAACAGTACAATCTCGGTATCGATGCACGTTTCCTCCGTCAGCGTCTTTCTCTGACATTCGATACTTATATCAAGAACACCAAGGATTGGTTGGTACAGGCTCCAGTATTGGCAACAGCCGGTACTCAAGGTCCAGTCATCAATGGTGGTGATGTAAAGAATAAGGGTGTCGAACTTGGGCTTTCCTGGAATGATCAGATTGGCAAGGACTTTGTTTATAGTGTAGGTGCCAACTTCGCTTACAACCACAATGAAGTAGGTAATATTCCTACATTGGATGGTATCATCCATGGTGCTACCAACCAGATTTATCAGAATGCAGAAGAGTTCTATCGTGCAGAGAATGGTCATGCCATCGGTTACTTCTGGGGTTACAAGACAGCAGGCATCTTCCAGAGCCAGCAGGATATCAATAATTGGATTGCTGCCGGTAATGGTGTGCTCCAGTCAAATGTACAGCCTGGTGATGTAAAGTATGTTGATGTTAACCATGATGGTGCTATCAATGCTAATGATAAGGTTGACCTGGGTAATGGTCTTCCTAAGTATACTTTCGGTTTCAATTTTACCCTTGGTTATAAGGGCTTTGATTTGAGTGCAAACTTCACTGGCGCTGCCGGTTTCCAGATTGCACAGTCTTATCGTGATCCTAGTGGTTCACAGGGCAATTACAGTCATCGCATTTTAGGCAGATGGACAGGTGAGGGTACAACCAATGAGATGCCTCGTGTTACATACGGAGACGTAGGTAACTGGTTGTTCTCAGACCTCTATTTGCAGGATGGTGACTACATCCGTTTGCAGAACCTTACTTTGGGTTATGATTTCAAAAAACTTATCTCTTGGAAGGGTCTCTCTAAGTTGCGCCTCTATTTCCAGGTGCAGAATCTCTTTACTTTGACCAAGTATGATGGTATGGATCCGGAAATCGGATCATACAATGGTACTGATGGTAACAGCAGCGATTCCTGGGTATCAGGAGTTGATATGGGTTACTATCCACACCCACGTACTTTCATTGTAGGTGTAAATGTTGCATTCTAACTCTAAAATTGAAAGTGATATGAAAAGAAAACATATATTCATGAGCGCGTTGATTTTGTCAGCTTTGACACTTACTTCGTGCGATGATTTCTTAGATACAGAGTCCAAGACCGACCTCAACTCAGAAACTGCTTACAGTAATGCTGAGACAGCAGAGATTGATCTCGTGGGCTGTTATGATGGATGGCAACGCACCTATACAGATGCGGGTGTCGGCATGTATCTGATGGCTGAGTTTGCTTCTGATCAGGCTTTTACAGGTTTGGGACTCTCTGATGCCAAGAATAACAATGTGATAGACCAGTTTGATATTAGCATTGCTCCTTCGTATAACGACTTGTTCAATACAGATTGGAAGAACTATTATGCAGCTATCTTTCGCTGTAATCAGTTGATTGCTGCAGAGAATACCATCAATTGGGGTGGTAATGATAAGGTGAAGGGTCGCATTCTCGGTGAGGCTCGCGCCATCCGTGCCATCCTGTATTTTGATATGGCTCGCTTGTTTGGTGATGTGCCTTTGCTGTTGACATCATCTGAGGAAAATATTCCTCGTACACCAGTTAAGGATGTTTATCAGGCTATCTTTGATGACTTCAAGTATGCCATTGCCAATATTCCTGCTGATGCTTATCCGCTCGACAATCGTGATAGCAATGATGGTCGTATTACCAAGTATGCTGCCGAGGCTATGATGGCTCGCGCGTACCTCTATTATACAGGTTACTATGGTGAGGAGCATCCTGCTTGCTCTAAGTCTGATGCTGTTGTAGCAATCAATGATGTGGTTGTAAATGGAGGATATGAGTTGGAGGCCAACTACAAGGATCTCTGGATGCCTGCTTGTACCAAGGATGCTTCTTCTAACGGAGAGTATGCATGGAGTACAACTTATGCCGGAAAATGGTATGATGGCAAGACCTGGAAAGCTGGTCAGGGTAGTCTCTCTAAGGAGATAGTGCTCAACATGAAGTTCAATTCTACCCACGACTATAACGGAAATGGTGATGGTAATACCTTCTCTGTTTATCTGGGTCCTCGTAACCGCAGTGCTGCTGATATTTGCATCGCCAGTGGATGGGGTGCCTGCTCTGTTACTCCTTCTTTCGTAGAGCAGTTTAAGAACGACACTCGTTTCTCTGCTTGTGCATGGAGCTGCAAGGAAGCAGGATTCTCTCCTGACTTGAATGATACTTACGAATACACTGGTTACTATACCCGCAAGTATGCACCTATGTGTTTTGCAGATGGTACTCGCCAGGAGGTAGGTTTCAAACTCGGTGAACAGCATCAGAATATCACCTACTATCAGGATTATACCATTATGCGTTATGCAGATGTACTTTTGATGCAGTCTGAGTTGACGGGTTCTAACTCTGGTTTGAATCAGGTTCGTGCCCGTGCAGGTGAACTCCCAGAGGAGTATAGTATTGAGAATATCCGTAAGGAGCGTGCTATCGAGTTTGCTTTCGAAGGCCTTCGCTATTGGGATTTGATGCGCTACGAAAAGGATGGAGCTTTTGCTGCTAAGACAATTGCTGAGGCTCAGAATGGTGCTTCTGTCCAGAATGGTGGTGCTGCTGCAAAGACCAAGTTCGTGGAGTCAAACTTTACGACCAAGAAGGGCTTAATGCAGATTCCTAATACTCAGATTACACTTTCTGGTAATGTCTTGACACAGAACCCAGGATGGTAATAAGTATAGTTGATTTTAATCATTTAAAAATCGGAAAATATGAAATTATTCAATCATATATATATGGTACTTGCCATATTTGCTACTTTGTTGATGGCGGCTTGTTCGCCTGACGACTTGAGCATGGGCGGCAAGGCTTACTCTCCTGAAGAATTGGTTGAGGGCAAGGCTTATACCGTGACCATTAATGGCAATGTTGTGACCTTGACATCCAATATTCCTGATTGTACGGCTCTTTGGGTTACTCCTTCAGGTCGTTCTCAGAAACCGGTTCAGAAGTTGGAGTTGCCTTTCGCTGGTGACTACGAGGTTACTTTTGGTGTTGAGACCAATGGTGGTGTGGTTTATGGTGAACCATACAAGTTTAATCTTCCTCAGAACGACTTCTCGCTCTTGAACGATAACAAGTGGTTCTATCTGGCTGATCAGGATTATAAGGGTGGTCAGTTCCCTGATGCTGAGACTTTGGCTGCTGGTGTCAAGAAAAGATGGATTCCTTGCTATGCAAGTTTTGGCATCGGTCAGTGTTCTGGTCCTGTGATGTATGCATACCCTTATGACCCTGATGGTGATGGCAAGGGATTTACTGAGGATGATAAGCTCGGCAATGTTTACAAGGATATTCTCTTTGAGAACTTTAAGCCAAACTGGGATCCTGGATTCCAGAGCTGGTTGATTCCTGAGACTGACCCTTATATGGATTCATATATGGAGTTCAGTATGGATGCCAAGAATGGTTGTGTGGCTACGATGTATCGTGGTGAGGCTGGAACTAAGGGAGCTAGTACTGGCTCTAATCTCATTGGTAAGTTCAACATGAACTTGGAAGAGAAGACCATGCCTAAGATTTCTTTCTCTGATTGTTATGCCATGCACAACGTAGGCTTTGATGCTGTTTGCTCTAACTATACTCAGGACATCTCTATAGTTGAACTGACTCCTTATATGCTTCAGTTGGCTACTCGTCGTACAAACTCAGAGGGTAACTGGTATATCATCTGGAACTTCGTTTCTGAGGAAGTTAAGACTACTAATGGTAAGTGTATCCCTGCTGCCGACAAGCTCTTGGATGTTGTTTCTCCTAAACTTCCTGAGTATCCTAACTTGGCAACAGATTTGTTCACTATCGAACATAATGATGTATCTTATGTTGGTAATAAGGCTACATTCATTCTCGATTCAGAAAAGCCTTATGATATCTTGTGGTGGAACAATTCTCCATTTACTTACAAAACTTCGAATGCGAATGGTGTACCTAGCAAGCAGGAAATGGCTGTTCAGAATGCTGCTCGTTGGAAGTCTGTAATTGGTGATAAGTATAACAACACATGGGCTCCTAAGCCTGCAGACGCTGTTGTGGATAACTTCCAGCTTTCTATTGAGAAGATTACGGGTCAGGATTTCTACAAGTTTACTTGTACAGACTGCGAAGGTCAGGAACTCGAAGGAAGAATGGAAATCAAGGATGGTAACAAGTTGGTATTCAATAAGTATATCAATGTCATAGCAGCTTCTAGCGATAAGCGTACTATCAAGTTGAGAACTCGTGAGTTTACAGTCTTGGGCGAGGATGCTGCTGGTCAGTTGATGATTGGTGTTCCTGAAGCAAAGGATGCTGACGGTAATGTCAATACTTATCTCGTAGCTTGCCTCAACCATAAGGCTATTGGTGGTGGTCAGACTGGTCCTACCATCGTGGGTATTGACGCAACTAAGATTCCTGACAAACTTTGGACAGAGAATGGTTGTCTCCGTTTAGGTTTCTGGCATTACGGAACTTCAGGTTCAGGTATCTTCAAGGATGAGATAGGCAAGATTAAGTTGAAGAAGAACCAGACTATCACAGTTGTCTTCAAGATTAATAGTGGTATTACATGGTCTGCTACTCCAAAGTGTGCTCTTATTACTGATAATAAGACTATAGGTGGTGTTTGGGAGCCAAAGCGCTTTGAACAATCTGATGTAGTTGAACTGAATACTAATGGTGAGACAACTGTCTCTTTGACTAATACGTCAGGTTCTACAGTTACCTTTACAGATACCTGTCTCGACCTTTCTATACAGTTGGATGGTTATGGCACATTGGATGGTGATGCCTCAGCTGTAGGTTTGGAGATTGTTTCTTGTACGATTCAATAACTTTAATAGAATTCAATTATGAAGAATAAAATATTATTTGGAATAATGGCATTTGTCATGAGCATCTTCTTCGCAGGATGCTCTGACGATGACTATTCTCCTAGCACAACCCCATTGCTGGATGAAAATTCCGTTGTTACGGGGTCTGCTGATGTTACAGCCTCTTCCGCTATCTTCCATGGTACGGTGAAGGGACTCGAAAGTCAGTCGTCCGGATCTTACACTGTAGGATTCATGTATGGTGATGCCGAGGACAATCTTTCTGAGAAGGTAACCGGCGAAAGTACCTCTGAGTTCAGTGCGTCTATCTCTGGTACTCCTGGTCAGGTGGTTTACTATCAGGCTTTCGTTACCTTGCAGGGTCACGTTACTTATACGGGTTCTGTATCCAGTGCTGTCTTAACCGATTCCAAGGCTATCACTGGTGAAGTAAAAGATCTGACAGCTACCACAGTTACTTTCCAGGCTTCTTTGGAGAAAGCTCCAGCTGATGCCGTAAGCGGTATTATCCTGTCACCTGATACAAAGACAGAGAAAATCCGCAAGGGTGTACGTATTCAGGCTGATGGTATCAACGACAACTATGAGGTAAAGACAGAGGGCTTGTTGCCTAATACTACTTATCACTATACAGCTTACCTCGACTTGGGTAATGGTGTTGTTTATGGTGAGGAAAGAGAGTTTACAACTCCTGAGTCTAACTTTGATCCAGATAATGATCTTGTAGACCTTGGCCTCTCTACCAAGTGGGCTAAGTATAATGTTGGTGCTACCAGTGAAACAGAGTTAGGTGGTCTCTTCGGATTTGGTGATATGACTGGTTTCAAGACCAGCGTATTAATGGAAGATTATGCTTCTGATGATATCTATAAGACTGATCGTGATGTTGCCAACAAGGCTTATGGCTCTTGGTTGACAATGCCAACAGTGGAAGAGTTTGAGGAGTTGTTTAATGAGTGTAAGAAAGAATGGGTAGAACAGGCTGGTGTAGCTGGTTACAAGCTTACAGGTCCTAATGGTAATTCCATCTTCTTGCCAGCGGCAGGTTCTCGTACTCAGCAGACCGTTTCTGGTCAGGGTATCAATGGTCTCTATCTCTCAGGTTCTATCAATCCTGCTGACAAGCAGTTTGCTTTGGGCTACAGTTTCGACCGTAATTCAGACCGTCGTACTTCTACTCCGGTATATCAGGCATTGGCTATCCGTCCGGTTTCTGTGGCAAAGAATGTGAAGTTTGTTAAGGAGAAGTTGTATAATACTTGGGAGTTTGACTTGAAACCAGATAAGTCTCATTATAAGTTTGTTGGTCCTGTATTCTTCTATGGTAAGGATGCATGCTGGGCTTCTTATACCAATAACCAGCCAGTTGTAGGTGAAACTACCGGTTGGGATGCAGACTATGCAAGTATTAAGTCTTGGTGTATTACTGACCCTAACCATTGCAATGGTACAATGACATTCTATAAGGATGAAGATGGTAATGATAAGGTAAAGGTTCATCAGGTTCAGGCTGATGGTTCTTATAAGGATTCTGAAGGTACATTTACTGTGGATGAGAAGAATAAGACTATCACAATGACCATTGACCCTCTGAATGCTGTAGAGTATATCGGTGGTATCACCCGTACTGATGAAACCAAGATCAAGGTGATGTCTCTTTCTGATGAGGCACTTCAGTTGGGCGTAATCCGTTCTGGTGATGGTCAGCTGATGATTTATAACTATGTAACCTCTGATGTCAAGAATGGTTATGTTGCCAAGTTAACAGCTTGGGGTGATGGTGGCAACTGGGATGGCGCTTCAACTGTCGTTTCTGGTGGCTCAAAGGCTGTTGGTCAATATACAGTTAAACTTGAAACAACAGAAGCCCGTACCAATGGTAAGGTTTACGTCCTTGATTTGGAAGGCTTTGCTGCCAAATACCCTAAGGCTTTGGTTCGCATTGATGCTATCAAGGCTGATGGACAGGATTTGAAGTTTGATGCCAACAAATTCCACTATGGTGATATCGAGAATAACGGCAACTATCGTATAGAGTTGTTCAATATCTGGGGTTCTGGTACTGCTCAGAATTCCCCATTCCGTGCTAGTGGCGGTCCTGGTGATGCTGGTGAACCTGCTCTTGCCTTCAATAAAACCTTGGAGGTAACATTCACTGTAGTTTCTACAACAAGCGATGGTACCGGTGTTTACACTCCTACATTCAATGCCGTTCGTGGCTGGGGTGAAGGTGAGGCTCAGTTGTGGGGATATAACGATGGTTCTACCTTGAAAGTTGTTAAGAGTGACAAGGGTCAATACTCTCTTGAGGACAATCAGTTCGATATGACTTATGAAGGTTCTGGCTTTGAAGGTGGTACTATCATGACCTTTATCGAGTTTGCTGACCTTTATGGTTTCTTCCCAGGCACACACAGTACTTTGGATGAGTTCTATCTTGACGGTCAGGCTGTTTCTTACGATAAGTCTAAGGTGATTGACTCTAATGAGAATCCTAAGTATCGTTTGGAATTATTTAATTGCTATGGTGCTACAAAGGATAATTGTGCATTTGGTGTCAAGGATGGTGATTTGATGCGAGAGTTGGGCTTTAATAAGTCTATGCGCGCTAAGTTCACTGTTCATAGCCTCTTCCCAGTACCACAGTGGTAAAAATAACGTAGTACGTAAAAATATACGATTATGAAGAAAGTAAAATTGATATTTGCAACTATGCTTGCCTTATGTTTTTGTTTCGTGATGGCGGCATGTAGTGATGACGATAATGATGTTACTGAAATCTTCCATGTTGAGGGCACAGAGTTTGCCCTCAGCAACGAAGCTGCTACAGGAACATTCTCGGTGACGGCATCCAGTAAACCGCTCGTTGTGGTTAGAGACAAGGATGACGCCGGTAAGAAAGTGGATGTCTCTTGGCTTACCTTGACAGAGGGTAGTACAGAGGGAAATGTATATAACTATTCTTTCGCAGTTTCTACGAACAAGAAAGATGATTCTCGCAGCCTTCTCATCAAGGTGACACAGGGTACCAACATGAAGGAGATTTCTATCACCCAGGCTGGTGAACCTCTTGTTGTTCCTGAAGGAGAAATGGCTCACAATGCCAAGGAACTGGCAAGCATGATGTATGCCGGCATCAACCTCGGCAACTTGTTGGAGGCTCCATCAGGTGAGGGTTCTTGGAGAAATGATGGTAAAATTTCTGAGGAGTATATCAAGAGTTTGAAGAATGCTGGTTTCAATACCGTCCGTATTCCTTGCGCTTGGGCTGCCCACTTTACTCACCGTTCTACAGATCCTGCTTACACCATTGATACCAATTGGCTTCATCGTGTAAAGAAAGTCATCAGCTGGTGTGTTCAGAATGATATGTATGTTATCCTCAATTGTCATTATGATAAGGATAGTGATACTGATAGCAATGGTGGTTGGCTTGAAGATAATATCTTCAACGATCTGTTGGAACCATCTATCATTGCAAGACAGAAGGCTATCTGGACTCAAGTGGCTTCTTACATGAAGGACTTTGATGAGCACCTCCTCTTTGCTGCTTGCAATGAGCCAGGTATGAACGAAACTTCTGGTAAACCGGAAATGTGGAATGATAAATATGCTGTGGAGCGTGTGGTTAGATATGAGCAGACCATGATTGATGCTGTTCGTGCTACTGGTGGTAATAATGCTTCTCGTACAATCATCGTTCAGGGACTCGGTGCAGATATTTCAAATACCTGCAACCATATGGACAACGCAAATGAGACAGATGTGGCTACATTCCCTACAGACAAGGTGCCAGACCGTCTGATGGTAGAGGTTCACTTCTATGAGCCATATCAGTTCTGTTTGATGGATAAGGATGAGAATTGGGGTAATATGTATTATTACTGGGGCAAGGATAATAAACTTGCTGGCAGCAACCGTAATACTCCTGACTCTTCTGCTGAGGCATGGGTTGACGCTCAGATGGCTAAGATGAAGGCTAAGTTCGTAGACAAGGGCATCCCTGTTCTTCTTGGTGAGTATGCCGCTACCTTCCGTACATTAGGAGAAGGTGAAAATCAGGAATTGCACGATAAGTCTGTGGCTTACTACGACGAGTATGTTACCAAGGTTGCCAAGGATAATGGTTGTGTGCCTTGCTACTGGGAGACTGGTGACGTGATAGATTGCACCAATGGCGTAGTGAAGAAACAGTATATCTTTGATGCCATCATGAAGGGTGCAAGCCAGGGCAAATACCCATGGTAATAAGAAACGAAATATTAAGTCTTTAGGTTTGATATAAAGTAGGTGTGGGCGCATGTCAGGGGAATCTTTCTCTGATGTGCGTCCTTTTTTTGTGCAAATATCGTACATCCTAACATAATATACCTATCCTTTTATCAAAAGTATACATTCACGCCACAGTTTTTTCGCTATCTTTGCAACATGATAACTTCAAAACCCGATAATACGTTAGATTGATATATGAAGAAGATAGTTATGATTATATTGGCTGCCGCTCATTTCGCTTGGGCTGGCGCACAGGTTAAACCAGTGGATGGCCGTATCTCGAAAATGAAACTCACGGCTACCGAACTGGCTCACTATATGGCTCCAGGAGTCAACCTGGGTAATACGATGGAGGCGTGCGATTGGAACGATGTCTTTACCAATCAGGCTGGACTGAAGTCGGAAACTTCATGGCAGAATGATAAGACTACTGAGAGCTATATCCGGAGTTTGAAACAGCAGGGATTCAACAGTCTTCGCATCCCTATATCCTGGGTGGCTGGACATCTTACGGATAAGGAGAATATGACCATAGATCCTGTCTGGATGAAACGAATCAAGGAAATCGTAAACTATGGTCTCAATGCCGGTCTCTGTGTCATCATCAACGAACACTGGGATGGCGGATGGATGGAGCATGATGCCTTTACCAGTGAGGCGAATGTGACAGAATATAAGGAGATGTTCTGCAAGCTGTGGACGAATATAGCAATGGAATTCAAGACGTATGACCAGCGGGTTCTCTTTGCTGCCCTCAACGAACCGGGAGTGGGAGGCGCCAGTCCGCAGGTTCAAGGCGACATGCTGGCTCCTGATAGTAAGGAGTTTGCCGACCGTCTCCTGGCATACGAACAGGTGTTTGTCGATGCCGTCCGTGCTACCGGTGGTAATAATGCCAGCCGTGTGCTCATCGTACAGACTCCAAAGACCGAGATTGATTTGGCTGCCAAGGATTCTTACGACATCACCCGTCTGAAGGATAAGGTGAAGAACCGTCTGATGGCAGAGGTTCATTTCTACGATCCTTATATATTTACTTTGATGGACAAAGATGCCGATTGGGGCAAGGTGGCTCTTTATTGGAAAGGACATGCGCCTGCCGATGACCAGGGACGAACCGTAAACACCATCTGGTATAATAATAAGAACGTGGATGCCTACCAGCATATCACCAATCAGGTGATGAAGATGAAACAGAAGTTTGTAGATCTGGGCTATCCGGTAGTCATCGGCGAATATGGTGCCAACCGTAAGGATGCCTCTCTCTTCGGTGGTAATCAGGAGAAACACAATGAGAGTATGATGGCATGGTATGGTGCTGTGACTGCCGAAATGATGAAGGCAGGTCTTATCCCGTATGTCTGGGATATCAATGTGCAGCCTCTTCCTCACATGACCATTTTCGACAGAAAGAAGCAGGTGGTTTCTGACTCCTATATATTTAAAGGTGTGATGCAGGGAGCAGCCGAAGGGATGGAAGATTACCTGAAAATCTATCCGAAACCTTAGAAAAATAGAGAAAAAGCAATAATAAATAAGCATAGTTTAGATTTATATGTAGAAAGGGCAAAAAAGTATCATGCTTTTTTGCCCTTATTTAGTATCTTTGCAACCGAAAATGAATCTTTAAACTGTAAACTTAATAAATAAATGAAGAAGATATTTGTTTTATTGATGATGGCATTGGCTACATGCAATATCTCAGCGAAGTCAAACTTTGTGCAGGTGAAGGACGGACATTTCGTTCGCGACGGTAAACCTTATTATTATGTAGGTACCAATTTCTGGTACGGTGCCATTCTTGGTTCCGAAGGTGAAGGCGGCAATCGTGAACGGTTGCATAAGGAGCTGGACTTTCTGAAAAGTATTGGCATCAACAACCTGCGCGTATTGGTGGGTGCTGACGGTGAAAATGGCATAAAGACGCGGGTAGAGCCCTCTTTACAAGTGGCACCGGGCGTCTATAATGATACTATTTTAGCCGGATTGGATTATTTTATGAATGAACTGCGTGAACGTGATATGACAGCTGTCCTCTATTTGAACAATTCCTGGGAATGGAGCGGTGGCTATTCCGTTTACCTGCAATGGTCCGGACACGGTGATGCCGTGGTACCTGCCGTAGACGGATGGCCCGCCTATATGGAGTATGTCAAGCAGTTCCCCCAATCGGACAGCGCGAAGGCCTTGTTTGCCAATCATGTCAATTATATTGTTTCACGCACCAATAGGTATAATCAGATAAAATATGTGGATGACCCCACTATTATGTCTTGGCAGATTGGTAACGAGCCTCGCGCTTTCTCTGACGAGAACAAGGAACCGTTTGCCCGCTGGATGGCCGATGTGGCTGCACAAATCAAGTCACTTGAC
>OIZE01001678.1_pt1 | contig 13062 bp, 8 predicted proteins | sample 1588421 | NCBI WGS metagenome assembly OIZE01 (sample SAMN03283251) | human gut metagenome | biome: human-associated habitat; material: feces | host: Homo sapiens | place: USA | collected 2013
GGGATGATTGATAACTTTGATGATTTATTCATAATTGTTAGCGTTATTGTTTCTAAAAATTCTGCTGCAAAGGTAGCGACAAACGGTATAATACATCATAAAATATCGTTCATCGACTACCATTTTTGTTGCATTGTTACATCTGTAACACTCTTAGAAACAATAGTGTTAAAGATTCAGTTTCTATTTATAGCATTACTTGATGTTATACACCTGATACTTGCCACCCTTCACAGTAACCTTGTTGTAAGGCTTGGTAGGGAACACCAGATTGGTCATTGCCATCTTGCCTTCTGCATCGAAAACCTCAATGCTGCTCTTGTCGATGAAGATGCGGAGCTGGCTAATCTTGCCGTAAGTTGGAGCCTTTGTAGTAGCAGCAAAGTCATTGCTGAAATCCATCTTACCGCTCTTGGTTCTATCCATTGAGAAGGTTTCTGCCTTGGCATCGTATAGCATAACCACCTTCTCGCCCTTGTCGTTGCTCAAGGTGATGGTGGCATTTCCCTTCAGATTCACAACCATCTCGCAAGATTCAGAGAGAGACTTGGTTGCCTTCTTGCTTCTTGCCGCTGTCATTTCAGGAGATGGAACCACGCTGCAATAAGTTTCACCCTTATACTCGAAGAGACCTAAGTCGCGAGGAATGGAGTTGCCCGAACGATACTGCAGGGTTGGAACCTGGTTGGCATACTGCCAGTTGCTCATCCAGGCGATAGCCACGCGACGACCGGCAGGAGCATTGTCGAAAGTAACAGTAGCGTAATGGTCCTTACCATAATCCATCCACTTGGTAACCTCAGGCTTGCTTTCGCAAGTGAACTTATGTCCGTCGAAATCACCAATGAAATACTGGGTAGCAGAACCGCCGAATGGTCCACCTGGGTTGATGTTGCAGATGAGCATCCACTTCTCCTTGTTAGTGCCACGAACCTTCATCTTCATCAAGTCTGGGCATTCCCAAACACCGCCATGGTTGCCATACATCTCACCAAAAGAGCTTTCGAGTTTCCAATCCTTCAGGTTATCAGAAGTATAGATTTCCATGTGCTGACCAGCAGCCAGAATCATATTCCACTTCTTGATGTCTTCATTCCAGAACATGTGAGGATCGCGGAAGTCTGGCACATTGCTGGTGATAACCGGGTTGCCCTCATATTTGGTAAAAGTCTTGCCATTATCGGTACTGTAAACCATACTCTGAGTCTGGCTTTCACCAGCCGAAGTATAAAGTGCGATGACAGCACCCTTGCCGAAGCCGGAAGTATTCTCCTTATCAACCACAGCCGATCCACTGAAGACTGTACCCAAAGCATCTGGCTGAACAGGATCACCCTGGAACTTCCAGTGCACCAGGTCGGTGGAAGTAGAATGTCCCCAGGTCATATTCTCCCACTGCGATCCGTATGGATTGTGCTGGAAATAGAGATTCCATACACCATCCTTATAGAACATACCGTTAGGGTCGTTCATCCAACCGTAGGCTGGAGTATGGTGATAAACCGGACGATACTGCTCACGATTCTTCATATCGAAAGCATCAGAGAACTTCATCTCCTTCCAGCAAGTGAGGGCATTCAGGCCTTCCTTGCTATAATCGCCATTCACATGGATATCGAGAGCCAAGCCCTTCAAGCCAGCGAACTCATCCATATAGAGTGGCACGTAAGAATCGATGTGGTCTTTTGCCAAACGAACATTCAAGGCCTTCACCTGCTTGGTGCCGGCAATCACCTTGATATTGGCAATCTCCGCACTCTCCTGGACAGGGAGCAAGAGATACTTCTTGCTTTGATTGTCGCTGTTGATGCGATAGAGACTATGATTATTGCTCAAGAAATGCACCTCTTGCGCCTGAATGGTCATGGTGCAACCGAGAGCTATGAGAGCCGTAACTAATTTCTTTTTCATAAATGAGAATTTTTGATCTTGTTTTACACCTTAATTATATATAGTTATCCTGAAACAATCGCATTCACCTCGTCAGTAACGACACCAATATATTTAACTATTGCGCGTTAGACATCATGCAAACCGCACAGAGCGTTGAGTTCACAATGAGAGGTTTGCCACGTTTGAAGTGGCAAACCTCCCTTTTATAGACTCATTTATTCATCTTAATCCCACAAACCCTTCTTGGTTTGTTTAGAACGGAATGTATTGTCGAAAACATCATTAGGATCCTCTACTACACCAATGGACATATTGTTTTGTCCACCTGATCCAGCCATAATAACTGGTGATTCTATGCGATGAATCTCTATGACAGGTGTTACATAAATAGCCTTTTTCATATTGTAACTACTTTTTAAGTTGAACTAATTATTTAACAATCACTTTCTTGTTATTAACGATGTAAACACCATTTGCAAGGTGCAAGTCGTTCAAAGACTTTGCTGTAGCAACCAAGCATCCCTGAAGGTTATAGACCTTTACAGTCTCATTACCATTTGCGATAGTAGCAGCATTGATGCCAGTGGTCTCACCGCCAATAGAAAGGAGAATAGGCTTTGCCGCTTGTGCTTCGGTCAATGTCAAGTAAGCAGAGAAGGCATTAATCTTCGCATTGTCACCGCCCTTTTGGAAGAAACCTTTAGCATTCAAACCGTATTTGCCTGTTGCAGAACCTGGAGTATAAGTACCAGTGAAAGTATTGCCCATCTCTGCAGGAGTATTGACTACGCCCTTATTTGTGAAAGTAAGAGGCTCATTTGAGTCTGCATCAAACTGAGCGATGAAAGGAACGTTGGCATCAACAGCATCTTTTTTCTTGAAGTTGATGATGGTGTTACCGTCTTTCTCCTCTTTACCTACGTATGTAGCAATGGTATTTGCGCCTAAGTCTTCTTTGGATACCCAGAAAGGCAAGCACATTGTGTTTTTGCCTGCAAAAACAGGGCGAGTGATAGATACGTTTGCTGCAGTGAAGTCTTCTGGGGTAGCGAAAGGCTGCGCGTTGGTAAGAACCAAATTAGCACACTTTTCATTGGCTACTATGTTGTTTGCATCGTATGCCTCATCAGCAAATACAAGAACATTTGAGTGACCACCACGCATAGCGTTAACATCCACATCCTTAGTTTTAGTGCCACGCATATCAATGGAAGTAATGCCGTCTTTGAGCTTGCCAGCCAATGTTGCGAAGTCGTTGTATTCTACTTTCTGCCAATCGCCATCAGCATTCTGGCATTCGCCTTTCAACCATTCACCTGTGAGTTTGATGTTGCCATCAAGACTACCATCGCTAATACTTCCAAGTAAAGCGTCACCTACCTTTGGAGCATCCTCTATCTGGATGTTATCGATATAAACTACTTGCTCACCATCAACGTTATCAGTTGTTGGATATATGGTAATCTCTGTAGGAGTTCCTTCGGCATTGTTGGTAGAAAAATCGAAGTAGAGTTTGCGCCATTCACCTTTACCATCATACCAAGCAACGACCTTCTTCATGTCATTATTGCACTTGATTTCTACTCGAACATTGCTGTTTACGTCCTTTTTAATCATTAAAGAGAGACGCTTGCTGTCAAAAGCATTGCATGTGAGACCTTTGGCTGCGGAACATTTATCAAATTCATTACCTGTAATGGTAAAGTTGAGACATTTATCAGAAGTATTGATTCCATCCTTGGTTGGGTTTTCTACAACTTCTTGGTTACAGCGATCCCAAAAGTCACCTTTTGAGCCGATATCGTAGTTCTCACCATCCCAAAGAACAGTCTGTCCAAACATGGTGGCTGATGCCATCAAAGCAAAACCAAAAGTAATAATCTTTTTCATATTTTTGTGAATTAAAAAAGCTTATGTTAATATATTTGATCTTGTAAAAGCAGAGCCTATGCCTGTCATGTGACACAGGCTCTGTGATATGTAAAATATTAGTACTGACTAATCTTCAAATTGCTAACCGTGATGTTGCCACCATAGTTATTGATACTCCAGCAGTTCTTCTGGATGCCATAGATGCGGTTGGTATAGCAAACGGCATCGTTGATATACATCACGCAGATACTATTGTCGGTATAGATGGTGATGTTATACACGTTGTCACTTGGACGAGCGAAGTTGTATCCATCAATGCCATCAATGAAGCCCTTGCCACCATCGCCTTCTTCCTCGAAGTTGACCTTGCGACGAGTATCGCTCTCAGGATTGACAACCATCGTATAATATTTTTCGAATGCCGTAGCATCATCAGTATTACTCTTAGTTCCACGAGCCAAAGAAATACCAAACTTATCCCATTCGTTGGAAGTTGTGACTGTGAAGCTAATCTTGTTGTGATAGCCGAGGCGACTCATGAGCATGTAAGCATTGTCGCCCGACAAGGTATAAGTGCCGTTAGAAGCAGTCACGCCATTTTGTTCCTTGAACTCAACCTCACACTCCTTGTTATATTTATTACTGATAGCTTCCACCTCACCGAGGGTCAGCGTACCATCCTCATGCTGAATCAACTTATGAGCCACAAGATTACCAGCCCATTCTGGTTCAGCAGGATGTGCACCTACTTCGGTGTTGATCTTACCCTTACGAGTAGGACACCATCCCCAGATATAGCGATTGGTACCATCGCTTGCTGTCTTTCCTGCATAGAAGCCACGGCTATCCAAGAAGCCTTCATGGTCATCAGGCCAAATACCAGCGTCGTTGGCAGTACAAGCCTTCAACTCGTCGAGTGTTCTGCCCTTGAAGTACTGAACCTTACGCATAAAAGAAGTCTTGTCGCTATAGACGAGATACCACCAGTCGCCCATTTTGAAGACATCAGGGCACTCATAGAAACGATCCCACATCATGTTCATGAATACACCATTGTCTTTCCAAGACTTCAAGTCATCAGAAATGAAGTCAGCGATAGTACCCTTACCATTCTTAGTAGTGGCAACCAACATGTGATACTTGCCATCATCACCTTTGAAGAGGAATGGGTCACGGAAGTCATTCTTGCTATAACCGTAGTCATCACCTTTCAAGATGAAAGACTTACACTTTGTCCAAGTTTTGAAATCGGAAGAAGTGGCGTACATGATGGCTTGCCCATTATCAGAAGCTGTTGGATTATACTTGTTTCCTGTGTAGAAAGTATAGTAGAGCTTGCTGCTTTCATCGTATATGGTAGAACCCGTACCGATTGCCGCATCCTGTTCATTGATGTTACCACAAGATACCAACTCGCCAAGCGACTCATAGTTGGCAGCATCCTTGGTGCTTACCGCCCAGATTGGGTGGTAAGTTCCACTTGGATTAGGACGGTAATCTTGCAAGTACATAATCTTGAAGTCGCCTGTCACAGGGTCATAAAAAGGCATAGGGTCACCCACATAACCAACAGCTGGCTTGTAATAAGTGCCTTGTGCTGTCTCGTCGGTAGAACTGAAGTAAGAGGTCGAAGACCAATCTTTTTGCTCTAATACAGCATCGTCGTCACTACATGAAGCGAGAGGCAAGGCGAGGCATGAAGCCAATATGATAGAACTTATCATTGTTTTCATTTTGATTCCATTTTATTTGTTCATAAGATAATTAAAAGCATTAGCCGTCATAATGGCGATGTTCTTGTGGAACTTCTCTGTATAGTTTTCGTTTACGCTATACCAGTCGTAGCAACCAGAACCGATACAAAGCGTCTTACCGGATGTTCCTTCAGCAGGGAACTCCCATACTACGATTGCACCATCACCGCCATAACCAAGGTCGATACCACCTGTTGCTTCTCTCCAAGCAGCGTAGTCTGCATAACCACCCCAGTCTGAGCCAATATGCCATTGTGCTGTAGAGTTGGTGATACGGTAATCCGTGTCTGTAGTATAGACACTGTTGCCATCGTCACCCTTCACTAAGTTCTGATAGAGAGCATGATCCGTATGACCTGTCATCTTGAAGTCCCAAGGACCGCCACAGGTTTCTGCGTCAGCTTCCACCTGCCCCCAGCAGTTGTTAGGAACACCGCCATTCTTAGCTATACCAAGCTCACCAGGCATATTGGTTGCATAGCGTGTGAAGAGGAATGAGCCACCATTCTTATAGAAATCCTTCAACTGTGGAATAGCCTCCAAAGCCTCAGGTGCATCCTTCTCGAAGTTGCTCTTACCATCTACACCTCCATCCTTGTGGAAGTGCCACCAGATGACCTTACACTCGCTCAAGTCAATGCTTCCATTCTTGATATCTGTGAATGAAGCGTAGAGAGAATTTGGAATATTCTCCAACATCCACTTGCAAGCGGTCTCTTCCTCTGGGTTAAGTTCGGACATATTCTGTGCAAGACCCACATAGAGTGCCTGTGGCTTGTTGATTTGCTTGACGATCACGGTGTAAGTGCTGTTTGCCGTGTTGTTGTTTACCGTGTAGGTCACAGGATTGGTGAAGTCTGTAGCAATGCCAGAAGCAGGAGAGATGGTTGCATTCTCGCTGTAGGCGATGGTTGGAGTCAAGTTCTTGATGTCCAAAGAGGCAGGAACATAGACCATGATGGTCTTGGTGTCCTCATTGATGGTACCTACGTAGATGTCGTTGATCTTGAAAGAGGTAATCTTCGCCTCGTCTCTCTGAGCCTTGATGGTCCAGTCGAGATATACATCACCATTGGTGACATGTACAGCTTGCGGGGCAGACATGTTGAGCTGGTCGTTTACATTAACGTTACTCTTTGCACCATCGCTGAGGCTTAACTTGGTGACACTCATCTGAGAGAAATCGTAGGTCTCAGGCACTCGCACGATAATCGTGCGAGTAGTCTTATCGATGGAACCATCGTAGTTGTCGAGAGCCAATTCCGTAATGGAGCAACTTCCGCTCAGATTCAAATCTGAAACATTATCATCACTGCAAGCAGTGAGGGCCAAGATGGCCATAAGCATAAATAAAATCTTTTTCATATTACCATTCTCCTATGTTCTGGGTGTAATGTCCGTTAGATGCTGCCACCTGTGAGTAAGGTATTGGCAAATATTCATTCTTGTTTTTGGTGAAGTGAGCTGCGCCATAGATGGAACAGTTGTCACTCTCGCCTGCAAAGTACTTGTTGAGTACGGTGTCAGCCTCTCCCCATCTTACGAGGTCGAAGAAACGCTCGCTCTCCATACCCATCTCCAATCGGCGCTCCATCTTGACAATCTTCAAGGCTTCTTCTTTAGAGAAAGAGCCATCGTAAGTAGAGATGTTGAACTTCACGCCGTAGTCGCTTGGGTAGTTGGCAATCATGCCTGTGCTCTGCTTAGCACGCTTGCGGATGTCGTTGACCAAGGTGATAGCCTTGCTTGACTCACCCAACTGGGCGTAAGCCTCGGCACGCTCCAACATCACGTCTGCATAGCGGAAGACGATGCGGTTCATGGAAGTTCCCCACCAAGAACCCTTGATCAGGTAACCACTCTCTGGGTCAACGTTCTGCTTCAAGGTGACGTAATAACCATAGAGACCATTGGAACGACTCCAAGTGGAACTCTCATCCATAATAAAGTTCTTGTTGAATTCGTATGGTAAACCAGGAATGCCTACTGTCAGGAAGAGGCGAGGGTCTGCATAGTCCTCACTCTTGTCATAGTCCTTATTATTAAAGGTATCAAAGAGAGGATGACCATCAGCATCGGTACGGAAGGCATTAACCAAGTTCTGGCTTGGCTTATAGAAGTCACAGCCACCATCGGTGACACCTGGGATATTTGGCACAATCAGACCGTAGCTCCAGTTCAAGTTACCATACTTGGTACCGTCGTTCATGGAGTACTGCATTGCCCAGATGCTCTCCTTGCCATTCTCATACTGTGGCTCTGGACGGAAGTTATTGTGGAAGTCACCTTCCAAGCCGAAACCACCAGCAGTATAGATAGAAGGGTCGCTATATTCGATAACCTTGTTGAGATCATCTTGGTTGATGCTTGTCACCTCATTCTTTGTTGGATCATCCTGACGATAAGCCTTGTAGAGATACAACTTGGTCAAGAAGGCAGCTGCGGCAGCCTTGGTAGGACGGCCCTTGTCGCTCTGTGTAACAGGGAGTACATCATAGGCAGCCTTCACATCGTTGATAATCTGCTGCCATCCTTCATCATTAGAGAACTCCGTATTGGAGAGATTGTTGTACTCCTCCTGACTGAGGTTGGCATTCATGATGAAAGGAATATTCTTGTATAGACGCTTCAAGAGGAAGTGAGCATAACCACGGAGGAACTTCATCTCGCCAAGGCGTTGTGCCTTCAGCTGGTAGCTGTCGTCAGTCTGCTCAAGCAGGGCGATAGCTGAGTTGACACGAGAGATACTGTTGTAGAGGCGCACCCACATATCGTTGATATTCCAGTTGGTGGTCAACACGCCCTGCTCAATCTCCAACTGATGGAACACGTCACCATCGCTGGTACCGTTGCCACCTTTGTAGGCATCGTCACTGCGCACGTCAAAATTCCACATAGAGAATGAAGAGTTAATGTCTTCGGCAGTGGTAAAAATTGCATAAGCCGAGATAACGAGGTTATCCACATTGCTTGGGTCCTTCACCTGATCGTTGTCCAAGATGCCTTGAGGCTTCTGCTCCTCCAAGAAGTCGGAGCAACTTGTCGTACCAGCGAGGGCTAGAACCATGAGGGCTGAATATAATATCTTTTTCATTTTGATGATTCTTTTAGAATGTTACGTTAAGACCGAATGTGATATTGAGAGGAATAGGGTACCCATAGTTTGGATTCTCTGGATCTACACCTGTGAAGCTACTGCTCTTGATAGTGAACAAGTTCTGTGCACTGACATACATGCGCAAGCGTTGCATGGCGAGCTTGGATGTGATAGTCTGTGGGAAGTTGTAGCCAAACTGGATGGTGCGCAACTTCAAATAGCTTCCGTTCTCAACCCAATAAGAAGACACACGCTTCTCATTGTTGTTGTCAGAGAGAGACAGGGCTGGGACGTTGCTGTCAGGATTGGTTGCACTCCAAGCATCGAGCAAACGCTTACCCTTGTTCAAGAAGCCGATATTAAGACCTGCCCAAATATCAGTCTCCTTCTTCAAGTCTGAGATGATGTCAACACCCTGTACGCCCTGGAAGAACGCAGTGAAGTCGAAGTTCTTGTACTCCAAGTAGATGTTGAAACCGTATGTGAAGTCTGGAACTGGGTTATAAATCCAAGTTTGGTCAGCCTCTGTGATTTTACCGTCGCCAGTTAAGTCCTTCCAACGGATACGACCGAGACCTGCGCCTTCCTGTGTGGCGTGGTTGTCAATTTCTTCCTGACTCTTAAAGATACCGTCTGCTACATATCCAACCTGGGCACCCATAGGATGTCCGATGACGCTCTTTACACCGTTACCACCGAATGTACCATTGGCTGCAACAGTAGTTGGCAATGCAGTAATCTTGTTGCGATAAGAAGAGATGTTGGCTGTGACGTCATATTTCAAGCCAAAGTGTGTCTGGTTGCGGTAACCGATGTTGAACTCGAAACCACGGTTTTCCATCTCACCTGCGTTAATCCACTGGGAACTACCTTCACCCATTACGGCAATACCAGGCATATTGACGAGGATATCCTTTGTCTTCTTGAAGTACCAGTCAAAGTTACCATACAAAGTATTGCGGAAGAAAGCGAAGTCGAAACCAAGGTCGGTCTGTGTGGTCGTCTCCCACTTGATATTGTCGTTACCTATTTGATTACGCTTGAAACCAGAAGCCAAGGTGCTACCACCATTGGTACCTGCGATGTCGTAAGAAGTACCATAGCTCTGGCCACCATTCTCGTTGACACCATAGTTGCTCACATAGAGAGTGTAACGAGCGAGGTTATCGATTTCCTGGTTACCAGTCTGTCCCCAAGAAGCACGAATCTTCAAGTCGTCAATCCAAGAAGCCTTCTTTAAGAAGCTCTCCTGGTTGATACGCCAACCTGCAGATACGGATGGGAATGTAGCGTAGCGGTTGTTCTTACCGAAACGAGAGCTACCATCACGACGGATAGTGAAAGATGCCATGTACTTGTCGGCATAGTTGTAGTTAGCCTTGCCAAAGAAAGATACGAGGGAGTAACCAGAGCCACCACCATATGCCTGTGGATTGGTAGTACCTGCATCTGGCCACATATAGTCAGGGTTCAAGATAGCGAAGCCTTCCTTGTAACCAGAGAAGTAGATGTCGTCTTGTCGGTTCAACTCCATACCAGCCATCAAGTCGATACGGTTCTTGCCCAATTCCATATTATATGTAGCAACGGCATTCCACATCCACTTGGTCCAATGTTCCTGCTTTGCCTCAACTCCATTTTTATTATTGGCAACGTTGCCTTCTGTCACAGGATAGGTGAAGAAGCGCTGTTGCTTCTGTGAATAGTCAAGACCAAAGGTGGTACGGATGTTGAAGTCCTTGAAAGGATTGAGGTTCAAGTAAGCATCACCAAACATACGCCAGTAAGTATAGCGGTTGTCCTTGTTACGCTCCAATACAGCCACAGGATTGTAACGGTCAGGATAGCCGCCTACAGGACCTGCATAGTTACCATCCTCTGTATAGATAGGAAGAGAAGGGTTGAACTGCAATACATTCTGTAGAAAACCACCTGGAGCTTGTACCTCAGAAGTGCGATTCAAGGTAAAGTGCTCGCCTACGGTCAGCATTTTGTTCTTCAAGAGTTTATACTCTGTGTTCATACGAGCAGAGAAGCGGTTGAAGTCAGAAGTCTTGATGATACCGAGGTTCTTGTAATAGCCTAAAGAGAAGAAACTGCTTCCCTTGTCAGAACCATTGCTTACAGAAACATTATATTGCTGGATGACACCTGTGCGAGTGGTTTCATCAAACCAGTCGGTATCGGCAGCAGGAGTGGTGCCTGCATCATCCAAGTATTTCTTCATGGAGATACCATTGAGCATAGGAGTACCCTGGGCGTTGTATCCCCAATCATAACGATAGCCAAGACCGTTGGTGTTAGGGTCCATACCGTCATTGACGTATGCCTGCCACATCACCTGTCCATATTCCTTTGCATTCAAGACCTTCATCTTGTGTGCATAGGTGGAAACTGCGATAGAACCATCGAAGTCAACCTTAATCTTCCCCTCCTTACCTTTCTTGGTAGTGATGATGATAACACCATTGGCGGCACGGCTACCATAGATAGATGCAGAGGCAGCATCCTTCAATACCTGGATGCTCTCGATGTCGTTACCATTTAGTTCGTGCATGCCAGCTTTAGTTGGAATACCATCGACGATGTAAAGAGGGTCGTTGTTATTTAATGTTCCAATACCACGAATGCGAACGGTAGCAGTACCAGATGGTGAGCCATCAGCAGAGATGTTCATACCAGGAACACGTCCTTGGAGAGCTTTGATAGGGTTGTTTTCATTCTGTTTTGCGATGTCATCTACACTTACCACAGATATAGCACCAGTCAAGTCTGCCTTACGCTGAGTAGTATAACCTGTGACAACGACCTCATTCAAATCGTTGGCTGCTTCTTGGAGTACAACATTCATACCATCAGCAGCTTTAACCTCTTGAGTTTGGTAACCAATATAAGAGATGACAAGGGTAGCCCCAGGCGTACACTCCACATGGAATCGACCATCAAAGTCTGTTACCGTACCTGTCTTGGTGCCTTTCACCATGACAGACGCGCCGATGACCGTCTCTCCTGTAGCATCCTTAATGACACCACTTACATTTACCTGTTGTGCACTAACCATGGTGCAAACAGTACAGAGCGCAGAGCTCATTAGTAATCTTGAAAGATTGTTCATACTATTTCTAACATTTTAAGTTTCAAAATTGTTTTGTTTCTGCCGCAAAATTAGGCAAAGAACGGTGATATAAATAGAAAAAATCGTTCCAGCAACAGTAATTATGTTACATGAAACGATTTTCAAATCTTTCGTCAAGATTTTAAAGTACTTATTTTAAAGGAGTTAGAAAACTATTCCTTTTTAGATGCCTGTTCATTCCTGAAATCGGTAGGAAGAACGCCAAACTGCTTCTTGAAGCATGACGAGAAATAGCCGGGAACGGCAAAGCCTACTTCTGCCGAAACTTCTGAGATGGTCTTGTCGGTTTGCTGCAAGAGGGTATAGGCTCTTTGCAGTCTCATCTCTTTCAGGAGTTCTGCAGGCGTCTTGCCAGTCATCGCCTTCACCTTGCGATAGAGCTGCACCTTGCTCAGTTGCATCTCAGCACCCAAATCATCCATCTTCATATCAGCATTGCCCATATTTTCAAGAATCTTTTTCTTGAAACGATCCATGAAGTAACGCTCGCTCTCATCGAGATGATTCAGTTCGGCAGTCCAGCCCTCCTTGTTCTCGATGAAGCCACGAGTCACGGCTTTCTGTTTCTGGAGTTTCTTTCTATATACCTTATATATATAGTAGATAACAAAGAGCAGAACCAGGACGACAACAACAAGACGAAGGTGACCGTCACCTATGACGGTGCCGCTACGGCTCCCGCCTTCAACAACACCTACGACGCAAAGGGTTCCGTAACCCTGACGGCGACCAAGACCATCAAGGTTGCGGACGGCTTCGACCACACGACGAAGCCCGCAGACGGCGAGTACACCTTCGAGCTGAAGGATGCCGCCGGCAACGTGCTCGACACTGCGAAGAACGATGCAAACGGCAAGGTCAGCTTCACGCGCGAGTTCCAGCTCTCCGACTTGGACGGCGCCGCGAGCAAGGACTTCACCTACACCATCGTGGAGCAGCCGGGCACGGAGCCGGGCATGGTCTACGACACCCATGCGCTCACCTACAAAGTAACGGTTAAGGACGACGGGACGGGCACGCTGAACGCGAAGGCGATCGTTACGAGCACATCAGGCCCGGAGACCTTCACCAACAACTACCAGCCGGCCGCGACCGGTCTGGCTCTCGGTGCGCAGAAGAGGTACGTGAAGAAGGACGACAACACGCCGATCGTACTCAAGGGCGGCGAGTTCACCTTCGACCTGTACAAGGGCGATCTGACGGCTGAGCAGCTGAAGGGCAAGCAGCCCATCCAGACCGCTGAGAACGGCGAGGACGGAAGCGTCAGCTTCGACGCCTTCTCCTACGCGAAGCCGGGTACTCACGAGTAC
>OIZE01001679.1_pt1 | contig 13059 bp, 8 predicted proteins | sample 1588421 | NCBI WGS metagenome assembly OIZE01 (sample SAMN03283251) | human gut metagenome | biome: human-associated habitat; material: feces | host: Homo sapiens | place: USA | collected 2013
AGTTGCAAGAGCTAAGAAGCCCGTACACAATCGTTTCCATGTCTTTTTCATAAATCTAATGCTCCTTTCATTTTGGGTAATAAAATAGCCGTCCAATAAGAACGGCTGGAAATAGAAAAGGAACGTCATTTTAGGCGTTCCATAGTCTATAAGTTATTCAATTTTTTCTTGTTTCAATACTGATGTGCTGTACCATATCTTTGCATATCTAGGAAAACTTGCGTATCAAGGCTCATTCGTTGGTAGTAAATAAGTAGTAAATTGATGAGTTTGTTTCCTTGAAAATGCTGATAGATACTGTATTTTAGCGGATAATCAGATTTTTATTGTGTTTTTTGTATAAAAAAATAGTACAGGGCTTTCTGATGTATAATGCTCTCAGAGAGAAGATTTTAAAGTATTTGTCTGATATGTCTATTAAACAGGTGGATTTGATGAGGAGATATAATATAAGTAGGAATACTTTGAAGAAATATATATCCATTATTCACCGAATATAATATGTTTTTTCAAAAAGTTTCACACACTCAATAAAGCTTTTGCCTTATGTCGATGACAAATTTGCCGGCTACAGGAATAAAAGTGTTCAGGATTTCAGATTCGCCTTAAGCGAAGGAATTCGCAGCCAGGTATTTTTTTACACTTTCGTGCAGAAAGTCGAAAATCAAATAAAATCAACATCTGTTATAAATGCCTTAAAACAAGCATTTTCGCAAAATATGGGGAGTCTATAAAGTTGTAAAGTGGTGTTTTTTTAGTAAATATATAATAAATCTTCCTCTTAATTCTATTAAAAAAGTAATTCTTTTATCAATTTCTTCAATCATTTCAATATCACTCTTTTTTAATAAATTGTCAAACGATATCAGCCGATCCTGTTCATCAATTACTATATTTGATAATTCTCTTATAATTTTATCCCATATATTGTCTGTTTTGTTTTCGCTTGCATTATAGATACAATACATTTTATTAAAAATTCTTTCATAATACATTTGTTGGCACGAATATTTCATATATTCTTTAAAACTCATTAATTCATATATATCTGTTGGAAAACACATCCAGTTCCATAATGTTTTCCTTTTATATGTTTACAATAAGGGGGCATATCAATCCTACTTTCTGACAAAATTTTAGAATTTTTTCTATTATTAGCTTTTGTATTTCTTATCTAAATGTGCCTCTCCAATTACACATACACAAAAACTTGAAGTTATAATGCTCTTTGCATTGTTGAATATGCAATTTTGTTTACTTTAGTGCATACTTAATAAAGTCATAATGGTCAAATGCCAGCTTTTCCTTCTCCAATGACTTAATATCATACCAATCAGCACTAATTGCATCTGTATTTGCCAAAGGCTTAATATCTGTATCATTCAATATAACCATATAAGCAATGCTCACCACCCACCCTCTGGGATCTCTTGCCTTAGAGGATGAAATCTTTACAAGGTTCTCCTCTGTAATATTAACGGATATTGATGTTTCTTCAAGCAATTCGCGTGCTGCAGCATATTCTATCGTATCGTCAGTGTTCTGATAAAACCCTCCAGGAAGTGCAAGATAATTAACATATGGATGTGACCCCCTTGTAATCAACAAAACCTTTGACTTGTCTTTATTCAATACAATCAAATCAACTGCGATTGACGGAGCATCATATGCCTTTCTATCATATTTCTCAAGGAATATTTCTTCTCCTTTTTTATCATTCAACCATCTTTCTGACATAGCAAACATTTCATTGATACTGCGTTCACTGTAGAACAACGGAATAATTCCATACAAGTGTGCTGCACCATAATCAGTAAGCATAAATGTATCCTCATCAACATATTCCATTAACCAGTGGTTCTGTAAGAATTCGATTTGAGCTCCATAGACATCTTTAAAATCCTCATTGAATCTTTTTTTAAATGCCTTCATTGAAATAAATCCGAAATAGAACATAACTGACAATGCCTTGGCATGTACTTCTTCAATTGGTAAATCCGCTATGTCATTGATTGGAAAAATCCCATTATCAATCGCATCGAAATATTTATTCAACATATGGTCTGCACAACCAAGATTATACGCCAGATAATTACCACAGAACGACTGAGCACCAAGACCAAATCCAATATAAGATGTAGCGTTAATTACACGTTTTGTAAGATATGATGAAGTTCCCATATCCTTTGGTATCTTACTGAATGTATTTTTGCCATTATTAGCGATATATCCGGCTTTCTTCAATAGGTTATAAGCAATATCATATTGTCTGTTAACCTTATATAAGGTAACACCTTGTGACTCTGACTCAAGCTTTGTTCCCTTATATCTATTACGGTACAATGTAATAAACTCCGGATTAAGTGCAATTGTATACTTTATTGTATTTGCAAAATCTTCATCTGACTGATTTAAGAAACCATACATAAGATCAATATTAAGTCTGTCAAATCCCACAGCTCTAATATTTTCCACGGCCTTTTCATATATAGACTTAGATCCTTCTCTGCCAAGTGACTCAAGTAATTTTTCAGATACAGTCTGGAATCCCATAGAAATTCTATTATATCCAAGTTTTTTAAGAGCCTTTATCTTTTCAATATCATTTGATGCGATTACCGGTGTTGTTTCTACACTTAGATACATATTCTCTTCAAGATTAAACTTCTTAATTGATTCTGTAATCTTTGTAAGATTTTCAATCGACAAATACGAAGGTGTACCACCACCCAGATCATATCCAACTATCTTTTTATTTTTTATAATATCTCTATAAAGTTCAATTTCCTTCAAAAGGTGCTCTACATAATTATCTGCATCTCCCTCTTCAGGCTTATCGAGTACTACATACTCACAGAATTTGCATCTTGACTGACAAAATGGCACATGAACATACAAACAAAGCTCATCTTGTTCTTCAATATTCTTCTTAATCACTTCTCTGATTGCAGTATTATCATGGACTTCATACTGAGCCAATGAATTCGGTCTTAAAGGGTATGCAGTATTACAATAATGATGAAACTTAATACCTCTATCATAGATACTTTCCAACTTCATAATGTCACTCCTTTTAAATTATGATTTTACCACTAATAAATTTATTATCCCGGCTTTCTCCATTTAAAACTACTTTTATCACGTCATCTTCTGATACCTTTTTAGCGGTCATTTTTCATCCTGTAATCAATGCAGCGGTTTAAGTAATCAACATAATCCGGATTTTTGCACATCCCCTTGCCGGGTGTATCAGAAATCTTCGCTACATCCATACCATTGCATATTGTGGTTTTCATGACAATATTGAGTGCAGGAACATCTGTATCATTACTTAAGTATGTGCCGATACCAAAAGCTACATTTGATTCCTTGCAGAAATGTCTGTAAAGCTTGTCAGCATGCTCAAAATCAAGACTGTCGCTAAATAAAAGTGTCTTTGTTTTAGGATCAATTCCAAGGCTCTTGTAATGAGCAATCATCTTCTCACCCCACTCATACGGGTCTCCGCTGTCATGACGCACTCCTGAGAAAAGTGTCGCATAGGTAAGCTGGAAATCACGCAGGAAACAGTCTGTTGTGATTGTGTCAGTAAGCGCTATACCGTTTAATACTCCATACTCCTTAATCCATGCATCAAGAGCATACCAGTTTGAATATGCCGGATTGTGTTTGTGATTGCCCTGTCCTGTGCACATAATCCACTCATGAGCCATGGTACCTACAGGTGTAAGTCCGTACTTCTTTGCAAGATACACATTTGATGTGCCGACAAACTTTGATGAACTGTGCAGGGTGTCGTTTAAATGTGCGAACTTCTGCACTGCAAGTTCCTGTGCTTCAGCAGAAAGTCTTCTTCTGAGACCAAACTCTGAGAATGTACCCGCGTACCAGTGTCCGTTCTTTAAATTCTCATACTTTGCATCCAGACGCTTCTTAAAGCTGTCAAGCAGCTTATCATAGTCATATGCCATTCTGAAATATACTTCATTTACAATGGCAAGTGTCGGAATCTCATACATTGAAGTATTAAGCCATGTTCCTTTTGCCTCAATAGACAAGCCACAAGGTGCATCTGTTCCTATCTCAAAATCCTCAAAACGCGGCTGCCAGAGACGAAGGAAATCAACATAAGAGCCTTTGATCCATTTGATATTCTCAATATATGCAAGCTCATCCTCTGTAAACCGAAGCTTACAGAAAGCCTTAATCTGTTCTGTTATCTCCTGCACCATTTTCTGTGTAAAATGCACATCTTCATTTCTGCACTTGAATGTCCATGTGGTCTTGTAATCCGTAAACTGATGGAATATTGTCTGACCCATGCTGAATTTATACATATCAGTCTCTAAAAGACTTGTGATTATCTGGTTTAATTTCATAATATTCTCCTCCCATTTCTTACGCTATTAGTATGTCAGAAACATTTTTAATAAATGACTTTCTATATAATATTGACCTGAATCATCTTCATTGCTTCTATTGCTGTCTTATGACTTTCAGGCGTTACGCAGGCACAGGCATTTTCTATCACGGACACCTCTGCCTCTTTACAAAACGTCTTTGCAATTGCTACGTTGCTGATTACACATATTCCCGTGCAGAATCCGCAGAAATAAATCTCTATATCGCTGTTGTCATATCCCGCAAGCAGTTCGCCAAGCTCTTTGCTGCCAAACGTCGGCTTGTCAATATAAGTCATATCGTCACAGTCAACTCCACGCTCCTTCATTGCATCCTTAAGACGCGCGTCTACCTCCCATCCGTTTGTCCCTTTAATACAGTGAGCTACCGGAAGTTTTCTTCCCTCCTGAGTATTCAGATAGTTTTCATCATGCGTATCCCTTGTGAATATCACGTCATCATATTTTCCTGACCTGATTTCATCTGCAATAACATTTGTTGCCACGTTACACTCCTTGTTTCCAAGAACTCCTGTAATAAAGTCATTCTGTGCATCCACTACTACTAAAATTTTCTTTGCCATAATCATCATTTCCTCCTACATCATATAATCATCATTTGTTGCATCCATAAGGATTTTTCCAAGCTGCTTTAAATCCTTCCACATCCATCGCGGAACCAGATCCCTGACTTTGTCATAATCTTTCTTATACAGCAAATCTCTGATCATTGTACTTGAAATCTCAATATCGCTTCTGCCAAGGTTTCTGATGGTCACATTCTTTAAAATATCATCTGTAAACCAGTTTTCCGCAATCTTCGGGTCGTCGTTGTAATAGAATGTAAAGCTTTTCTCTCCAATTTCATTAGCTATATTGTAATAGAAGAAAGAACCCCATTCCTTTACATACTGGGCTGCATCCTCCATGCTCCAGTCCGATAATGTCATAACCTTTACATCTGCACCGCTTAAATCCTCTTCCTGCAATACGTTTTCAACAAGTCTTTTTCTGTATTCGATTGGAAACGGATTTCTCTTTGTATAGCTTTTGTTTGCACTGCCTATCACAACAAGCAGATTTTCGCACTCCGATGCGGCCTGTTTTATCATGTTCAGGTGTCCGTTATGGAATGGCTGTGCCCTTGTGAGCATCACACCGTTTTTATATTTCTTCTGCACTTTAACCAGTTTACGTTCATCCATGTTAATGTCAACATATCTGTACACAGCAGCCGGTTTTCTTCCGACAATAGGTCTCTGCGACCTGTCAAGTGAAACAAGCTGTCCTGCAATCTTCTCACGGAACACCTTTGGATGAACTTCCTTTCCTGAAAGAACCTCAAACACCTTAAGCAGGTCCGGAATGGTAAACTCACGTGGCACAAGGTTAAACATAATGCCTGTATACTCAGCCTTATTCCTTATCCTCATAAGTCCTTCCAGTATAATCTGGTCATGGTCAAAAGCAAGCTTTTCGTCTGATACGCTGACCGGAACAAAGTTTTCCACTGTGATTACACCGTTTTTAAATTTCTCAGACTTGAGGGAGTATTCAATTTTAATCAAGTCGTTTGCAAACTCAAGTTTTTCATCTGCAAATTTCACATCAAACCATCTGGCATCCTTTGCGTCATCACCTGCAACAGCAGACTGCTCATATCCATATGGAAGCAGTGCAATGTATGCAATATCAATAATTCTCATACGCGGGTCCCTGTCCGGCTGGCTCATGGTATAGAGCTGCTCAAGATAAATGTCTGTAAGACCTGTTTCCTCTTTAAGCTCCCTGCACGCTGCTTCATATGCTGATTCCTTTATGTTAATAAATCCGCCTGGAAGCGCCCATTTGTCTATCTCCGGATGAGCCTTTCTCTTTATCAGAAGCACCTGCATACAGCTTAAGTCTTCCTTCATACGAAGCACCATCATGTCAACTGTAACCGATGGTCTGTCATAATCGCCCGGCTTATATTCTGCTAAAAACTCCCGTTCTGTTAATCCATTTACATCTTCTTTATTCATGTGTTCAACTCCTATAATTACTTTCCGTGTCTCTTACATTTACTTTATGTACTTATTATAATAACTTTTAGTAACTATGTCAAGTACTTTATAGAATTAATTATAATTTTTGCAAATTTATTATGCTTCCACAACCTGTCTGCAGTAGATGCTAATATATAAGCTCAAAAAAAGGGGATGTGAAAAAACTCGATTGAGTTTTTTCACATCCTCTTCCATTTTCTGTGTTTCATGTGCATAAATCTACAGTATCTAAACAGCTTCGCTATACATCAGGCAATTTCTTCAGAGTTACGCTTTATCTGGTTCACTATCTCCATTATCTGTTTTGCGGTACTCATATCATCTTTGAAAAGAGTTGTGATACTTCCAACTGATTTAAATGGTTCACCCATCAATACTTTATTATCTTCGATATTTCCATTTGCTACTATATAGTCCACTATCAGATTTACGAATCTCATCTGATTTATGTTCAAGCGCTCTTCTGACATAAAACAACTGAAGGCTTCGTTTACTGCCGCTCTATCTACACCGACTATTTTTCGTACTAATCTGCCTATCGGTGTCTCTCCGTATTCCTTTATATAATCTTCCTTTGAACCAAGCTCTGTCCACAGGATTCGTTCCAATTCCCTTAGATCCGTTTCTGTCAGCTTTTTGTTGTTTTTCAGCTTATACACTGACAATTTGTCACTATGCTCTTTCAGGTAAAATTCGACTTTTTTACGATAATTTTTCAAGTCATTTCCGCCATATAAAGGTTCACCCGGTGTACCATCTGTTATAGAGTCCGTGAAATTTGTATAGTATATTGGCCGTACCTGTCTGTCAAGGTACTGCAACAGACCTCTTAAAGCTTCTCTTACTGTATCAAGCTCTATTATAGTGACTTTATCCCAAAATTCATTTGTCTGGACCTTTTCGATAATCTCCTTTTTCTTTTCCACCTGTGGGATTGAGTATTTGGCAGACAGCTTTTCTGCGGTCTGAACCACTATATTCACCGGACTTTGTATGCTTTTGCTTTGCAACAGTCCAAGATCTATACTGTATACCAGATAGTCAAATCTTCGCGCCAGCTCATCTTCCTTTTTAGGCCTGATAAGAGGTGCAATATGCTCCCTGATATCCGAAATCTCTATTGTCTCCAGATTATCCCACGATGATGAAGCCCTGAAAAACTCTACATAACGCAGATGTCTTTTCACCATAAAACTATCGTCATTTAAGCTAATTACATCTTCCTTTAAATCATCCACAAGACTTTTTCTGTAATCTGCGTATACCTCATCACTACTGTATACCGGTGCCTGAAGCTCTCTGACAATCTGGGCTTTTGTGTTATATATTTTCTCATTGAGTGATTCTGTTATGCCATTCTCCGCTCCATTTTTGTTCACGCGGAAATATTCAAAATTGTTACAGAAATCAAATATGAGAAATCTTTCTTTGTCCATACCCTCTCCAAGCAGATTAGGGCAAAGCCTGGTTCCCCTTCCAATCATCTGCCAGAACTTGGCATAGCTTTTTACCTTCTTAAAAAATACAAGATTCAAAATCTCCGGAATATCTATTCCTGTGTCGAGCATATCAACAGATACTGCTATCTGTGGCATTTTATCACTTGTGCTAAACTCATCTATCAATGAATCACTGTACTTTATACTATAATCTATCCGCTTTATGAAGTCTCCTCCATATTCCGGAAAAAGCTTATTGAAACGCTCGACTATTGCCTGCGCATGCAAAGAGTTTTTGGCAAAAATTATTGTCTTGCCAAGCTTGTCTCCACCCTCAATTTTTAAGCCCTTTTCCATAAGCTCTCTTAAAACCTTATCAATTGTATCCGCGTTAAAAAGCCATGTATTTACGGCCTCTCCTGATATATCATCACCTACAGTGTCATCATCAGAAAATGTATCCTCATACTCTTCTTTTTCCTCATCTGACAGCTCATCATAGTGAATACCGCTTTCCATTATTTTTGACTTATATTCCAGTGTAGAATAATTGACCAGATAGCCCTCTTCCACCGCTTTTTCAAGCTCATACGCAAATGTCGGAACTCCTCTTTCAAGGTCAAAGACTCCATATGTGTTTTTGTCGATTTCATTCTTTGGAGTGGCAGTCATACCAAGTAACATCGCATCAAAATACTCAAATATTTCCTGATATTTTTTGTAAATGCTGCGGTGTACTTCATCGCAGATTATGAGCTGAAAATGCCCCGGACTAAAGAGCTTCTCACCATATTTGTTTTTCCTCTCATCTATGGCATTCATCATCGTCGGATATGTAGAAAAAATCATCCTGCATGACTCAGGGTCGTCTTTATTGTCAAGCAGATTACAGCATGATAAATCAGGAAGCAAATTCGTATAATTGTTTTTGGCCTGCTTCACAAGAGCTTTTCTGTCTGCGAGGAACAGAATATTTTTCACATAATTGTGGCGCCTTAATACATCAACAATACTAATGCTCACTCTTGTCTTTCCTGAACCTGTGGCCTGCACTATAAGCATCTTGCGGTGCTTATTTGTGATAGCATCGCAGACAGCGGTTACAGCCTCTTTCTGATATGGTCTGTTGGTAATATCATCGCTTATCCGTATATTTTCAAGCGGAATCCTTGAAGTGCGTCCATCCATCTCAAGCTGCAGCTCTTCCTGTGTGAAAAATCCTGAAACCTCACGCCTTGGATATCCCATATAATCATTCGTATAGAAAAATTCAAATCCATTTGTTATGAAAATAAGAGGACGTCTATTGTATTTATTCTGCAAACAGTCAGCATACAGCTTCGCCTGCTGGCTTCCTACCATAGCATCCACAGAAGCCTTTTTAGCCTCCACTACAGCAAGTGGCAGATTATCCTTTCCCCAAAGAACATAATCCACATACCCTGTTCCTGTGCTATTTGGCATTCCTGTAACCGGCTCCTCCTCCGTGACATTTCTGCCAATAACCCATCCTGCCTCCTTTAAGGCAACATCTATATATCTCTTGCGGGTTTCTGCCTCGCTTATCGTATCTACATGGAACTCCCTTGTCTTTACATTCTGACTACGCTTCTTTGCCATCTGCTCGCGGAGCTCTTCATTCTCCTTCAATACGCTCTCGAGCTTTTTATCCTTACTGCTTAAGCCCTCATACAGCTTCATGAGCTCATCAGCCTTTATACGCTTTTCATTACCGCTTGCAAGAATCGACTCATCATATGTCTTCTCATCGTATTCCCTCGAATATGAATAATCAATCCAATCGCAAAACTCAAACAAATCACGAAGCGCTATTATTGCTTCATCCCTGCCTATATTGTTGTTGGTATGAACTGCAACATTTCCCAGATGAATGGTATATTTGAGCATTGGAAACAGCCTTGGCTCAATTATCCTTCTAAACGTTGGCTCATGAATAAGACTCGATACATTATCTCTGTACGGAAGCGAAAGCTCCGCATCATATGAGAAAACAAACCTCACTGCAAGCTCAAGTGCACGCCTCGACAAAATGGCACAAGTGGCCGGTGAAATGGATAAACTTTTTTCTGCTTCAACTGCCTGCTTTGCAAAATCTGCGTATTCTTCTTTCTTTAAAAGGTAATCAAAATTAGTTTCCATGTAATCACCCCTTTTATCTTTCTACAAGCACTTTGCATCTCTTCCTGCAAAATGCAATTCCATAATACATGATATTCTGTCTGTCATTATTTAACAGATATTCCTGATATCTTCTATCCTTTATCTGTTTCAGAGCTTTTTCACAGGATTTTTCCATAGCTTTAAAATCTTTTGTGTATTTAAGCTCTGCAATAATTCCTTCATCCGGATCATCTGTCTCCACAATAATATCTGCAAAGCCCTCTCCTGCCTCAACATTTGACTTTACCAGCCAGTCCTCATTGCCGCTCAAAATACCAATAAGCAGATTATGATAGGAGCTTTCCTTTTCATCATTTCGCGCTCTTGTGTCAAAAACGCTCACCGAATTACTCAGCACCTTGTTTAAATACATTTCCATTATCTGTGTATTTCCATCTTTGAAAGCCTTCCAAAAGTCCTGCAACTGCTCGGTATTGGAAAATATTTTATTCCTGAACCACTCCTGTATCTGCAGCTTAAATACTTCTTTAATCTCCTTGTTCGGAATTACAAGGCTATATTTTTTGTCCTCACTGATCTTTGTATATGTCAGATAACCTGTTGTAAACAGAACACTCCATAGATTATCAATATTATTGTCTATTTCGTCATAGGTCATATCCAGACGGATTTGCTTGTCTATAGCTTCTCCCACGATCAAACGCTCAATTTCATCTCTGGTTGTCTTACCAGCCTTATCTATAAACCTCTTAACAAGCTCATTTCCGCTTGTATTAATCCAATACGCTTCCGGTCCAGCCATTGGATCATCTTTTATTCGGTCAACATGATTGATTACATCCCACGGACAGTATACATCGACATTTCCGAAATGATAACCATCATACCATTCCTTTGTCTCCGCAAACCTGTTTTCCACATGATAAAATGCCAGCAAACGCTCTACTTCATCATCCGTAAATCCAAAGTGTTCATCAAATCTTGTATCAGTAATAGATAAAATCTTGAAATTATTTAATCCTGTAAAAATACTTTCTTTTGAAACGCGAAGACAACCTGTTAAGACAGCAAAATCCAATGCCTCATTTGTCTTTAATGCTTTTCCGAATATGGCACGTATCAAAGAAACCATCTCTTTATAATAGCCGTTCTGAAATGCCTTATCCAGTGGAACATCATATTCATCTATTAAAATAACCGTTTTTCTGCAATGGTGCTTATATAACAGCTCAGATAAAGTTTGAAGCGAAGCATACAGTGCCTCATCTCTCATTTCATATCTGCCATCCTCTAATCGGATTAAAGAAGCATACGCCGACTTATCGTCAATGTCCAGCCTGTCACTCTGCTTCAAATATGCAAATCTCTTAGCTTCCTTTGCAATTATCTCTATCATCTGATACTTTGCAGCTTGAAAATCGAGTCCTTCCACATTCTTTAAAGATAGAAATATCACAGGATACTTGCCCATATTATCATCACACAGTTTTTTGTTGTGCGATATATAAAGACCATCAAATAATTCATAAGCTGCTCCAATTTCAAAGAAAGATTTGAGCATACTCATGTTTAGAGTCTTGCCAAAACGACGCGGTCTGGTAAAAAGGTTGACTTTTCCCCGGCTGTCAACCAACTGTTCAATAAGCTTTGTCTTATCGACATAATAATATCCATCTGAACGGATCTCCTCAAAGCTCTCTATTCCCACCGGTAGTTTAAGTGATTCAGTCATGCATGCTCATCTCCTTACCTGATAAAAATGAGTGTGTAAATATAGGTTTATTATATCATATATTGGGGCGAAGGTCATAGTATCAAATTTTGATTTGTAGATTTGTTCCTTCATTTTAACAAACTGCTTTTGTAACTCCATTTCTGGAATATATACCTTTATACTTTGCAACTCTTGAGCATTTATATTCGCTTGATTTACAGCACCTTTTGCCATCCCTCGAAGGATACCTTTTAAAGCTTCCAAATTCATGTATTGAGATAAAACTTCCGGAAGCATTTTTTCTGTTAATCTCACACGTATAATATATCCAGCAATAATCATATCCTCTGGCAAATCAAAAACTGCTGTCTTGCCCACCAATTCAATGCTGTTAGTTCTGTTAAACAGAACATCTCCTTTTCTAACTACACATTTCTCAATTTCGTCATCTGGAATATCTATATATTTCAAATCATTCAAATCCAAATGTCCATCTGCCGTAAGATTATTCATTCTTAAATATGGATACTTTCCACCTTCAACTGCGGGTTTACTTGTCCCATATCTTACTTCAGTAACAATATCTCCAATAGTAACAACTTCCCATCCTTTGGGATTCTGAATCGGATCTCCAAACATCTCGACAAATCGGGCCTTGATTAACGCATCTAATTGTTGAATCTCCTCCTGTCTCAGTGAGACAATATTGGATAATTTTGTTAATTCTCCTACAATCTGCTCCTGTTCTTTTATAGCTAAAATAGGAATTGTCATATTTTTTACATAGCTCTGTGAAATATGTGCCTGTGCTCCACCAACACAATCAGCTAATATTTTCTCTCTTTGTGATAACAAATAGAAAAACAAATATCTTTGATTCAAGGATTCACATGGTAAAATTCCAGTTATAGATTGATTTCCACAAGCCTCAAATTTTAAATATCCCACTTTTCCTGCAGTTGCACCAGTTAATGCAATCATTACTGTATCAGCTGGCATCATATGAGTACTACTATTATTATATCCTTCTTTTGTAATATACTTTTCTGTTGAATCAACATCACAATTTTGGCAACATCCCGACTGTAACCAAGGAATATCTCCATTATCCCAATATTCATTTTTTCTTGTCGATGGCGTTCCCCCTGTAACTACAGCAGTTAATTCATTTATTTTTTTATATTCCATCTTAGTCCCCTGCATTAAAAATACTTCAATTTATCGCACATTCATATGATAAAATCAAAATTCTTATAAAACATACAAACACGAATTGACCTTTTCTCATTTTTACTAAGCAAGATACTTCTGATGAG
>OIZE01001691.1_pt1 | contig 12972 bp, 7 predicted proteins | sample 1588421 | NCBI WGS metagenome assembly OIZE01 (sample SAMN03283251) | human gut metagenome | biome: human-associated habitat; material: feces | host: Homo sapiens | place: USA | collected 2013
TTTATTGCTTATTATCCGCACCCAAAAAGTTGCATTTATAAGTTGAACTCAAGATTTCAAAGGCAACGACACCGCCAACGTTGAGAAATTCGCGGCAGTTGAATTGTCCGCTTTTCGTGCCCAATGGTTGTGTGACGGCATATCGCCAGGCAGACCGGTGGGTGGAGTCGACAAGTGTGATAGCTGCCGGCGAGATGCAGACCGGCGGACTGTCGTTTTATCTTGGCGACACTGACGCATTGCTATATAATGTCGATACCGATGTCACTGGCTCAGACGTGGTGATTCCAGCCACTGTGGAGCAAGACGGAAACAGTTATACGGTCAACGAGATGCGCGCGGCGTTGCTGAAAAACTCCGCCGCAGTCAAGTCGGTGACCATTCCCGCCAGCATCACGCAAATCCCCAACGATGCATTCCGCAACTGCACGTCGCTCAATGCGGTGACGTTTGCGTCAGGCAGCCAGTTGCAGACCATCGGCAAGTGGGCATTCATGTCGACAGCCGTTGCAGCGATAGAGATACCGGAGGGCGTCACGGAATTGCCCGACGGAGTGTTCAAAGGTTGCTTGTCGCTGACAGAAATCACGCTCCCGTCAAACCTCGTCTCGGTGGGCGGCGGATGCTTCTACAACTGCAAGGCTTTGACGACGGTAAATGTCTACGCCGACAATCTGACGATAGCCGACCGTGCATTCTATAGTTGCGAGTCGCTTGAAACGATTAATTCCGCCAATCCGTTGCAGCTGAGCAGCGATATCAGCAAACTTGGAATGGAATTTGAGGGGTGCAAGAGTCTTAAAGCCGTGAGTGTGGCAGGCGGGATGATAGGCGCATTCGCTTTCGACGGCTGCGAGTCGCTCGTGTCGGTGGGTATAGCCGAAGGGGTGAAGACAATCGGTGAATATGCCTTCGACGGCTGTACGTCGTTGAAACGCATACTATTGCCGGCGTCGCTCCAGGAAATTAAGCATGAGACGTTCCGGAACGTCGTGTTTGAGGAAATCACGTGTCTGGCTGTTACACCGCCATCGATACGAGACAATACATTCACCGACTATTCGGCGCATCTCTGTGTGCCGGCAGAGTCGATGGCAGCCTATGCCGCAGCCACCGGATGGAAGGAATTCTCGAATATCGGCGACCTGACAACAAGCGGCGTGTCGGCGGTGGCAGGCGACGGTTTGAGTGTGGCTGTGCGCGACGGACGCATCTGCGTTGACGGCGTAGGTGAAACAGAGATGATTAAGGTTTATTCGACGGGCGGAATGCTTGTCGGAATGGGCTTGAACCGGCAGGTTGAAGTGCCGTCGCCGGGAGTCTATATCGTGGAATTCAAGAAAGGCACCGTCAAGGTAGCAATAAGGTAAGTTTTATAAAAATATTAGTGTAACATCATGCGCTCTCTGGTTTGTGAAAATCGGAGGGCGCTTCTTTTGTTGTAAAAAATCATCATGAATTGAAAATTTGTTGTCATAGACAAGTTTTACCACAAATGTCGGAGATGTGTCGGAGATGAGACTTACTGGTCGTCAGCGGAAAATACTTCGTCTTATTAACGAGTCTCCGACAATAACAGGGAAAAAATGTCGGAGATCTTGTCGGTGAGCCAACGCACCATCGAGCGCGATCTGTCTGTTTTGCAAAAACTTGATGTTTTGAAGCGAGAAGGCAAAGATAATGATGGCGTGTGGATTGTGATATGACGAGATTTTGTTGTAAAAAATCATCATAATGAAAAATTGGGGCAAATTTTTTAGACATAAATGTTTGGAATTTGGATATATTGCATAACTTTGCGAACAAACCGAAATAAAAAACATAAACCAAGCTGACGGATTTTAGGGAGAGTCGGACAACGGGTGTGGATTCTCCGCTTTGTTCAGGAATTTAACGCCGACGCAAAGGGATGCGTTGTGACATATAGGCAATAAGCTGTGGAAACCAGACAAATGTCAGTCAATCATAGTGGATGGCAAAGCCGCATCGATTGGTGGAGCAGCGGATGTGAAGATGAGATAGAAACCTATAAAATAAAAGAGTATGAAAAGCAAATCAAAAGTGACAATGTTGGTGGTGGCAGTGCTGCTGTCGCTGCTGTCGAGTGTAAATGTGCAGGCTTCCAAAACAGGCAAATGCGGAGACAACATCACATGGACTCTTGACGATATAGTCAAAATATGAAAAATTCTTTCAAAGGAATCAATTTCCTAATAAATATTTACAAACCTCTGGGTATGTTTCGGCTGCCCAGGCAAAAACTAAAAAAATTATGAAACACAACAAACCAACCGGACAAGTAAGCATGCGTATGTTTCTCACGCTTGTACTAATTGTGATGTCGTCAGCATTCGTGATGGCGCAAGAGAATTACGGCTTCAAGGTAGCCGGCGTAGATGTGACGAGCGACAACTATCTCGACCTCACCGAGATTAACGGAGTGAGCGGCAAGGTGTATTTCGACCCCAACACAAGAACCCTCACCCTCGACAACGCCACTATTGAGGCAGATACCTATAACGCCATCTTAAACAAAACTTGCAAAGACCTTGTGATAGAGTTGCTCGGCACAAACACCATTAATGTTACCAGTGCAGCAGGTTTATATATGTGCGAGTCGACAACAATCGTGGGCGGCAGCGGCTCAAAGCTCACCATAAAGAACGACAGATGCGCCGTGCTCTTCGAAGGTTGTCCTCTCGAAATCGTCAACTGCTGGTTGGAGGCAGAGGGCGCATGGGGCATATCAGCAGACGACAACGTGGCAGAAGAGGTGCTCAAAATACGCAACTCTCACGTGGAAGCTACGGGCTCCGAAGGCTCAATCTGCGACATCGCCGGTCTGGAGCTTGATGGATGCCACATCGACATTCCGTCCAAGGCGGCGTATGACGCCGACAAGAAGGCGGTGGCATTGAACGGGGAAACCGTGAAAGAAAAAGTTGTGATTGAACCCAACAGCTATGGCATCAATATCGCCGACAAGCCGGTGACAACACTCAACTATAAAGACCTCACAAGCATCTACGGAGTGAGCGGCAGCGCCTCTTACGACCCCGAAACAAAAACCCTCACTCTCGACAACGCCACCATCGAAAGAAACTCTACCGACGGAACGGGCATTGTGAACAAGACTGTCTCCGACTTCACCGTCAAGCTGATTGGCAAGAACACCGTTACAGCCGACCTGGCAAGTATGGTGTTGAACCAGACGTCTACCATCACCGGCGACGGTTCGCTCTATCTCACGAGCAAGCGATTCTGCGGTCTCGACATGGAGAGCGCTTCCGTAACCATCGACAACACCAGTCTGTTTGTTAAGGGTGGCTATGGCATAGCAGGTTTTATTGGAGCAGAGAGCGAGGTGCTCACCGTGCGCAACTCTTACGTAGAGGCAGAAGGCAGCGGCAGCGGATCTATCACACTCATCAGCAACCTCATCCTCGACAACTGCGCCATCACACAGCCCGTCGGTGCGGAGTTTGACGCCGACCAAAAGGCGGTAGTCCTGAATGGCGAGGTGTTTAAGTCCAAGGTGGTGATTGAGTCTGACAACAACAGCATCGGCACCATTACAGTCGACGTGCCCGCCCGCAAGCAAGGCATCTACAACCTTAACGGCATAAAGCTGACCCAGCAGTGGGACGACCTGCCTGCCGGCATCTACATCGTAGACGGCGTGAAGCGCGTGAAGAACTGATACAGCAAACGAATAACGAAAAAAATAACGGAGGGTGTGCATGGAAAAATAGAATGCACACCCTCTAAATATTCCTCATGTGTGTCAACCTAAGAATAACCTCTTCTACTGGTTGCACCTCGTATATAATACGGATTATCATCAGCCGATTCGGCGGTTGAGGGCAATGCTACTTCAATTGGAGCAGTGGCGGTTAATGATGCCATGTGCTTCAGCGGCACCGCGTTGCGGTGCATGCCGGGCAGGAGTCACAGCCCCGGACGCGGTCCGGGGTTAACTGAAAGCGAGTCCGCGTTGCGGACTTCCATAACAACATTCCTGCTCTCTACCTCTCCGCAGCATCCGCACCCATCATCGACAACTCCGCATCCCTGCTCTCCCTCATCACATCTCCGCGACATCAGCGCCCATCATCGACAGCTTCGCATCATAAATCGTACACTCCAACGACACCGCACCAGGCTGGGCGGATGACCGCGGAAGCGGTCACGTATTCAGTTAACCCCCGACAGCGTCGGGGGTTGATCGCATCGGCTCTATGCGTTGCGGAGTATCGCCGCTGACGCTCAGGCCATCACCGACATCATATCAAGCAGACGGGAGACTCGCGCCGCTACGCGCTTCGAAGATGCGCTACTTCCCCAAGGAAGCACCCAATAAAAACATTTTTCGTCAGAGAAAACCCTCAGTGAATACCGAGAAGCACACGGCTGTGCCGTTTCTTAGTTAGAACTGTTACTTTAAACAGCAAAGTTAAGATAAAAAACTCACAAATACAAAGGGTTTCCCGAACGAAATCTGCACAATTTGCCAAGCACATACCATAGGGGCTAACCGCCTGTCAGCCACGCTCTTTATTGCTAACACATTGCTTTACAGCAACGAAAACCTCACTCCCACCCATAGCAAAAACACGCATTTGCCATCACGCATCCACTCCTTGACTATTCGGCCAAAACCGCATGCAATCAAGCCCTGATTTTTCTATTATATGCTGTAAATCAGCACTTTCTGTCTGCGTCTCACCTGTCGGTTTCTAACTAAGAAACGGCACAGATGAGCAGAATAAACGATAACTTTCTATCACACAACAATGTACATCAACAAACAACAAAAATGAAAGCCTAAAATGTATACTTTCATTGACTTGTTTGCCGGATGCGGCGGTTTATCTGAGGGTTTTCTTGAATCCGGATTTTATAAACCATTGGCTCATGTAGAATGGGAAAAACCGATGGTTAATACCCTTCGTAACCGTCTAACAAAAAAATGGGGGTTCTCGCAAAAAGATTCTCAGAAACATGTGATACTCTTCGACGTTCAGAAAACGGAAGAATTATTTAACGGCCATTGGTCTGATGAAACCATAAAATTATATGGTTCTGACAATGACACTGAGATTATAAACAAAGGTCTTGACAATTTAATTAATGGCAAAACTGTCGATTTAATAATTGGAGGGCCTCCTTGCCAAGCATACTCTTTGGCAGGTAGAGCACAAGACCCAAACTCAATGAAAAATGATTACCGGAACTATCTCTTTGAAAGTTTCGTCAAAATTGTAGACCACTACAAGCCAAAACTTTTTGTCTTTGAAAATGTTCCCGGACTATTAAGCGCATGCCCGGGCAACGAGCCTGTAAAAAACCGTATATATAAAGCATTCAAATCTATTGGATATGAAATCTTGAAGCCAGAAGATTTAAAAAAAGCGGTCTTCTGTGCTGCCGATTATAATGTTCCACAAATTCGTAACCGTATAATAATAATTGGCATAAGAAAAGACTCCAATCACAAACTTTCTGATTTCTACGAAAGCCTCTGTTCCCAAAAATCCAAGGCAAACAGACTAACTGTAAAAGACGCCATCGGTAATCTTCCCAATTTCAAGCCTCTGCCTGAATCAATAAAAAACGGAAGAAACAACGTGTCACATAAACTTGTCGGAAGCCTAAAAATTCCCCAGCACGAAGCTCGCTACCATAATCAACGAGACATCAAAGTATTCAGAGATTGGATTGCAAAAGACATGAACCATGCATCTACTAAAGAACGATTGGAATTTTACACATCAATTACTGGTATTAAGTCCAATCACATAAAATATAGGTCGTTGGAATGGGACAAGCCATCACCCACCATAGTTTCACATCTACATAAGGATGGCCTGATGTTTATTCATCCTGACATTAAACAACTGCGCTCTATAACAATCCGCGAAGCTGCATTACTACAATCTTTCCCAATGGATTATGAGTTTTTAGGCACTAATGCCTATTGCTTCAAGATGATTGGGAACGCCGTTCCAGTAAATTTTGCCAAACAGATAGCTATTGCTATCGCAAATGTATTGAATGATGAGGAAGCTTAATGTTCTTGTTGCCTGCGAGGAAAGTCAAGCCGTGTGTAAAGAGTTCCGCCGTTTGGGACATAACGCATATAGTTGCGATATTTTAAGTTGCAGTGGAGGTCATCCTGAATGGCATTTCCAATGCGATGTTCTTCAAGTCATAAAAAATTTGGGTGGCACACTACAAAATGGTCAAAAGAAAAAAATTATCGGTCATTGGGATTTAATGGTCGCCCACCCTCCATGCACATATTTGGCAGTCAGCGGAGCCCAATGGTTTTACCATCCCGACGACAAGCACTTGCCTGTTGAGCAAAGACGACCTCATCCAAAATTTCCCAACAGACAGGAAGACAGAGAAAAAGGTGTTGAGTTTTTCATGGCATTGGCAAACGCCCCTATTGAACATATTGCAATAGAAAACCCTGTTGGAATAATGAGTAATCGTTGGCGTAAACCAGACCAAAAGATTCAACCGTGGATGTTTGGCGACGAAGCGTCCAAACTGACTTGCTTGTGGCTTAAGAATCTTCCAAAACTCCGAGAAACCGATGTTGTTGGACATGGAGAACGTGTTGTTTTAAGTAGCGGCCGGACACTACCAAAATGGTATTCCGATGCTCTAAGCAAAGCCAAAACGGCAGAAGAACGAAGAACCCTTAGAAGCAAGACCTTTCCAGGTTTCGCAAAGGCTATTGCTGAACAATGGTCGGAATATTTACTAAATTTATAACTATATGGGAGACCCTATTTGCAAATGGAGATCTGCAACACCTCGCAATGTTGTAGAATTGGTTTCTTCTCTTCCACACACAGAAATGTCTGAAGAAGATTTCAAAGAAACCATAGAAAACAAATGGCCTGGTTTTCTTCACACTCCGTACCAATTAGCTTGTCAATTAGGTCTTTATGTTGTCAACAACGGGATATATACGCCTCGTTTCTCACATGACATAAATGAAACCGAAGCAAAGGCTTATTTAGAAGATATTGTCACAAGATACTATGTTCCAAATCCTTATACCCCACGAGGATTCAAAAACATAAAAAAGCCCATTGTGCTTGAAAAAGCAATTGTTAATTACATCGAGAGCAATCCCAATGAAACAGATTTAAAAAAAATTATTGGTCTTCTTATTATGGAAGAAGTGGGAAACTTCTCTTCAATAAAAACTTTCTTGTCAAACTCTAACGTTTTGGACATTACAAAAGAAAATGTTAGTCTTAAACCTAATTATAAAGAAATTATGGATGCTCAACTTAATAGAAACGACAAAGCAACTTTTTTTGAATACCTAAAGGGAACTTTTGGCACAATTTCCTCAGCTCCATCCGCTTTGTCCACCTCCTATCTCACCGCCATGCGGACGAAGCCGTTTTTGTTGCTTGCTGGCATATCTGGTACAGGTAAAAGCCGGATTGTGAAGCAGATGGCTTTTGAAAGTTGTCCGGACATCCCTGCATTGCGCAGCGACAAGACCGCTCCTGGCAACTATGAGCTGATAGAGGTGAAACCAAACTGGCACGACAGCAGCGAGCTGCTCGGCTACGAAAGCGAGATTGGCGGTCCGCACTATGTCGTGACTCCGTTTGTGCGCTTTCTTGTCAAGGCTATGCGCTATCCAGACGTGCCGTTTTTCGTGTGTATGGACGAGATGAACCTTGCGCCTGTGGAACAATACTTTGCCGAATTTCTAAGCGTACTTGAGAGCCGCAAGCTCCTTTCCGACGGCACCATCACAAGCGAGCCGCTCATTAAAGCGGACATCTTCAGCAAATATGCCGACCAGCTGCACCGCGATTTGGACATCACCGACACCGAAACATACAAAACGGTCTACGACCGATTGAAAAATGACGGTCTCCGCCTGCCGAGCAACCTGATAGTTGTAGGCACGGTGAATATGGACGAGACCACGCACCAGTTCTCACGCAAGGTGATTGACCGCGCAATGACCATCGAGATGAATATCGAAGACGCAGAAACGCCGTTTAAAAACTTCTTTGAGGGAGGCGACGCACTGCACTATTACGACAATCCACAGCCGAAAGACCTGTTTCTGCCCAAAGTGGTGCAAGCCTCCGAAGCGTTGTCGATACTCAGGGCGGAGGATGCCTCCTACCTAAAAGAGAACGTCCCCGGGCTGCTCCATTCGCTCAACTCCGCGCTTAACGGCACACCGTTTAAAATAGCATACCGCGTGCAGAACGAGCTGATACTCTATTTTTTCTCGCTCCGCGAAGAGAACCCCGACGAGGCAGCCGAGGCATTGTTGACACAGGCTATGGATGCCATACTGATGATGAAAGTGCTGCCACGCATCGAGGGCGACGAAGACCTGCTCGACAAGCCACTCAAAGCGCTTGCCCAGTTTACGGGAAACTATCCGCAGGCAAGCAGGAAAATCGCCGAGATGCAGGAGCGTCTGCCACAGGCACACTTCACCTGTTTCTGGCCGTAAAAAAACAGAAGCCATGGCAGTACTCTCTTTCCAAAGCGCCGACGGCAAAGTGGCAATAAAGGCAAGCACCGCCGCCGACACAGCAAACTGCTGGCGGAGGTTCAGCGCGCGCGTTGGTGAAAACGCGTCAAGATATTGCAGCTACCGCTCGTCGCTTGCCGGCCGACTTGCCATCGCCCTTCCCTCTCAGAGCCACCGGCTTACCGACGCAGGGGAAGAGGCCGCCATGCAATGGGACAACCTGCCGCCCGTCTTCTACGAGACGGCAGTCTACAACGTGAACATCTACCTCAGCGACATCGAATCGGAGCCTCGCGTGGTGCATAAGCTCAAAGAAGTGAGCGACCTTTTCACAGCAATCAGCGTGGGCGACAACAAGTGGGTGCTCACCGCGCCGCTGTCGTTTCTCAACGAACCCGGCATCTTTGAGCTCTCCTACCGATACAAGCCCGTGGGTATGGCAGAGCGCACCAACACGTTCGCGTTTCGCGTGGTTTCACCCAAACTCGACACAAAGGACGACTATCTGCACATCCTCAACGACATAAACCGCGAATACAACGAAATCGTATTCCAGTATCTCACCAAGACCGTGCAAAGCCTCGACAAAGGCGGCCGCACAGACAACGACGTGATTTGGCTGTCGATTTTCCGACAGGTGATCGACAATTATATCAAAGCAGTCACCTATATCGTCACACGTCCGCATCTGCGGGAAACGAAAGAGGTGCACTACAGCCATGCCGACCGCATAAAGCGCTGGACTCCGGCAATGGCTCAGAAATATGCGCAAAGCGAAAACCGCGGCACTCTCGGCCGCGACTATTTCCGCCACGAAGCTACCATCAACACCTGCGACACCGCAGAAAACCGCTTCGTAAAATTCTCGCTTGAACGCATCAGCCGCCGACTCGCCAAGGTGTTTGACCACATCCGCAACCACGGCAATGAAATCACTGACTCGGAACTGAATACGCTCGACGAGTATGCTATAAAACTGCGCAAACTCTCCCAATCACCGCTGCTGCGCCGGCTCAAAGCCGAACCTCTGCGCACCGAGAGCCTGGTGCTGCAGAAGCGCACCGGCTACTCGCAGGTGTACCGCTACTGGATTATGCTTCAGAAAGGCATCGAACTTTTCAACGGCAGCACACAAATCGGAACCCGTCCAATATGGGAACTCTATGAACTGTGGTGCTTCCTGAAGATGCGCCAGATGGTGGCAAAAATTCTGAGTCTGCACTTCGGCAACAATGATGAAATCGTTGAGAATCCGATGCCGATGATCGAGCCGTTCACCGACAACAGCCAAGAGCATACCGTATACTACCGCAAAAACGAGGACGAGATCAGGCTGCACTATCAGCACACCTACAACCGCACCAGCGGCGACGTGCACACAGCCACCACCGACAACCGCCCCGACATAGTGCTCACCATACGCAAGCCCGACGGTTTCGAGCTCACCTACCTCTTCGACGCAAAGTATCGGGTGTGTGACGACAACGAATTCTCGAAAGAAGACAAAGATGAAATCAACGCACTCCGTGCCGCCGACTATCCACCGAGCGACGCCATCAACCAGATGCACCGCTACCGCGATGCCATCTATTATGGCAACAAGGTGGAGAACGTACGCCTCCACTCGGCAAAAGAGATTATCGGAGGCTACATACTGTTTCCCGGCAGAGGCGACGATGAAGCCGTGCGCAACCGCTACTTCTTCAAAAGCATCGAAACGGTCAACATCGGCGCGTTTCCGCTCCTGCCCGACCACAACGACCCCGACAATGAGGGCAGTCTGCTGTTTGAACATCTGACAAAGATTCTTGTCGGACAATCCGCCTACGAACAAATTCGTGACTCCATCCCGCAACACGGACTCTCATACGCCCGTCCCGACGACCTCGTCCTGGTTGGCTACTACGAAACTGCCATGCTGCCTACAATCCTTTCACGACGGCTGTACTACGTGCGCACAGGCAACGAGCGCGGATCGATCAATCTCGTGCCGGGATGCGAGAAAGCAAAATATCTGCTGCTCCACAACGGACAGAACAGAATGCTGTTGCCGCTCGACGGCAATGGTCCGAGATATTTCAACGCGCAGACACTGCGCGAGATGGGATTCTCACCAACCGGGTTCCACTATCTTGGCTTCAGCTTGAAATCCGACACACCGATTACCACCGTCGACATTGCCGACCTGCCAGGCGGCAGACAGCACACCACCCCCTACTTCGCCTCTATCAAAGAGCTGCAACGCCCCCACACTCCGACAAAAGAGTAAAAAATATATTGACTATATATTTAGAAACAAGACTGTGACAAAGAATATAGGAAAATCTGTCAGAACACGCCTGCTGAACCTTGCCAAAGAGGAGAAGATTCTTTTTTTGTAATTTCGCCGAAAAAGCATACCTTTGAACGTCAAAAAAAAAGGAACTACCGCTATGAGGATATTTGCCACTGCCATCGCCATTGCCGCGATATGCATATCTGGTCTGCGCGCATCGGCAACCGACTGGAATGAATGCGTGCTCGCCGCCGTCGACTCGTTTCCAGAACGCGGCGGATACTATACCGGAGGCCGCCCGAACGCCGATTTCTCAAAAACGACAATACAAGCGCTCAACGAGGCATTCCAGATGGACAGTGCCGACAACCGACCGTCGTTCACGCCCGCCCTTGCCCAACCGTCGTTCTGCTCCAGCGCCACCTATGCCGTGCTGATAAAAGCCCTGCTGATGTGGGACACCGACAACGCCATCTCGCGCGAGGCATGGGAAAACATGCGTCCGCTCGCCACGGAGGACGACGGATTCGGATTCTGGGGACGCGCCAATGCCAACGGCCCGGGGCTGGGCGTGCTTGTGCATGAACTTGGCGCCGGCAACAGCATCGCCGCGTTTCGCGGAGCATATTCCGAACGCAACCGCGAGAGCGACAACGAACGATACCTCTCCGACGAGGAATGGGCAGCCGACAGCGTCTGGGACAAAGCGACGCCGGGCGACTTCATGAAGCTGTTCTGGAACCGCAACCCGTCGGGAAGCGACAGCGGTGCGGTGATAGGATGCAACAACGTGGCAGGCGACGACCAGGAACGCGGCCACAGCGTAGTGTTTCTCGGATATGAGCCCAACGACGACATCCGCTATTGGAGCAGCAACGGCCCCGGCAATGACAACCGCAACATGGGATACAGCATCGGCAGCTGCCCACGGTCGCACGTGCAGCGCGTGGTTGTCACCCACATCACCCATCCCGACCGTTTCGACAATGCCCGGCAAATGCCTCCCGACAGCGAAAACCGCTTTCTCAGCGACCTCAATGGCCGCCGCCACGCCACAACAGCCGAGATGCTCCGGCAGATAGGCGCGGAATAGGCCATCGACGCCTATTCCAGCACGCCTTCCTCCCGAAGGATGCGGTCAATCTGGCGCACAAGCGTCCAGCGGTCGAAGTCGTTGCGGTTGGCAAAAACAATCACTTTCACACCACACGACGGAAACGAGGCGGCATAGTTCTGAAAACCGCCGTTGTCGCCAGTGTGATAAATCTTCACAGGCTCCCCCGGAGTGCGATCGATGAAGAATCCGTAGCCATACCACGTATTCGGGCGGTTCTGATAGTCGCTCCACGGGCTGCCGCTCACCAGCGTGTGGGGAGCATAAGCCTGAGCCAAAGCCTCCTGGCTTATCACCTCGCCCCGCTCCAACGCCCGCATCCACTGCAGCATCTCATGGGTTGACGAGTATATCCCGCCATCGGCTTTGGTGGCGAAAAACGTCTCCTCGCCATAGTCGCACTCCTTCCACGGCGACCCCTCAACGACAGTGCGTCCCAGATACACCTCCTTGCCGGCGAAATCCTGCTCACCGCCGCCAGTCCCAGTCTGATAGGCATGCGCCATCCGCGGAATCCGCTTCTGCGGCTCGAAATAAGTGGTGTGGCGCAGACCGGCACGGTCAAAGACATAACGCTGCTGATAGTCGTCGAACGCCAGTCCCGACACCTTTTCAATCACGCATTCAAGCACTTGAAACGTAGGGTTGATGTATTCGTAAGCCTCACCAGGCTCAAAGCGGAACTGCCGCAACGTGTCCATATAAGCCACGCTCTCCTTATCGGTGGCATGGAGCATCCATTGGCGGTCGGTGCGCGGACGCGCGTCAATCACCCCCGACGAATGGCTCATCAGATGCGACAGCCGGATTTTACGCCACTGGCCACTTTCATAAGGCAAGAAATCAGCCACCGCATTGTCGGCACGCAACAACCCGCGGTCGGCAAGCGACAACACGCCAGCCACCGTAAACTGCTTTGAAATCGACGCAATGTTAAACATCGTGTTGCCGTCAATCCGATCGCCCGTCACAATGTCGGCCACGCCATATCCGCTGTCGACAATCACATCATCGTTTTTCGCTACCACGACAGCCACCCCCGGCTCGCCA
>OIZE01001696.1_pt1 | contig 12941 bp, 9 predicted proteins | sample 1588421 | NCBI WGS metagenome assembly OIZE01 (sample SAMN03283251) | human gut metagenome | biome: human-associated habitat; material: feces | host: Homo sapiens | place: USA | collected 2013
TCCAGCATATTTCGGACTACGATTTTCGTCTTTTCCAAAGTGCCCTCGTTTCTTCCTTCTCTTCTTCCTTCATTTCTTCCTTCATTTCTCCCTTGCTATATCCGCTAGGACTTATTTTATAGTATTTTTTGAATACTTCGCGGAAATATTTTACATCATTAAACCCGGTCATATCTGATATTTCGGATATATTATACTGTCCTTCGGATAGTAATTGTGCTGCCCGTTTCAGTCGGATCAGGCGGATATAGTCTGCCGGAGCTTGATCTGTCAATGCTTTCAGTTTATTGTAGAAACTGGAACGGCTCATGTTTTGTGAAGCACAGAGTGACTCCACATTGAAACTTGAATTGTCTAGATTTTCAGTTATTGTTTCTTTCACTGCTTCTAGGAACTGTTGGTCCAATGTGTTGCTATAATTTATGGAAATACTGTCATTATGTAACTCCATATCTGCATATTTGCGGCGAAGGAGTGCACGGTTAGTCAGTATGTTGGCTATAGATGCTTTTAGTATTCCTATATTAAAAGGTTTTATTAGGTATTTGTCCGCACCTGTTTCTAATCCTTCAACGATATTCTTTTCATCATTTAATGCTGTTAGCAGAATTACAGGGATATGAGACGTCAGTATATTATTTTTGATAGCAGAACACAATTCGTCTCCTCGCATTTCGGGCATCATAATGTCTGATAATACTAAATCAGGTTTAAATTCAGGGATAATTTTTAAGGCTTCTTTGCCATTGGTACACGTTTCCACTTGATAAGCTTCGGATAAAGTATGAAACAGATATTCGCGTAGATCGTCATTGTCTTCCACAACCAGGATACGCTGTGTATTTTGAACATGCTGCCGATACAGATCTTTATAAGTATGGGGAGAGACTGCACTAGGAGATACTGGTGCCACGTTTTCTTGTTGTACCGTTTCTGTCGGGACCTGTTGGTTTCGGAATTGTTTTTGGGGGAAGATAACCTTTACACGGGTACCTTTATTCTCTACGCTTTCTATGCTGATCTTTCCTTTATGAATACGTACTAGTTTCCATACTAACATCAGTCCGATTCCACTGCCTGTAATTTTTGCATTGATGGCATTGCTGCCCCTGAAATGTAACTTGAATAACTTTTTTTGTTCTTTGGCAGGAATCCCGATGCCCGTGTCTGTAATCTCCAGGCTCCAGTTGTCCTTGTCATGGCAGATGATAATGTGTACCTCACCGTGGGCGGGAGTATATTTGATAGCATTTGAAATCAAGTTTTTTGTGATCGAGTCCATTTTTTCTTTGTCGAACCATACATTTTGATATTCAAAGTTGCTTTTGTAGTCGAGTTTGATCTGTTTGGCTTCTGCATAACTATAAAAGGCATGGCATATTCCTTCCATATAGGTATTAAGTTCATGTTCCGATATACGGAGGGAGGAGGAGTATACATTAGCTTTGCTGAAGTTTATCAGATTAGTGGTGAGGCGTAGCAAGGTGTCCACGTTCTTCATCGCTGTAAGCATATTGGCCTGACTTTCTTCACTTAAATTTTCTTTTTGTTGAATTTCTTCCAAAGGTGCCTTTATTAGTGTCAGCGGAGTACGGATATCATGCGCTGTATTGATAAAGAACCGAGTTCTTTCATCCGAGGCCTTCTTTTCTCTGCGCATGGAATGCAGGCGGAAAATGACGTATGTTACTGAAGTGATAGTCAGGACATAAATACAAATAGCCCAAAAACTGAGCCACACGGGATGTGCTACAGTAATTTTCAATATCCGCTCCTGCAACACGTGTTTATTATCCTCTTTAGAAACGGAACGTACACGCAGTGTATAGGTACCGGGAGCAACATTAGTGAATCGGATAGTCCCTTCGTCACTTGGAGTAGTCCAACCGTCGTAGAATCCTTCCAACTGCCAGGTATATAGTATGTCCGACGGATAATCGTAATTGATAGAGGATACTCGGATAGAAAATGTATTTTGCATATATTTCAGATTCAATTTCTCTATTTGGTCGATATCTTTAGTCAGAGGAGAGTTTGGATCATTAGGATATACAGTTTGGTAGAAAATATGGAAGTCGCTGAATATCATATGTGAATCTCCTGTTTGGGGCATTTCTATGTTTTGGGGGAATTCCAGTGCACCATCTGTACTTCCGAATACAGTGTTCCCATTGGCACGTAGTACACCAGAGCCGGCATTGAAACAGGTGGACATCAACCCTTGTCCGCGAGTCCAGTTGCGGAACTGGCGGTTAGTAGGCGAGAAAATACTGATACCATTTTCGGTACTCATCAAGATATTCCCGTCTTTTGTGGGTAGAATAACATAAATACTGTTTGATACTAACGGGCTGTTTTCTGTGTGGTAATGGGCGCTGATTGATTCTTTTACCGGATCATAAGTAAATAGTCCGGAGCCACTGGTGCCAATGTAGAGTAAACCATTGTTTTCTTGGTGTAACGTATAAATGTAGGTTGCTCCACCGGGCAGATGTATTTCATTGTATTTACCCGAATTCCGGTCCAGTAGAAAAAGATTGGTGGAGGTACCTATCCACATAGATGTACTGTCCTTTTCTTCAATGGCAGTAACAGAACCTAGTCCGGGATAAAGACGTCCTTGGCGTGTCTTCAGATTAAAGCATTTCAGATTATAATATCCTCCGGACCATATGCACCCGTATCTGTCCTTTTTAATGTCGCGTATGTATTTGTCGGCACGTACATTCAGATGGAAAGATTGGGCAGGGGTGAGGTATTCTATGTTTCCGTTTTTCTTGGTAATCTGGAAAATGCCCGATGCATATCCTCCGGCCCATATAATACCCGGAGAAACTTCGCATAAAGTGATAAAAATGCGGTTCTGATTTTTTAGTCCGTGATTGAAAGAGCTTAGAAAAGAACGCCATTGCTTTTGCTTTGAATCGTATAAGCTGATGCCGTTGCTTGTTCCAAACCACAGATCCCCGTCACTGTCTTCTATAATGGAGTTTACTTGGTTGTTTACTAGTGACTGCCGGTTGCCAATAGAGTGCTTTATCCAGTTGTAGTTGGTATATTGGTTATTGCGGACGGTAATTCCTGTAGGATAGCTAGACAGCCAGATACGCTGCTCGTTGTCTACATATACATCATTGATAATGTTCCCGTCCATTTCGTTGTAACTACCATAGTTCACAATGATATAAGGATCTGTTTCATAGGTGTCTATGTTTAACTTGTGTACTCCTGCTCCTTCAGTGGCTACTAATAACTCCTTTGTGTTCAAAGGACTGATCCGTGTAATATTCACATCTGTCAGTTCTACTTCGGGACGTACAATTTTCTGGATATTTAAGTCATATATATAGACTCCCTTTTCAAAAGTGCCTATAAATAGTTTGTTGGCTGTACGGTGTAGATATAATTCATGTACGTGCATATCCATCATTTCCAGTTTGCCGCAGGAGAGTTCTTTCAAATTCCCGTTTTCCAGTTTTACCAGATAGATTCTTTTGTCTGTACCTATAAAAAAATGTTCACTGTTTATCTGTTCTATGCAGGTGATATTTCCCAGCCGGTTAGAAATTCTTTGCTTTTGTCCGGATTCTATGTTAAAAAGGTGGATAGCCGATTTGCCGCACAACCATACGTTACTCTCCTGGTCTATATAACTATATCTCACGAAAGCATGGTAGTCCTTGTTCCAGTAATTGTACATACTGTATATCTGTACAAAACGATCGTGTCCTGAATCATAACGGAAAATTCTGCCTTGTTTTCCTGTGACCAGCAGTGTACCTGTTTTATCTAAATAAGTCCAGTTTATATTCAATAACGGGTCTAGCTCCCTGTCGCCTTCTTTTAATTTATAATGTTTTATTTCTTTTCCGTTATATCGGTCTATTCCCACATGGGTGAGGAACCACATGTATCCACGCGCGTCTTTTTGAATTCTGTATATTTTCTGATTACTTAGTCCTTCTTCTATACCAATATATTTATAAGTCTGCGATGAGACGGCTAATGACAATAGCAAAAAAATGAGACTTGCGATAGTAGCTTTCATAAAACTCTTTATTCTAAATCTTTTCCTTTTCAAAAAACAGTAACAAATTTAAGATAAAAAAATCATAGGACTAGTAATTTGATATGATCTAAATTTCGGTAAAATTATCCCTTTGTTCGCCTATAGCGTCACTTGTTTAGATGTAGAAAATGCAAATGGAAGAATGTTTGTAACATTACTGTCAGATGATTATGTTTTCTTAACAAAACTTCGTGCAGCATTATGGTATGGCCTGCATTTCTTTCAATAGAAAGGACTTATAAACTAGAATAATTAACTAAGTAAAGAAAAGCACAATGAAAAAGTTTTTTGGTTTTAATAAATTGCTTGCGTCTGTAGCGGTACTTGCTTCTGTGATGATCTTTCAATCCTGTTTGGATGATGATGATAATGATTATTACAGATACGCGTGGCCCAATGCATTGGTTACTGTGAAACCGGTGGCCGACAATTCATTTTTTATGCAGTTGGATGACAGTACGACACTGTTGCCTGTCAATATGAAAAATTCTCCTTATGGTGAGAAGGAAGTAAGGGCTCTTGTAAATTTCGATCCGGTGAATGAGTCAAGCGGAGAGTATGACAAGGCTGTACATATCAACTGGATAGACAGTATCTTGACAAAACCGATTGCCGGTGATTTAGGAGATAAGAATGATGAAGTGTATGGTACTGACCCTGTAGATATGATTAACGATTGGGTGACAATTGCCGAGGACGGTTATTTGACTTTGCGTTTCAGAACCATGTGGGGGAATCGCAGTCAAGCTCATTTTGTCAATTTGTTGATGAGTAAAGATGCTGAAAATCCTTATGAGGTAGAATTCCGTCATAATGCTTTTGGTGATGTATATGGTGAACCTGCCGACGGACTGGTGGCATTTAATTTGGATTCCTTGCCTGACACTGAAGGAAAAACAGTGAAGCTGAAATTAAAATGGAAATCATTTAACGGAGAGAAAACAGCGGAATTTGATTATTGTACCCGTAAGTCAACTCCTGCAAACAGTGCAGCCATTACAGCCGGACGAAGTGTCTTGAGATTAAAATAAGGTTTTATAACTGAGGTGCAATTTCAATCCCTCCTGTTCTATGTGGTATAGAGCCGGAGGGATATTTATTTTGCTCTATTCGCTCATCCATATCCCTAGCATTACTCCGAGGATACCCAATACCACACTGCTAATGATGTATGTGAAAAAAGAGGGGTAGAGTCCTGATTTCAGTAATTGCAAACTTTCGTTGCTGAAAGTGGAGAAAGTGGTGAAGCCACCGCAAAGTCCGATAGTGAGCATCAGTCTTATATCATTGTTGATATGAATGCGTGAGGTGAGGGTATAAAATACCCCGATAAGTATGCAACCCAAAATATTGACTGCGAAAGTACCCCACGGAAAATTCGTTGCTCCCTGGCGATAAATACTTATGGTAAGCAGGTAGCGAAGTACACTTCCTGTACCTCCTCCCAAGAAGATGAGTAATAGTGATTTCATAAATGCTACATTTTGATGCAAAAATAGCAATGATTATTCATTCAGAGCCAAACTTTTTTAGTAATTTTGCACCCTAAACGAAAAATACGCAAAAAGGAATGGGTGGTTTTTTTGGAACAGTCTCAAAGGCTGAATGCGTCACCGACTTATTTTACGGGACGGACTATAATTCACATTTAGGAACAAAAAGAGGTGGTTTGGCTACGTATGCTCAAGGAGAGGGCTTTATGCGCTCTATCCACAATTTGGAGAGCTCTTATTTCCGTACGAAGTTTGAATCTGAACTTCCAAAGTTCAAAGGGAGTTCGGGTATCGGCATTATCAGTGATACGGACCCGCAGCCTATCGTGATAAACTCGCATCTAGGCAAGTTCGCCATCGTCACAGTAGCTAAAATCAATAACATTACGGAATTGGAATGCGACTTGTTGGCGGCTAATATGCACTTTTCTGAAATGAGTCTTGGCAAGACGAACCAGACAGAACTGATAGCATTGCTTATTGTGCAAGGAAAAAATTTTGTAGATGGTATCGAGAATGTTTTTAATAAAATCAAAGGATCATGCTCCATGCTGATATTGACGGAAGATGGTATTATAGCAGCACGTGACAAATGGGGGCGTACTCCGATTGTAATAGGTAAAAAAGAGGGTGCGTATGCTGCGACAAGTGAATCAAGCAGTTTGCCGAATCTGGATTATGAAATAGAGAAATATGTAGGACCGGGCGAAATTATTCGCTTGCGTGCCGATGGAATGGAACAAATGCGCAAGCCGAACGAAGGAATGCAGATTTGTTCTTTTTTGTGGGTATATTATGGATTTCCGGTTTCATGTTATGAAGGAAAAAATGTAGAGGAAGTACGTTTTATGAGTGGTTATAAAATGGGGCAGAAGGACGATTCGGAAGTTGATTGTGCCTGCGGTATTCCTGATTCGGGGGTAGGTATGGCATTGGGGTATGCTGAAGGTAAAGGAATTCCTTATCATCGTGCTATTGCCAAGTACACACCTACCTGGCCTCGTAGTTTCACTCCTGCCAATCAGGAAATGCGTTCACTGGTAGCAAAAATGAAGCTGATACCTAATCGCGCAATGCTGGAAGGTAAGCGCGTGTTGTTTTGTGACGATTCTATAGTGCGTGGGACCCAGCTTCGTGATAATGTGAAAATTTTATTTGATTATGGTGCTAAAGAGGTTCATATGCGCATTGCTTGTCCGCCATTGATTTATGGATGTCCTTTCATTGGTTTCACTTCTTCAAAAAGTGATTTGGAACTGATTACCCGCCGGATGATTAAGGAGATTGAAGGCGATGAAAATAAGAATCTGGAAAAATATGCAACAACAGATTCGCCGGAATATAAGAAGATGGTACAAATGATTGCCGACCGCTTTGGTCTGAGTTCGTTGAAGTTCAATACTTTGGAAACTTTGGTAGAAGCGATAGGATTACCAAAATGTAAGGTATGTACCCATTGTTTTGATGGTTCCAGTTGCTTCTAATAACAAAATAATAAAATATTAATAAAAAAGAGCTGTGATTTGTTTGGCAATTCACGGCTCTTTTTCTATTTTTACAGGCAAGTATGAATATTAAAACAAAAAGAAAAATGACGGTAATAGAACGATTTTTAAAATATGTAAGCTTCGACACTCAGTCTGATGAGAATAGCGGAGTTACCCCTAGTACGCCGAAGCAGATGGTGTTTGCGCAATATTTAAAATCAGAATTGGAACAATTGGGCTTTCAGGAAATTTCTTTGGATGAGAATGGTTATCTGTTTGCTACATGGCCGGCCAATACGGATAAACCGGTTCCTGCCATCGGATTTATTGCACACATGGATACCAGTCCCGATATGACGGGTGCAGGAGTCACCCCACGCATTGTCTATGGTTATGATGGGACAGATATTGTATTGTGTGAAGAAGACAACGTTATACTTTCTCCCAAGCAATTTCCCGAATTGTTGGATCATAAAGGGGAGGATCTTATTGTAACTAACGGCAAGACATTGTTGGGAGCTGATGATAAGGCGGGCATTGCTGAAATTATCTCAGCTATGGTATATCTGAAAGAACATCCTGAAATCAAGCATGGAAAAATTCGTGTGGGATTTAATCCTGATGAAGAAATAGGCTTGGGTGCACATAAATTTGATGTGGAGAGATTCGGATGCGAGTGGGCATATACGATGGATGGTGGTGAAGTAGGGGAGTTGGAGTTTGAAAACTTTAATGCCGCTTCTGCAAAAGTGATTATTAAAGGACGTAACGTACATCCGGGATACGCTAAGGATAAAATGATCAACTCTTTGCGTGTAGCTAATGAGTTTGTGTCTTTACTGCCTACGGACGAAGTGCCCGAATGTACTGATGGTTATCAGGGATTCTATCATTTGATTGGCATGACGGGTGAAGTAGAGCAGACTACCATCTCTTATATAATCCGTGATCATGACCGTGCCAAGTTTGAGGCATGCAAGGAAAATATGAAAAAATGGGCGGAAATCATCAATAAGAAATATGGAGAAGGTACCGTTACCTTGGAACTGAAAGATCAGTATTACAATATGCGTGAGAAAATTGAGCCGGTGATGCATATCATTGATGTCGCTTTCAAGGCTATGGAAGAGGCGGGCGTGACACCTAAGGTGAAGGCTATCCGCGGCGGAACGGATGGCGCACAACTTTCATTCAAAGGATTGCCTTGTCCCAATATTTTTGCCGGTGGCTTGAATTTTCATGGCAGATATGAGTTCGTGCCAATCCAGTCTATTGAGAAAGCTATGAAAGTAGTGGTGAAAATTGCTGAGTTGGTGGCAAGATAAGTAATTTATTAACCTTAAAATAGTAAAGTAATAACATGAAAACAACTCCGTTTACCGAAACACACATTGCCTTGGGGGCGAAAATGCACGAATTTGCAGGTTATAATATGCCTATTGAATATTCGGGAATTATTGATGAACACCTTACAGTATGTAATGCCGTAGGTGTTTTTGACGTATCCCATATGGGTGAATTTTGGGTAAAAGGTCCTAATGCGTTGGAGTTTTTGCAGCAAGTGACTTCAAACAATGTAGCAACTTTGCCTGTCGGTAAAGCGCAATATACTTGTTTCCCTAATGAGGAGGGAGGTATTGTTGATGACCTGTTGGTATATCACTATGAATCCGAAAAATACTTGTTGGTGGTAAATGCAGCCAATATTGAGAAAGACTGGAACTGGTGTGTCAGTCATAACACAGTGAGTGCGGAATTGGAAAATGCATCCGACCATATGGCACAGCTTGCTATTCAGGGACCGAAGGCTATGGAAGTTTTGCAAAAACTGACTCCGGTCAACTTGTCTGAAATTCCTTATTATGCTTTTACCACAGGTGAGTTCGCCGGTCAGAAAGATGTGATTATTTCGAATACCGGTTATACCGGTGCAGGTGGTTTCGAGCTTTATTTTTATCCCGAAGCTGGTCAGGCTATCTGGAAAGCAATTTTTGAAGCAGGTGCTCCTGAAGGGATTAAACCTATCGGGCTAGGGGCTCGTGATACATTACGTTTGGAAATGGGCTTTTGCCTGTATGGTAATGATTTGAGTGATACCACTTCTCCGTTGGAAGCAGGATTGGGCTGGATTACTAAGTTTGTTGAAGGAAAGAATTTCATTTCACGCGCTTTACTTGAAAAGCAGAAAGCCGAAGGATTGAAACGCAAGCTGATTGCTTTTGAAATGGTAGACCGTGGTATTCCCCGTCATGGTTATGAACTGGTAAATGCTGATGGAGAGAAAATAGGTGAAGTAACTAGTGGAACCATGTCTCCAATGCGTAAGATTGGTATCGGTATGGGATATGTTCAGACCGCTTACACAGCATTAGGTACTGAAATATTTATTGATGTGCGCGGACGCAAACTGAAAGCTGTAATAGTAAAGGCCCCGTTCAGAAAATAAATCGAAAGCCGGAAAAGAGAACGCTGATAACAAATATAACGCGAATATTCAGATTTTTTGAATATTCGCGTTTTTCTTTATATGGCTGATATACATTTGTTGTTAGTTCCTTTCCATAAAAACAGCTTTTGATGCAAAATTAATAATAGGATGAAGAATATGATAAATAGATAATTCTTAATTTTGCAATCAAAAATTTATTAGCTATGTCTGAATTGGCTCCATTGATAAGTGATTTGGCTTTGATTCTGATCTGCGCCGGTGTCATGACGCTCGTCTTTAAACGGTTAAAGCAACCTCTTGTTCTCGGCTATATCGTAGCCGGCTTTTTGGCAAGTCCCCATGTTCCTCTTACTCCGTCGGTCATTGATGTGGCCAATATCCATACATGGTCGGAGATTGGTGTGATATTTTTGTTGTTCGCTCTGGGATTGGAATTTAGTTTCAAGAAATTGGTGAAAGTAGGAGGGACAGCGGTCATTGCGGCGTGTACCATTATATTTTGTATGATATTGGTTGGAATTTTTGTGGGGTGGTCTTTCGGGTGGCAACGCATGGACTGTCTGTATTTGGGAGGTATGTTGGCCATGTCCTCCACGACTATTATCTATAAGGCTTTTGATGATTTGGGATTGAGGCAGCAACGGTTTGCCGGTTTGGTTCTTAGTATTTTGATATTGGAAGATATATTGGCTATTGTTTTGATGGTTATGTTGAGTACAATGGCAGTGAGTCAGAATTTCGAGGGTAGTGAAATGGTCTATAGCATTGCTAAATTATTATTCTTCCTTATATTATGGTTTGTGGTAGGTATTTATATCATTCCTACATTTTTGAAGCGTTCCCGCAAGTGGATGGCAAATGAAACATTGCTGATTGTTTCGCTGGCATTGTGCTTCGGTATGGTAGTTGTAGCGGCCAAGGTTGGATTTTCGGCTGCGTTTGGAGCTTTTATAATGGGGTCTATTTTGGCAGAAACGGTGGAGGCCGAAAATATAGAGAAGCTTGTGGCTCCTGTAAAAGATTTGTTTGGAGCCATTTTCTTTGTATCTGTGGGAATGATGGTAGACCCTGCCATGATTGTAGAATATATATGGCCCATTGTGATTATTACATTGGCCATTCTGCTTGGGCAGGTTATTTTTGGTACAGGTGGCGTGATTTTGTCGGGACAGCCGTTGAAAGTTGCCATGCAATGTGGTTTCAGTCTGACCCAGATTGGTGAATTTGCATTCATTATCGCTTCATTGGGGGTAAGTCTGAAAGTAACCAGTGATTTCTTGTATCCTATTGTGGTGGCTGTTTCGGTCATTACCACATTTCTGACCCCGTATATGATACGTTTGGCGATACCTGCTTATCATATAGTAGAGAAACGTCTGCCCGGCAAATGGAGAAAAATGCTTGAGCGTTATTCGTCGGGATCGCAAACGGTGAATCATGAAAACAATTGGAAGAAATTGTTGGTTGCCATAGCTAGGATTGTAGCTGTTTATTCCGTATTGTGTATAGCTATGATTACACTTTCATTCCATTTTATTATTCCATTGTTCCGGGCTAGTCTGCCTGTCTTTTGGGCAAATCTGGCAGGAGCTGTTTTTACTATCGTTTGCATCGCACCTTTCTTGCGTGCCATTATTATGAAGAAAAACCACTCTGTAGAGTTTCAGGCGTTATGGCAGGATAATCGTTTCAACCGGGCACCCTTGATTTCTACCATTTTACTCCGTATAGTGATAGCTGTCATGTTTGTGATGTTTGTTATAGAGAAACTTTTTCAGACTTCCACGACTTTGCTGATCGGTATAGCTGTTGTTTTGGTAGGTATGATGATGTTCTCGCGATGGCTAAAGAAACAATCTATATTCATGGAGCGTACTTTTATTCAGAATTTGCGTTTCAGAGATGTGCATGCTGAATTTACAGGCCAGAAACGTCCTGAGTATGAAGGACATTTGTTGTCCCGCGACTTACATCTTTCGGATTTTGAGATACCTGCGGATTCCTTATGGGCGGGACATACATTAAGAGAATTGAATTTAGGGCATAAATACGGAGTGCATGTGGCATCTATCATTCGTGGAATGCATCGTATTAATATTCCTGGGGCAAATGTACGTCTGTTTCCCGGTGACACCATACAGGTAATCGGTACGGATGAGCAGTTGGGCGAGTTTGCCCGTCAAGCAGAAAGAGTATCAGCCGCCGCCGAAGAGGAAGATTTGGAAAGGCGTGAAATGAGTCTGAAACAGTTCATTATAGATCGTAACTCATTTTTCTTGGGTAAGAATATCAGAGAAAGTGGTATCCGGGATGAGTACAAATGTCTGGTAGTAGGCGTCGAAAAAGAAGATAGTACGCTGATGACCCCTGATATCAATGTACCTTTTACGGAAGGAGATGTGGTATGGGTGGTAGGCGAACGGGATGATGTGTACCGTTTGTTGGGTAAGAAAGAAAAAGAGGAAGAATAATTAATTTTAATAAATAAGAAAACCATGAAAAGTGATCCTAAAGATTGTCTGTATTGTCAGAACAATGAGACATTGCACAATTTAATGATTGAAATAGCGCCACTGAGTGTTTCACGCGTATTCCTGTTTAAGGAACAAACCTATCGCGGACGTTGCCTTGTTGCTTATAAAGATCATGTAAACGACTTGTTTGAACTGAGTGATGAAGAACGTAACGCATTTATGGCAGATGTTACCCGTGTGACCCGTGCCATGGACAAGGCTTTCCATCCTGAAAAAATAAATTACGGAGCGTATAGTGACAAACTTTCTCACTTGCATTTTCATTTGGTCCCCAAGTATGTGGATGGACCTGATTATGGAGGTGTATTTCAGATGAATCCGGGAAAAGTTTATCTGGCTGATGCGGAATATCAAGAAATGATTGAAGCTATAAAAAAAAATCTGTAGTAGCGATTAGTGGTTAGTGATTAGTGCCTGCGGTGTATGCATCCGCTATTAACCACTAATCACTAACTATTAACTAATCACTCTTTTTCTTCGAAATCAAATTCAAAGTCGAAGTCATCGTCACCGAAATATTCAGGAGTAATGAACTCTTCCATACTGCGACGGTCCTTTTTAGTGGGACGTCCTGTTCCGCGGGCGCGATCAACAAAACCGCTGATTTTGCTCATTTCCAGCAATTCATATTGTTCCGGAGTCGTTACATTCTCCAGTATTTCAGGAACCAATTTGGCACCTATACGTTTTTCTATTGCCTGTAAAACTTTAAATGAGTACGTGACAGGTGGTTTCTTTACCTGTATCACTTCTCCCGGTTTTATCATTCTCGATGGCTTCACCTGAGTGCCGTTGATAGAAACCCGTCCTTTCTTGCATGCTTCGGCAGCGATAGTACGGGTCTTGAATATACGTGAGGCCCACAGCCATTTATCAATTCTTGCTTCAGCCATTACTTTTTATTGTATT
>OIZE01001698.1_pt1 | contig 12926 bp, 9 predicted proteins | sample 1588421 | NCBI WGS metagenome assembly OIZE01 (sample SAMN03283251) | human gut metagenome | biome: human-associated habitat; material: feces | host: Homo sapiens | place: USA | collected 2013
ACAAAAAAGATCGCACGCCGCCCGCCCTGCCGGAAGGCACTGTGCGCCGCCGCTATTCCATTGAGGGGCAGGTGCAGGGGGTGGGCTTCCGCTACCGCGCCCGCTATGCGGCCCAGACGCTGGAACTGACCGGCTGGGTGGAGAACGAGGACGACGGCAGCGTGACGCTGGAAGTGCAGGGCGACCCGGAAAAGTTCCTGCGGCTGTTCGCCATGATCCAGAAAAGCGATTATATCCAGATCACCGGCATCCGCCAGAAGGATCTGCCGCCCGACCCATGGGAGCGGGGCTTCTCGGTAAAAGGGTATTGATGCGAGACCCTCTCAGTCAAAGCCTGTCGGCTTTGCCAGCTCCCCCGATGGGGGAGCTTTTTGACATTTTTTGGCAAGCACTGCCTCTCGGGAAGAGGATCTTGAATGATCCCCGCTTATAAAGCTCGCCCTTCGGGAGAGCTGTCGAGCAAAGCGAGACTGAGAGGGTTCGTACAAACAAAAAAGCTGACGCGAAAGCGTCAGCTTTTTTGCTCTTTCTAAATTTATCAACCTGCTGTTTTTAGCGGGGAATTGTCTGTCCAGATGGTGCCGTCCAGCAGCCGGGTCACAGCCAAAGTGCCGTTTGCGGAAACACGGGCCGGGTCCAGCGCGTAGAAATCGCTCTCCTTCAGGTTCGCGGGGTCTGCATCCGCACGGATGCCCACCACACAGACCCAGTGGCCATACGCAGCGCTGGTGGCGATATGGGGGTAGTTCACCTCGTTCCAGCCGGAACTGGTCAGGTGGTATTCATAGCTGGAGGTGCGGTTCGTGTGCCGTTTTACGCCGCTCACCGCAGTGTTTTTCAGATGCACGATCACCGGCTTCCCGGCGGAAAGTTCGGTGTAGAGCTTCTGCAGGCACTCGGACAGGCTGCCGGAATAACCGTAGTAGCCGCCCGCAGACCAGACCGCACCGTTTGACCACATGCCGCTGCCGGAGGAAACCTTTCCATCCAGAATGGTGCGTGCATAGCGCAAGGCGTACCAGCTGCATTTGCCGGAGGTCTGGTTGCCGATGGAAAGGATCTGGCTGGTGCTGAAGTCCAGCATCCGGATGCCGTGCGTTTCCTGCAGGGCAGCTGCGTGTGCGTGGGGAACGGCCAGAGCCAGCACAAGGCACAGCGCCAGAACTGCCGCCGCCAGCCGCTGTGCCGCGCGGGCGGGACAGTGTTGCATATTGAGCCACATCCTTTGTTTTTTCTACGACCTTATTTTACCATGCAAAAATGGTAGAATTGTGTAAAATCGTAATTTTTTGAAAGGATTCTGAAAGATGGATCAAGATGGATCGGAACACAACATCTGTTCAAACCGGGAAGGACTGTGCCCCGGAAAAAACAGCATGGAGCTTCCGGCTGGAAGAAGATTTTCCAGCTCGGTAAAGAACCTTTGCGAAATAAGGACAGTGTATCTCAATACTGCAACAAAAAAGCCGCTGTTTCATTGATTTTGAACGAAAATGTTTCGGAAACTTTATGCATCTTCTCGATTGACAAAACCAACTGCTGTCGGATATAATCAGGCCAGAACGACACCCGTTCTGTAGTGCGAAAGAACAGCACTGAAATGAGACAAATCAACAAAATCTTGAAATGACAGGAGGCGCTTTACAATGAAAAAGCTGAAGAAATTTGCTGCCCTGCTTCTGGTGGGTGTGATGGCTCTGGCCCTGCTGACGGCCTGCGGCGGTGGTGGCGGCTCCACAGATGAACAGAAAGAGGCGGCAATGCTGACGGCGCTCACGAGCAGTCCTCAGTGCAGCGAAACCGCTAAAACCAATGATCCGGAGCTTCGCCGTGCGCTGCTGACGGATCTGAATGCGAAACTTGAAACTGGCGGATTCAAGAGCGACGTTAAGGTGACGGGTATTAGACCCCGAGAAAAGAACATTACAATCACGGTAATGGCGGATTACCGGTACGGTGAGCGCTTGCAGGACTTGATTAAGATGATTACCAACTACATTGATATGATGTATCCCGGTACGAATGTCGATGTAAATGCGAATGGCTGCTGGACCAAAGTTGCCGTTGTTGTTCAGAGCAATGAGAAGGGCACCTATGTGGCCGTGAGACTCCAGCTCAAGAACCTTGCATACCCCAAAAACTAAAACTCCTCACCTTTTTCCCCCGGAGCGTGGCTGCAAGGCCGCCCTTCGGGGCTTTTTTTGCGTTTAGGAGCAAACTCCCCCAGTCGCCTGCGGCGACAGCCCCCTCAAAGAGGGAGCCTTTCCCGGCGGCAAAGCTTCCGGTTTCGCCAGAGCCTCCCTCACTGAGGGAGGTGGCAAACCCGCAGGGTTTGACGGAAGGAGTTCGTCCTGCTCCGGGGCTTTTTTGTGTTTGGGGACAATTGCCAAAAAGAAGGGCGGAATTTGGGCGATATGCCTGTTGACATGCGGGGGGGGGTATGGATAAAATAAATTCAGACGGGTAAAGCGATTTGGGGTCGCCCAAACCGTCAGAATTTGAAAACAGGAGGAACATTACAATGAAAATGTTCAAGCGTTTCGCAGCCGCCCTTCTGGCCGGCGTGATGGTTCTGGCAATGCTCACCGCCTGCGGCGGTGGCGCTGGTGGCCCTGGTGAAAGTGAGTTCGAGAAGAAAGTTCAGGATGTATATATGGCTGCACTGAACAAGGAATACGGCACAGAATGGTCCAATAACAGTGAAGTCAAGGAACTGGCAACAGAAGCACTGAACAAAATTGCAGACGGCAAGATTGCATTGACTGCTATTACTGCAAAGAAAGAAACCGAGAAAAACTACGTAGGTGCAGTTGTTTGTGCTGAGAATGCGAAGCAGAACGCTGAAGTGTACACGGCTGTTTACTATGAAGAAACAACGGCAGGAACGATTACGGTTAATTCTGATATGGTTGAGTTGATGAAGACTGCAACAGATTTTGTAATCAATCTTGGTAAACAAAATAACACGAAAATCGAAGTTACTGGTTTGGGTGTTGGCACTAAGACCGTTGGCGGAAAGACCTACGTTGCAATTGGCTATAAACTGAGCAAGTAAGCGGATTACAATTAAACTATTGCCCCGAGGAGCACCCCGCTCCCCGGGGCTTTTTTTCGCCTTTTTGTGACAAACCCCGCCCGCTGTGGTACAATAAAAGGGTATCGAACTCACACAGAAAGGACGTTTCCATGCAGCTGTTTGAACTGGTCAGCCCACGGCTGTTCCGCCCGCTGGCGGGGCCCAACCGGGCGTTTTATGCAGAGCTTTTGCTGCTGCTCTGGGAGGAGTGCCGCCATACGGCAGATTACAGCATTTCCCGCGCCGAGGCCGTCTCCCGCGCTGAGGATTATTTTGCCGCGCTGGCAAAGCCGCTGGCGCTGGACGCCGACGGCGCGGGTGACGAGGACGAGCAGCCCACCCGCGACCCCCACACGCTGGCGGTGGGCTTTTTGCTGCGTCTGCGCCGCACCGGATGGCTGGAGGAGCAGCCCGGCAGTTATGAGAGCGAGCCGACCTTTGCCTTTATGCCGGAGGTCACCCCACTGCTGGACGCGCTGGAGGAGATATTGAACCCCCGGGTGGTCACCTATACCGGCAAACTGTATAAGGCGTGGCAGCTGCTGGGCAGCATCGGGCAGGAAAAAAGCCCCTACGAGAATGTGCTGCGGGAGGTGGCGGCAGACCTTGAGACCCTGAACAAGTCTCTGCGCGCCCTCAACGCCTCCATCGGGCATTACATCGACCGCCTGACCCATAACCGCACCCCGCAGGAGGTGCTGGAGCTGTTCGACCAGTACGAGGAAAAGGTGGTGGCGGCGGCGTATCACCGCTTTAAAACCAGCGATAACCTGTTCAATTACCGCGCCTATCTGGAAGAAGAACTGGACGACTGCGAGCAGAACCAGCTGCCGCGCTTAGCGCTGGATTACGCCCGGGTGGAGCGCTGCGCACCCGGCGAGGCGGCACCCCGGGTGCGTGCCCTCATCCAGCAGCAGCGGGACGCGCTGGAAGAGATGAGCACCCTGATGAAGGAAATTGACGCCAGCCACATCCGCTACCGCAAGCGGGCAGTGCAGCGAGCACAATTCCTGCTGCTGAGCGACCGCTCGGCGCAGGGCAGTGTCACCGCCCTGCTGCGCCGCTATGCGGAGGACATCCGCAGCCCGGAGCAGCTGTTCGAGCCGGATGACGGCCCGGTGGCAGCGCGGCTGCACCTGTACCCGGCGGCAGTGTTCGGCGCAAAGCCGCTGTATCCCCCCGCCGCGCCCCGCACCGAAGCACCCCTTGCCCCGGTGCGCACCGAACCCCTTGACCCCGCCCGGCTGCGGCAGGAGCAGCAGCTGCTGCTGGATTACGCCCGCCTTGCCGTCACCGAGGAAAACGTGGCGCTGCTGGCGCGGCAGGCACTGGCTGCCCGCGGGCAGGTGAACGCCTCCACCCTTGTGGAGGAATACCCAAACGACTTTACAGGCATCATCGGCCTGCACACCTATTCCCAGTCGCCGCACCGGGAGTATGATATCATCATGACCGGAAACTGGGTGGAGCGCGGCGGCTTCCGGTTTCAGGATTTTGTCCTGACCCGCCGCAAGGAGGTAAACACGGATGGCAACCATTGATCTGCTGGAAGAGACCGCAAACTATCTGCTCAACCACTGCTTTGTGCTGGGCTGCGTAGAGGAACAGCGGGCAAAATATCTGTATATTCAGGATCACCTCAACGAGGTGCGGGCGGTGTTCAAACCCTTGGGCTACGCGGTGCTTTTGTACCCCGCACCCATGCAGGCGGCGGCGCTGGTCAACGAGCACGAGGGCAGTCAGGCACGGCTGCTCAAGTACGAAAGCATCCTGCTGCTGGTGCTGCGGCTTTTGTACCTGCAAAAGCGGGAAAGCCTTGCCGCCAGTGCGGACGAGGTGCTGGTGACCGTGGAAGAGGTGCAGGCAGAACTGCAAAAGATGAACCTGCCCCGCAAACTGGATCAGCAAACGCTGGAAAAGCTCATGCGCACCCTGCGCCGGTACAATCTGGCGCGTCCGGTGGGACGGCTCTCCGGGCTGGACAGCCGCATCGAGGTATTTCCCACGGTGCTGCTGGCGCTGCCGGACGCTGACCTTGCGGATGCCGCCGCCGAGAGCGCCCGCACCCGCACCGAGCTTGGCCTGTACGAGCGCCCGGAGGGCGCAGACACCGAAGCAGGGGAGGGTGAAGCATGATCGAACTCAAGCGCCTGAAACTTATCAACTGGCACAACTTTGAAAATACCACCTTCGACTGCGCCCGCCTGACCTATATGATCGGCGTGAACGCCGTGGGCAAGACCACCATTCTGGACGCCATCCGCTACTGCCTGACCACCAACCGCAACTTCAATGCGCTGGGAAATAAGAAAAGCGGCCGCACCCTGCAAGGCTCTGTCCACGCCAAGCAGCGCGGCGAAAACGCCTACCGCCGCCCGGGCCACACCGTGGCGTATATCGGGGCAGAGTTCTGGGACAGTGTCAAGCACACCAGCTTTGTCATCGCGGTGCGGGTGGAGTCCGAGGGCCCCATGCAGGAGCTGCACCCCGGCGACCAGACATGGTACATCTCCGAGGACGGCATCACGCTGGAACAGCTGCCCTTTATCGACCCGCGCACCGGTGCGCCCAGCGCCAAGGAGGACTTCAAGCCCGCCGAAGGGCGGCTTTCCTATACCCGCAGCCCCAGCGAGGCGCGGGACCGCATCTGCCGCGCACTGGGCATCGGGCGCGCAGCCAGCCCGCTGGGCAAAAAGTTCAACGAGGTGTTCCAGATGGGCACCAGCATGGACGAGATCCCGAACTTCCGGGAGTTTCTGTACCAGTACATCCTGCCCCAGCCGGAACTGGACTTGGAAGCCTTGCAGGGTGACCGCTTGGAGCTGGAAAACCTGCACGCCGTGCTGGCCGAAGCCCAGACCCGCGCCGATGCGCTGGACGAGATCGTGCGCTATGGCCGCGAAGCCACCGAAAAACAGACCGAAGCCCTTGTGAACCGGGGTGCCGCCCTGCTGGCACGGGCTGCTGCCGATGCCGGGGAAAAGGCCGTCTGGCAGGAGCGGGTAGACGCCGGACGCCGCCAGCAGGAAACGCTGCGCACCCGCTACGCCGAAGCCAAGACCGCCGAAGCGGAAGCCCGCCGCGCTTACCTGACCGCCCACAGCGCCGCCGGCGCCAGCGGCGAGGGGCGCGCACTGGACGCCCTCAACGAGGAGCTGGCGCACCGGCAGACCGCACTGGATGCCGCCGCCCGCCGCGCCGACACCGCCGAAAAAGCCGCCGAAAAGACCGGCAACCTGCTGGCGGTGCTGCGCCGCAGCGGCTTTGCCGCCGGACAGAAGATGGCAGACCTGACCCCGGACACCCTGCCCGCCCTGACCGACTGGCTGACCGCACAGGAAAAGCCGCTGGAAGAAGCCTATTTTGCCGCCCGGCAGCACACCGCCGCCTTGCAGCGGCAGCAGACCGAGAAACGCGCCGAGCTGGACGCCGTATCCGGCGGCAAGTGGGTGTACCCCCACGGCGACGCCGCCACCCGGGTGCGGGACGCCGTGAATGCCGAGCTGAAAAGCCGGGGCATGGAGCCGGACGCCCGCATCTTCTGCGAGCTGCTGAACGTGGAGGATGAGAGCTGGCAGGACTGCGTGGAAGCCTGTCTGGGCGACCGCCGGTTCGATATCCTTGTGCCGCCCGCCCACTACGCCGCCGCAAAGAGCGCCTTTGTGGCGCTGAAGGACAAGGTAGGCCCCATCAGCCTGCTGGACACCCCGGGTCTGCGCAAGGCCAACCGCCGCGCCGACACCGCCCCCGCCGACAGTCTGGCGGCACAGGTCACCAGTGAAAACCCGCTGGCCGCGCAGTACGCCGACACCATCCTGCGCCGCATCGTCTGCTGCGACACCCCCGACACACTGGAAAACTATCCCGACAGCGCCACCCGGGACCTTCTGCGCCACCACCCCTTCCGCTTGGAGCGTCTGCGCACCCCGCAGCGCTATATCGGCTTGGAGGCCCTCCGCGCCCGCGCCGGGGCACTGGCAGGGGAGATGAACACCCTTGCTGAAGAGGTGCGCGCCGCCGCACAGGCAGAGCAGAACCTGAAAGCCGCCTACAGCCAGTACCAGACCCTTTTGCGCGGCACCACGCTGGAAGAGCTTGCCGCCCTGTGGGACGCCCGCGCCGCCCTGACCGCCGCCCGCGCGGCGGTGGACAAGCAGGCCGCAAAGCTGGCCGAGTGCCGCGAGAATCCGCTTTTGCAGCAGCTGTATAAGGAGGAAGAGGTGCGCGAGGCCGCATGGGAAGCCGCCCGCACCGCCGTGGAGCAGACCGGCGGCGACCTGCGCGTGTGCGAAAAACAGATCACTTCCTGCGAGACCGAGCAGCAAAAAGCGGTGGACACCGCCGAAAAGAGCGCACAGGCCGCCGAGAGTTTCTTTGCCGCCCACCCGCTGGTGGAGCCGCTCTCCCGCAGCCGTCAGCAGGCGCTGACCGGGCCGGATAAATCCCCCCGCGCCGCCGCGCAGGCCGCCGAAAAGGCACAGGCCAAGCTGGACGATGCCCTGACTGTCTACCTGAACAGCACGCTGGAACCGGCGCAGCGGGAATACAACCGGCGCTACGTCTGCGATTATCCTCTGGGGCTTGCCGGGCTGGAACAGTACCGCGCCCAGCACGAGAGCCTTGTGCGCATCGACTTGGAGCGCTACGCCGCACGCCTGGAGCAGGCGCAGCGGGACTGCAAGGACCGCTTCCGTAAGGATATCCTGTTCCGCATGAAGGACGATATCTTCAACGCCCGGCGGCAGTTCCGGGAGCTGAACAAGGTCATGGAGCAGCTGACCTACGGCGAGGAAGTCTACCGTTTTGAGCTGGAGCCCAGCCGCGACCCGCAGCTGGCGGCGTTCTATCAGGTCATCGTGGATAAAGGCAACCAGCAGATGACCGAGGGCGATTCTCTGGACAACCTTGCCGCCACCGCCGACCCCGCCTACGAGCGTCAGGTGGACGAACTGATGGAAAAGATCATGACGGACGTGGACGAGAACACCCGCGCCCGGCAGGAGGGACGCACCGCCGCCGGTGCAACCCTTTCGGACTATGTGGACTACCGCACCTATCTGGACTACGATATCAAGGTGACCAATCAGGTCACCGGGCAGCAGGCGTATCTGTCCCGCGTCAGCCGCGATTCCTCCGGCGGCGAGAATCAGGCACCCTTCTATGTGGCCATCTGCGCCAGCCTTCTGCAAATCTACCAGAAGAGCGAGAACAGCATTCGTCTGGTGCTGCTGGACGAAGCCTTCAGTAAGATGACCAGTGACCGCATCCGCCCCATGATGGAACTGTTCCGCCGCCTGCAATTGCAGGTGCTGCTCATCTCCACCGTGGAAAAGAGCACCGCCATCCAGCCCTACTGCGATATCACCTACTCCATCGTCCGCCACGGCGACGCCAACGCCATCGCACCCTTTGTCCGCATTGCGGCGGAATGATGCAAAGCAGGACTTGACATCAAAAATAAACTTTGCTATACTGTTTTTCGCTCATCGGAGGGCTGTTTCAACGTAATTGAAAGGCCGGATAAGATGTCATCGTTCGTGCTTCCCGGAGGCTGTGGGCACCGTAGTGCCGCAGCAGAAGAGGGAACGCACCGGAGCGGTGGTTCTTATCCGGCCTTTTTGCATATGTGAAGTTCAAAAAGGAGGAGCTATGCCAAAGAAAACCATCCAATTGTCCGACCACTTTACCTATTCCCGCCTGCTGCGGTTCGTGCTGCCCTGCATCGGCACCATGCTGTTCACCTCCGTCTACGGCATCGTGGACGGCCTGTGCGTTTCCAACTTTGTGGGCAAAACGGCCTTTGCGGCGGTCAACCTCATCATGCCGCTGCCGCAGCTGCTGGGCACTGTCGGCTTTATGCTGGGCACCGGCGGCAGCGCTATCGTTGGTATCACGCTGGGCGAGGGTGACCAGAAAAAAGCTGACCGCTATTTTTCCATGTTTCTGCTGGCGGCGCTTGTTTCGGTCAGCGTGCTGGCCGTGCTGGGCTTTGTGTTCCTGCGGCCGGTCGCCGTGCTGCTGGGCGCAAAGGGAGAGCTGCTGGACTACGCCGTGCGCTACGGGCGCATCCTGATGCTGGCGCTGCCGCCCTTTGCGCTGCAAAATATGTTCCAAAGCTTTTTCGTCACCGCCGAAAAGCCGCTTCTGGGCTTCTGGTTCACCGTTGGTGCAGGCTGCACCAACATGGTGCTGGACGTGGTAATGGTGGGTATGCTGCACTGGGGCGTGGAGGGCGCTGCCGTTGCAACCCTTATCAGCCAATTGGTGGGCGGCGTGCTGCCGGTGTTCTATTTTATCGACCACCACAATACCAGCCGCCTGCACCTGTGCAGAACACAGTTTTACGGCCGCGTGCTGTGGGATGCCTGTATCAACGGTTCTTCTGAGCTGATGACCAACCTTTCCATGTCGCTGGTCAATATCCTGTATAACTTCCAGCTGCTGCGGCTTGCCGGAGAAAACGGCGTGGCGGCTTACGGCGTCATCATGTACGCGGCCTTCCTGTTCGTGGCGGTGTTCGTGGGCTATGCGGTGGGCAGCGCGCCCATCGTCAGCTTCCATTACGGCGCGCGCAACCACGCCGAGGTGCATAACCTTTATCAGAAGAGCCTGCGCCTCATTGCCGTGGTAGCTGTGAGCATGACCGCCGTATCCATGGTGCTTATCCCCTTTGTGGCACGCATCTTTGTGGGCTACGATGTCCAGCTGCTGGCGCTGACCAGCCGCGCCTTCCGGCTGTATGCGCTGAGCTTTCTCATCATGGGCTTCAACGTGTATGCGTCCTCCTTCTTCACGGCGCTGGGCGATGGCGTGACGAGTGCTCTCATCTCTTTTCTGCGCACGCTGGTGTTCCAGCTTGCCGCGCTGCTCCTGCTGCCCGCCCTCTGGGGCATTGACGGCGTGTGGCTGGCTGTCACCGCCGCCGAGCTGGCCGCGCTGGCGGTGAGCGTGTATATGTTTGTGACAAAAGACCAGAAATTCCATTACCGTCATGGTTGACGAGTAATAACAGAAAAGCCGCCGGAGCCCCGGCGGCTTTTTTGGTTATTCAAAGGTATACTCCACCAGCTGGCAGTTTTTGATGCCCGCAGCGGCGTACTCCTCGTTGGTCATGTCGTAAAAATAGGAGTGCACCACCCGGGCAATGCCGTTGTGCGCCACCAGCAGGTAGGTCTTGCCGGTGTCCGCCTTCAATTCGTCCAGCAGATTGTAGATACGCTGTGCCAGCTGCATCATGCTCTCGCCGCCGTCATAGCGGTCGGCAAAGTGGGTCTTGGAGATGCGGAACTCTGCACCGTCCCGGGGCGTGCCCTCGTATTTGCCAAAGCACTGCTCCCGCAGGCGGGGCTCGCAGCGGGCGGGCAGACCGGTAGCGGCGGCAATGGCCTTTGCGGTGTCGGCGGCGCGGGAGAGGGGAGAGTACAGAATTTCGTCAATGTGCAGGCCGCTGTCCCGGACAAGCTCGCCCAGCTGCCGTGCCTGCTGTTGCCCGCGGGCGGTCAGCGGGCTGTCGGTCATGCCGCAGATCTTATTTTCTACGTTCCATACCGTCTCGCCGTGGCGGGTGAAATAGATATTGTGCATAAAATTACTCCTTACAGCTTGTGCAGGGTGCCGTCCGGCAGCAGACAGACGGTGTCTCCCCCGTCGATGCCCAGACGGATCAGCTCCTTGTCCGGGTATGGCAGGATGCGGGCAGCTCCGGCGGCATCGGTCAGGGTCACATCGCACAGCACCGGCTGTCCGGCGGGCAGCTCCTCGCAGCCGTACAGCTGCTCGTCAATGCGCAGCACACGGTATTCCGGCATGGTACAGCCCCTCCTTTGTGTTTTTCCTTATTATATAGCACCCGGGGGCTTTGGTGCAAGGGGGAGCGGACTGAGAGGGTTTATTCTCCCCCGCTTGACAGCGGCGCGGAGAAATTGTTACAATACAGTTACGACTGCAAACCACGCGGAGGGGTTCATGAATATTACGGAACTGCGGTATCTGGTAGCCATCATGAAATGGGGGTCGGTGTCGGCGGCGGCAAAGCAGCTGTACGCGGCGCAGCCAAACGTCAGCAAGGCGCTGAAGAACCTGGAAGAGGAATACGGGTTGCGCATCTTCGAGCGCTCCTCCACGGGTATGATCCCCACCGAGCAGGGCAAACGGTTCATCCGGCAGGCGCAGCGGGTGCTGCAGCAGGTGGACGAGCTGGCGCAGGAGGCGCACCAGCAGCGCAGCTGCGCCGAGCTGCGGGTGGTGCTGACCCATGCCACCTACGCCTCCTATGCGGCGGTGGATTTTTTGCAGCAGGCAGCCCGCAGCGAGCAGCTGCGGGCACATATCCGGGAGAGCGGTGCCATTGAAGCTTTGGATTTTGTACTGCGGCAGGGCTACCACATGGCGCTGCTGCGCTATGCTGCCGAGGACGAGGACTACTATCTGCGCTACTGCCAGCGCCACGGTCTGCGGCAGGAGCCTATCATGGAGTTTTCCTACCTGCTGCTCACCAGTCAGGACAGCCCGCTGGCGCGGCGGCAGGTGCGCGAGCTGGACGAGCTGAACGATTACATCGAGGTGCTGCACGGCGACACCCATCTGCCCGGGGAGGAGAGCACTGTTTCCCGCTGGGAGGTGAACCCCAACCGCCGCATCCATGTGTATGAGCGGTGCAGCCAGTTCTCTATTTTGCAGAATCTGCCCACGGCCTATATGTGGTCGTCCCCTATGCCGCAGCGCGCGCTGGAGCAGTACCATCTGGCGCTGCATAATTGCCCGGCGCAGAAGCAGCAGATGCGGGACGTGCTGGTGTACCCGGAGCGGGAGCCCTTGCAGCCGGAGGAGCAGCTGTTTGTGCAACTGCTGCACAAGCAGGCGGATGCCACCATCAAGGACAGCGGATGGAAGAAGATTTAAAATGCCTTCCGCGTCTTCCGGGTTGCGGCACCCAGCATCCGCATCGTGCCTTGGGCGGCACGCGCGTCTTGCTGGCCGCTGCCCCAACAACTCCTCCCTGTTTCCGCCGCTGGCGGCGGTCGTCGTTGTTGCAGCGGAAGAATTATTTATAATTAATTAGAGCAATGTCGGGCAGCCTGCGGGCTGCCCGACATTGCGTTTTCACGAGAGGGGGCGGATTTCTCTTTTTTCGTCCCAAATTCCACGTTTTGGGGAGAAAATCGCAAACGATTAAGCAAAGTGCACAAAAAGGCGGCGCAAAGTTTGGCGGGGACGGATTTGACCGTTCCCGGGAGAAAATTTTTAAGAAACAAAACGACGAATTAAAACGTGTTATCGCCACAAAATAAAAGTTTGCGCAAACAAATAAAATAAGCTGCCATATACTTTTTGATATAGGAACCATACCTAAAAAATATTAACACAATTATGAAAAAGGTGTTAACATGAAGCCAGAGATCGGTCATAGCCGCAGTATGGCATAAGCTGTCGGCGGCTGAAATTCAAAAGGAGGTTTCTGGTATGATTAGTTTCTTACTGTGTCTGGCACTTCTGATCGTAGGCTACTTTGTCTATGGTAAGATCGTGGACAACACGTTCGGACCGGACGACCGCGAAACTCCTGCTGTGCGCATCAACGATGGCGTTGACTACGTTGTGATGCCCCAGTGGAAGCTGTTCCTCGTCCAGCTGCTGAACATTGCAGGTCTGGGCCCCATCTTTGGTGCACTGCAGGGTGCTCTGTGGGGTCCCGTGGTGTTCCTGTGGATCACCTTCGGCACCATCTTTGCCGGCGGCGTACATGACTACTTCTCCGGTATGATGAGCGAGCGCAATGAGGGCGCTTCCATCGCCGAGGTCACCGGCCGCTATCTGGGCCCCGTGATGCAGAACATCATGCGTGTGTTCT
>OIZE01001712.1_pt1 | contig 12864 bp, 9 predicted proteins | sample 1588421 | NCBI WGS metagenome assembly OIZE01 (sample SAMN03283251) | human gut metagenome | biome: human-associated habitat; material: feces | host: Homo sapiens | place: USA | collected 2013
CTATTATCCCCAGGGCGATGCCCTGGGCTAGGAGCTTCTGCCCTTTCAGGGCGTGTTGCTTCTGGTTCTTTGTAGCCTTTCAGGGCGTGCTGCTTCTGTTTTTTGGGGCCTCAGCCCGTTCTTAACCCACATGCAAAGACTCAATCTATCATTTACAGCAAAACCTGGATGGTATGAGCCAGACCATCCTTTAATAATGTAATCGGCTTCCAGCCCAGAGCTTCCAACTTATCCGTAGCAAAAACAGCCTTGGTAATAGGAGTGGTATTGCCATGACTGGCATCATCGGGAATATCAAAGACCACCTTTCTGCCAGCCAGATCAGCAACAGTTTCTGCCAAGGTTCTGATGCTTACATTCGACTCCTCATTGGCTATATTATATGCCTCGCCGTTCCCGCCCTTCAGCAGGATACAAAGCAGCGCCATCGCACAATCCACCACATAAGTCCACGAACGGAACGCCTCCCCCTTACTCTTCAGTACGATATCCTCGCCACGCAATACATTGCGGATAAACTGGGCATAGACACGATTATCGTTCTCTGTAAAGAACGGACCGTAGATATGACTCGGACGGGCGATGGACACCTCAATGCCATACTGATGAGCATAGCAGATACAAAGCGTCTCGGAAGCACGTTTTGCCGAAGGATAGCACGCCCTCACCGTAGTAGGATCGATATACCCGCTATAGCTTTCTTCAAAGACACGACCGTCGCCCTCGCCATAGACTTCTCCGGAAGATACATAGACCAATTTCTTCAAGCCGTGCTGCAGTCCAAAGCGCAGCAGATTATCCACGCCAAAGATATTAGACTTCATCACTCCTACAGGATCCTCGCTATAAAGCTGTGGACAGGCACCGCCAGCAGCATCCACGATATAATCGAAAGAGATATCCACCGACAAGGGAGCCGTAACATCAAAAGGAAGAAAATGATAATGTCCGGAACCAAGATACGCCGAAAAGCGCCTGTTAGCCCGCTCTTCGTTACGACCCGCAGCATAAACCTGATAATCCAGTCCCTCATGCTGCATCAGCATATCAACCAGACAGCCACCAATCAATCCAGTAGCGCCCAGCACCAGGATATTCTTGCCCGAAAGCTGCTGCCATGGCAGCTCAAACGCAGCCAAAGCCGCCTTTACATCTTCATTATATAGATTTGTCTGTTTCATCCTACTATCTATTTCCTTCTACTATCTATTTCAACTTATTATATCGGCAGAGCCTATTATCTATTTCAGCCACTCATCCTTGGTGGTATGCTTCAATGCCTTAAACAGCTCCACATCCTCCGTCTGGGTAAGCTTCAATCCGTTTTTCTCAGATCCCATCACCAGGTGCTGGTTATCCACTCCCAGCTCAGCCATCAAGGTACAGGATGCCACCGTGCCGTCAATACCCTTGGCATCAGCCTCGGCGTGCGCCTTCAGCAAAGTGCCAAGAGGATAGGTATGGGGAGTCTGGGTGCGAACCAGCCGCTCGCGTGGGATGTCGATATTCTTCACACAGTCATCCACCTTCTGCATGATAGCCTCCTTGCAGATCATACCCGTAATGGCATAACCATACTTTCTGCACTTCTCGATATTCTCGGTAATGATTCGCTCTGCCACCAGTGGGCGCACACCATCGTGTACCAATATGATATCATCCTCTGCACATCCGGCATCGCGCAAGCCCCACAAGCCATTGCGGATGGAGTGCTGATTGCTGTCACCACCCTCGAAGATCCACTTCAGCTTGGTGATGTTAAACTGGTTGGCATACGCCTGCAGTACCACTTCCCATCCCTTGAGGCACACCACGCAGATGGCGTCTATCTGAGGATGGCTCTGGAAAGCCTGCATGGTATAGATGATAACAGGTATGTTATCAATCGTCATAAATTGCTTTGGGATATCCTGTCCCATACGGTTACCAACACCGCCTGCAGTCAATAATGCAATATTCATAAAGTTCGTATTTTAAGATTGTCTATTATATTGAATGTTATTATATGAGAAGATCAACGGATAGCAGAAGGCACGTATCTTTGCCATCAAGCCCCGCTGATGCTTGCTGTAATATATCTTGTCACCATGCTTCAGACATAGGAAGCAGAGGCAGAAGAGTGCCAGCAGATTGTGATGCAGCATATAATAGCTCATGCGATGTGCCAGCGCAAACTTCGGCTCCCGGGTATGCTCATATATATAGGTATAGAGCATCTGCCAGTTGGGCTGCTGCTGCAATCTGCGATAATTGGCGATACCATAGAGGTAAGGCTGATAGGTAGGGCGGGCATCCACCTTCTTGCCTGCCTGCTTCAGTTCCTCATGACAGGCTGAAGCCAGATTAGTGCGATGCCAGTTCAGTGGTTCATCTACCATCACGATACCGCCGTGCAACTGGGCGCAGATGGCAAGACTCCAATCGTACATGATATTCGGCAGCCAGTATTCACTTGTCTGGATAAACTCCCGGCGGAGCAGCATGGTATGTCCGGCAAATCCGCAGAAGAGCAGCGCCTCCAGGCTGTACTGAGGATTCACAAGATGCGTATGCTCCCTGTCGGCACCACGCAGATGGGTAGAAAAACAGATGTCATGATTGCCGATGGCAGCCACCTGCTTCTCTATCTTGGTAGGAAACCAGACATCATCCTGATCGCTGAAAGCCACAAAATCGCCCGTTGCCTTCATCGCAGCCGACTTGAAGTTCTGATTGAATCCCAGATTGCTGGCATTGCGCGAGAAATGTATGATAGGAAACTTCTCGGCATAGGCTGTGCATATCGCCACCGTATCATCCGTAGAACCATCATCCTGGATGATGATCTCCTTCAGGGGATAGGTCTGCGAGAGTATGGAATCCAACTGCTCTCTGATATATTCGGCACCATTGTAGGTGCCCATGATGATTGAAACTGTCTTATTTGTATTCATCCTTCATTCTGATTTATTCTGCTTATCGCTGATATTTCAGCTTTATTCATATGAACCCATCAAGGTTACTTCTTTCCCATTTTCTTCTTCACGAAAGCCATACACTCCTTCAGAATGGCGGCACCGGCAATACGCATCACCAGATAGTACAGCACAACAGCCATCAGAATGCGGCAAAGCAGGAGCAGCCACAGATTGTGGATAGACTGCGTGGCAAAATAGGTAGCCGTCATCACCGCCAGGGCAGCCAGCGCAAACGGCAGGATATCCTTCAGGAACATCCATACCCGATAGCCTATCAGGCGACGGGAGAAATACTGCCATACGAACAGCCAGATGATGTTCAGCAGCACGTAGGCGATGACCATCGTGCGGATGCCCCAATGCCATATCAGAATCATCGTCAGAATCTGAACCACACCCAGGGCAAAGGTCACCCCAAAATAAGTACCCGACTTACCGTTGCTCACCACCAGACTCGACATGAGCTGGCTCATCGGAATGATGGCACCACTCACGCAGAGAATCTGCAGCAGGAAGGCACTCGCCAGCCATTTTTCGGTGATAGCCAGGACGATGAACTCCCTAGCCACCATTCCAAATCCCAGCATCAGCGGGAAGGAGATGAATGCCGTGAAGCGGATCAGCTTGCGCAAGGCTTCCAACTGGCGTCCCGGCTGCTCACGAAGATCTACCAGCACTGGCTGAGCCACCGAATCCACCATTCCCTGTATCACGCTGTAAGCCTTGAAGTTCCACTGCGAAGCCTGGTTGTAATTACCCGTATCATGCGCCGTGAAGTAATGACCCAGCAGGATATTCAGCACATTGTTGTTGATATGGGTGGTGATGGTGGAAGCCAGCAGTTTGCAGCTGAACTTGAACATCCTGCGGATAGGTTCGAAATCGAACCGCAGACTCGGGCGCCACGGAGAATAATGCCAGAACAGCGCCGTATTCACGATGCTGTAAACGATGGTCTGGGTGGCCAAAGCCCAATAAGACATGTCGCAAAACGCCATAATCACTCCTACCACACTCGAAAAGAGCGTGGCGATGATGCCCGACTGCGCCCGCTGCTTCACCATCATGTGCTTGAAGAGATAAGCCGACTGAGCCGTACAGAGGCTGGAGAATAACAGCGACAGGAAGGCATACCGGCAAAGAGGAACCAGTGCCGGAGTATGATAATAGCCCGCTATCAGAGGGGCACAGAGAAAAAGTACCAGGTATAGAAAACCACCTACAGAGATATTAAACCAGAACACGGAGTTATAGTCATTATCTGTAGGTTCCTTGATATTCGTGATAGCCGTGATGAAGCCCGAATTCTGCAAGGCATTGGCTATCAGAGAAAAAACAGTAATCATGGCGATCATACCATAATCGCTTGGCGACAACAGTCTGCCCAGGACGATGCCGAATACCAAACCGATAACCTGCATCGCCCCATTGTTCATGGCTCCCCAGAAGAGACCCTTTGCTGTTTTTTCCTTTAATGTTTCTGCCATTTAAATCTATTTTTTTCTTGCTAAAATCATGAGAACTAGCGCTTGAAGAGACTCCTCACCACAAACCAGGTATGCACCAGAACCGTGGTGACAATGCCATAGTTGCTGCGCATCACCTCGAAACGCTCCTTGAGCGAAGCCTTGTGGTTCTGCACCGACATGCCGCCATCCAGATAGTTGGTGATGACAGCATGGACATTGCGCAACGGAAGATGACGCTGCTGAGCCGCCTTCATGATGCGGATGCACCAATCCACATCTGCCGAAAGGCGATAGTGAAGATCATAATGGATTTGGCGGGCGATATCCGTGCGGGCATAAAACGACTGATGACAGACGAGCATTCCCCACTTGAACGAGCGCCAGTTCAGCTTCTCGGGAGGCGAAAGACGGCGATGGCGCAGGAATCTTCCTTCGTCATTCACGATATCGGTATCTCCATACAGCACGCCCGGCAGGTTCTCGCCCTCGCCTACGCATCCCTCCACATACTCCAGGGTATCGTCGGAAGGAAACACGTCTCCCGCATTCAGAAACACGAGATAGTCGCCCGTGGCACGGTCGATACCCTTGTTCATGGCGTCATAGAGTCCCTTGTCGGGTTCCGAATACACCACGATTTCGTGGGCATTCTCTCCAGCCTTTGCCCTGTTTTGGTATGCCCGAACCATTGCCAGGGTCTTGTCCTTCGAAACACCATCTATGATCAGGTGCTCGATGTTGCAGTAAGTCTGCTTATTGACACTATCCAACGTACGCTGCAACACACTCTCAGCATTGTAGGTACAGGTTACGACGGTAAACTTAATCATATCCGGTAGTTTTTAAAGGCCATCGCCTGATTATACACCTCAACATATTTCAGCGCCACCGCATGCTGCGAATAGTTATGCATCACCTTCTGCAGGCACGCCTTCTTCAGATTCTCACGGTCGGCTTCTTCCAGCACCCAGTGGATTCCAGCCGCCAGATCCTTGGCATCGCGGTAGTTTGCCACATATCCGTTCTTCTGATGATCGATCATCTCCGGTATGCCGCCCACCTTGAATCCTACGCTCGGCACGCCGCAAGCCATCGCTTCCATGATGGTATTCGGCAGATTCTCCGACAGGGAAGGAAGCACGAAGACATCGGCAGCATTGTAAATATCCGCGATGCGCTTGTCATCACTCACATAACCGAGCGAAACAATCGGGAACGAAAGCTTGCCTTCGAACTCCTCGCTGTGTCCACCCAGTATTGCCACGCAGGTGTTCTCCCTCATCTCGGGATGCTGCTCAGCCATCAGCCGGCACGCCTCTATCAGATAATCCATGCCCTTATAAGGATTGGTGGCTCTCTGGGCGATAAAGAGGATGATGCGCTTGTCCTTCGGCAGCTGCGTGCGCAGACGGGATTCCAGCTTATCCTGCGGACAATAGACATAGGTATCTATCGGATTGGGAATCGTCTCGATGCGATGACCCGCCAGGAGTCCGCTCAACCGGGCTTCCGCTGCCAGCCATCTGCTGCAGGTAACAAAGGAAAGAGCCCCGCTGTTATACACCTTCTGCTTCTTCTTCCATATCTTAGCCGACAGATCGTTCTTTCCCCCGTTTCCCGGCAGATACTTGCAGTTGCCGCAGCCATTGTTGTAATGATGGCACCCCAGGGTAAGATGACAGATGGATGAAGCCGGCCAGATGTCGTGCATGGTCCATACCACCGGTTTTCCGCTGCTGATGATCTTCCGGATGGTCTTCAGCGAAAGCATGCCCTGGTTGACCCAGTGCAGATGTATGATGTCAGCCTCCTTGAACTCCGGCAGGGAAGTGATGTCGTATCCCGCATTGGCGATATCGAGTGCAAAGAGATTCTTCTTGGAAAAATGAAGGCGGCAGAAGATGCACCAGCGCTCCCACAGGAAATTCCACTGCATCCTGAACGAGCGTGGCAACCCTACCACGGTAATATCATCGGTCACCTTGTCGCGCACCAGCATCTTAGCCTTAACACCATTGTTGTTAAGGGCATCCATCAGGCGGTTGGCAGCCACGGCAGCTCCACCCGCCTTCTCACTTGTATTTACTATGAGTACTCTCATGATTATCCTTTTAATTCTGCTTGCAAAGATAATGTAAAAATTTGAGTTGGCGAAGAAAAAAGGAGACTTTTAATAAAATAAAACATGCCACAACTCTCAACGAGCTGTGGCATGCACTATGTTTAACTTAAAAATTCTAATCAAAATAGTCTCACGACCTTCTCAATTATCTGTTAAACAATCTACCTTAAAACCTAATAACTAAAAACCTAAATCTATTACTACTAACCTAAACAATCTATTAACCTTTTGACGCTGCAAAGATAGTACTTTTTCTACGAATCTCCAAATAATCCGGCAAAAAAAGTGTTATTTTTGAGATTTCTTGATATAAATCAACGAACTATTAGAAAATTCATCAAAAATTAACAAGATTTTAACTCTCATTAAGCTTTTACTATCAATACTGTAGCGTAAGCCGAGATTCCTTCCATTCTTCCGGTAAAGCCCAACTTCTCTGTGGTTGTAGCCTTGATGGAGATCTGGTCTTCCTCTACACCCATCACTTTTGCCAGGCATTCCTTCATGGCAGGAACATGCGGATTGAGCTTCGGACGCTCTGCACAGACCGTTGCATCGATGTTGCCCAGGGTATATCCCTTGGTGGCAATCAGGTCCATCGTCTTCTTGAGCAGAATCTTGGAATCCACATTGAGGGTCTCTGCTGCCGTATCAGGGAAATGATAACCGATATCACGCATATTGGCTGCACCCAGCAGGGCATCGCAAATGGCGTGAATCAACACGTCGGCATCACTGTGGCCGAGCAAACCCAACTCATAATCTATCTTGATACCACCCATCCACAAGTCGCGGTTCTCTACCAGCTTGTGAACATCGTATCCAAATCCTACACGAATATTCATAATCTTATATTTATTATTATGGTTATTAATATGTTTATCTATCGCTTGAACAGGTCTTTCAATCCGTCCATATCGAATGCCAGCGTAAAGCGCAGGGTCTGGTCGAGCGGATTGCTCTTGGCGGTGGCTACCACATAGGAAGCATCGAGCGAGAAGACATTCATCTTGAAACCGGCTCCCACCGTGAAGTACTTGCGGTTGCCCTTGCTCTGACTTTCGTGATGATAACCGGCACGCAGGGCAAACTTGTCGTTATACACATACTCGGCACCTACGCCATAGTTGATTTCCTCCAGCTCTTCCTTGAATCCGCCAGGGGCATCGCTGAAGCTCTTGAAGATGCCGCTGATGCCCGAAATATCGTTGTATTCGCGATGCACTCGGTCTTCATACTCCGAGTTGTCCTCTCCCTCATTCTGAGCAGGAACCGTCGGCACGAGATACTTGCTGGCATCTGCGGCGATGGTAAAGCGGTTGTACTCGTCGATAGGAATCATCAGTGAGGCACCCAGACGCAGATTGGTTGGCAGGAACTCGCCATACTCCTGACCGCTGAAGGTGATCTTGCTGCCGATATTCGAAATGTTCAGACCTACACCCAACTGGCACTCTCGCGGTCCGATGTTGACATAGTTCTGATAATAGGCTGCAATATCCGCCGCAAAAGCCGAAGCAGGCGAATTCTCCTCCTGATAGTCGAAGCGCAGGTCGGAATAGATCCAGCGGATAGCTGCTGCCAGGGAGAATTTCTCGCTGAGCATCAGAGAGTAAGCCACATCGAGCGACATCTCGTAAGGATTGATGGTCATCGCATTGTCGTTTTCTTCCGGATTAGAAAGAAACACCTCACCCATATTGAAATAGCGGAGCGAAGCGGATACGGCACTGTAATCGCCTATGCGGTAATAGCCCGAGAGATAGGCGAGATTCATGTCGTTGACCAGCGAACGGAGCCATGGAGTGAAGTTCAGCGCCACGCCCGCCCTGGAGATGTTGAAAGGATACTTTGCCGGATTCCAATACTGCGAGTTGACATCCGGATCGGTTGCCGCACCCACATCACCCAGACCTCCGCCGCGGGCATCGGGCGCTATGGTCTGAGAGATGACGGCATAGTTTACCGGATTGAAAAGACTCTCCTTGGTGTCTCCCTCTCCGTTCTGCGCCGATGCCGTCAGCGCCCATACCGAGAGGAAACCGGTTGCGAATATCTTGACGATTCTGTTCATACTACTTTATTTTATATGATGATATTTACTATTTTATGATGATCAGTTTCCGGGTCTTGGAGGCATAGCTGCTGCCATCCGATGAAACCTTGACCCGATACAGATAGATGCCCGTACCCAGAGGGCGACCGCCATCTACCGATAAATCCCACTTCACGGTATAGACCTCCGAAGCCGGCACGCCGCTCTCGGCATGGCGCCAGAGCTGTCTGCCCGAAGTATCATAGAGTTCGATTACCACATCCATCAGGCTCTCCGTCCTATCGTGAGAAACGATGAAGGTGGTGGTGCTGCGGGCAGGATTCTCCGTCACGCCCACATCGAAGAGCGATGGAGCCAGACCGCTTACCACATTGAAGTGGAGGGTGGTGGTAGAACTGTTGTTCTGGATATCCCACGCCGTGAAGGTAAGCTGATGCCTGCCTGGCGGGAGTTCCGGAATACTGTAGCAGGTGGAACCGCTGGTATAGGTTCCGAAATCATACGAGAAATAACCGTTGAGATTGTAGGTCTTCGACTGATCTCCGTCTATCACCAGCTTCAGGTCATGGCCGAGTCCGCTTCCTGCGGCATTGATTCCGTCCTTGTCGGATATCCTTGCCACGAAATAAGGGGTGGTATTCACATTGCCGCCATCCACGAAGGTAGGCGAGTTCAGATAGCAGAATACCGACGGACCGATGGAGTCGTTTCCTGCCACCACGCTGCCGCCCACCTTGAACCGTGCACTTTCTCCATTCGCCCGCAGCGCCTTGTCGTTGCTGACGGCATAGAGATTCATCAGTCCGGTATCACCCGAATAATTGATATCCTTAGGTACGGCAAAGCTGAAGGCGAACTTTCCGCCGGATACACTGTCAGCACCCTGATAGAGCGTCTTCTGCCGGTCGTAATACTGGAAGGCTGTAGAGGCTCCGTCGGCTGTGGCATCATTCAGCTTGCAGGTAACCAGTTCCCTGGAATCCCTTACCGTAGCCGTCACTACCCCCTGGAAATCCACATCCGTCTCTACATGTCCCGCAATCCTGGCTATGTCTCCGGCTCTCAGCAGCGGAACCGTATCGGTGCGCAGGCAGGAGATGCCGTTGATGGAATCCACCACCACCTTCATCATCGGCAGGTTGAGCGAGAGGGCAGGATCTCCGAGCAGGGCATACTGCAGATGGTTTTCCGAGCGGTCTATCTCGCCCGCCATCACATTGCCCAGCATCACGTCGTTCTGTGCCAGCCGGTGTGCCTCGCCTATCGCAAGCGGCTTGCCGTCTTCCCGGCTCAGCACCCTGCGCAGGAAAGCGCGGTTCATATACTTGTTCTGCTGGGCAAACACGGTACGCGTGGTACCGTAGAATGCCACAGCTCCACCTTTTTCATTCAGCAGGGCTGCCTCGCCGATGGTTGATTTCGTACCGTCATAAGGCATGATGTCGCAGGATGCCGTCACCCACAGCGGCAGATTCTCGTTTCTGAACGATTCGAAATCCGTGATCTTGAGCACGTTTTCATGCGATATCTGGGTCTCGCTTCCATGTCCGGCATAATCCATCACCAGGGCACCACTAGCCTGCTGCTGCCTGATGATACTGGAGACTTCGGGATAGGTATTTCCCGTCGAGGAGGTCTGGCGGGTGTAGGCATCCCACATCACCTTTCTGATGAGATAGCCCGGATAGAGCGAGGCGATATCGTCTGCCACCTCGTTGGCATCCGCCATGTGGAGATTCTCGTTGCCGTCATCGCCCATGAACATCAGGGTGTTCTGCCAGGCTCCGGCATTGGCGTTCTTCTTGTAGTTGATGGTCTTGTCCACCAGTATCCTGGCTTCCTGCGCCGTAGTTACCGGGAATCGTCCTACCGCCACATCCTGCAGTTCGGTTTTCGGATCGGCTCCCTTTCCTTCGCCGATGATTCCCAGCCAGCTGTCGCTCACATAGCAGGTGGTCTTGCTGAACGAGTCATCGCTCTCATGACAGAGCAGGTAATCATCCGGATTCAGCAGCCTGCAATCTGCCGTGAGCATCCGGTTGTCCCATACGCAGTCGCCGAAGAGCAGGAGATACTTGGGCATGTCAGCAGCCGTAGCCGCCCTGTCGCTCAGCATCCGCAGATAGCGGCGGTAGGCATTGGCATCGGGGGTACCGCTGGAGAATTCATTATAGAGTTCATCGGCGGGCACGATGTTCACCCGCAGCCCGTCGTGGGTTTCGTGGAATTCCTTGAGCCGCTGTGCCTGCTTGAGCAGTTTCTGCGAGGTAGGGATGATGATTACCATATCGGCAGCCCCGTCGGCATGGTGATCCTGCGGAGTGATGCCATACACATACTCGGCTGCAGGAATCTGAGTTCCGAAACCGGCAAAGGGCGCAGGCTCCTCCCAGGTTACGGCTACATAATCCAGATGAACCGGTCCACCGCTGAGTGGCTGTATCTCGATGGTATCCTTCTCCCTGAAATCCTGAAGCGGATAGGTGGCGCTCCTTTCCACGCCTACCGTATAGGCACTGCTGCTGGTATTGGTAGGCAATTGGAGGCTCATGGTTCCCAGTTCCTGCTGGTTCTTCCTGATCTGCACCTGGGTGTCGGTACCGGCGGTAACAGCCACCACCAGCTTTCCCCGGCTGCATCCGGTAGGATTGGTGATGACCACCTTCTGGGTGTCGCCCACCTTGACGGCTGTAGGATGAAAGAGATTCCTTCCACCCTGCATCCAGCTGAACCCATCTACTTCATAAAGGAAATGATAATCTTCCGGCATCGGATGGCAGGAAGATACAAAAGAGGCTGAATCAGCCCAGAGGCTCGACGCCTCATCGCTCTGGGTGATGAAATAATAGCCATAGTCTGAATAGGGATTGCGGGTGCGCATCGTAGCCGTCGGGCTGCTCCAGCTCACCGCACCGCGGGCATAGAAATAATGTCTGCCATCCACTACATATTGCGGCACCTCCTTCAGGTCGTCCGTTTCACGGAGATCCTGGGCATAGAGCGCTTCGTTCTGGAGATTTCCTCCATAACCGTAGATCTTCACCTTGCTGATATCCGAGAAACCGGCACGGCGCACCACATCGGCAGTCAACTGATGAATGCCCGTTTCGCTCACCCTGATCTTTGCCCATTTTCCGCTTGCCAGCACCGAATGGTCGGCATAGGCGGGAGAAGAATCCTCCCCGCCGCGGGTCTGAAGACGGGCTTTCTGCTGCGAACGTGTCAACAGATGCGACTGGCTCTTCGAATGTTTCAGCGGCTTCGTCTGGATATCCAGCATAAAACTCACAAGCGCCTGATATCTGTGCTCTCTGAAAACAAGAGGAGAAAAGGAAATCACCAGCAAGCCTTGTTTTCGGCATTCGGTTACCTGCTGGCAGATGGCCACCTGCTCAGGGAGAGCAGCGCCCGAAAGCCGGTTGTAATGAGAAATATCGGTAGCAGGCATATCCACATACTCCGGATATTTCACTGTTACCGTATAGATAGAATCCTGATAATCACCCTGCAAAGGCAAAGAATATACGAATTGAGGCAATATGGAGTCCACCTTCACCTCCTGCGAGGTGAGGTTGAAGAATCTCTGTGCAGCAGCAGGCAGCGCCATCAGCACCAGCACTGCCACGATACAGAGGTATTGCCATATTCTACTCTTATTCATATATTCTTTCTATTTACACATAAAGTCGAGCACCTTTCTATCTTCAAGATAGCCCTCCAGATGGTCGTCGATCTTCACCGGACCGCATCCTGTAGGACAACCCGTATAGAGCAGGTCTCCAGTCTTGAGCGTAAAATACTGGCTGATGTAGGAGATGATTTCATCCACCTTGTAGAGCATATCGCTCGAACAGCCTTCCTGCACATTCTCGCCGTTGATGTTGAGATGGAAGTGGATAGCCTGGATGTCACGGAACTTCTGGATATCCACCCATTCGCCGATGGCTGCAGAACCGTCGAAGCCCTTGGCAAGCTCCCAAGGCTGTCCAGCCTCTCTCAGCTTCTTCTGCATCTCGCGGGCGGTAAAGTCGATGCCCACGGTCACCGCATCATAATAGCGGTGGGCGAAACGCTGCGGAATGGTCTTGCCCAACTTGCAGATGCGCACCACCAGTTCGGTCTCATACTCTATTCTTCCCAGATGATCCGGGATGAAGAAAGGCTTGCCGTTGTTGAGCAGCGCAGAATCAGCCTTGGTAAAAATAACAGGACGCTCTGGTTTAGATAACGTACCATGCAGCGATTTATTGTGTTCGGTAT
>OIZE01001729.1_pt1 | contig 12780 bp, 18 predicted proteins | sample 1588421 | NCBI WGS metagenome assembly OIZE01 (sample SAMN03283251) | human gut metagenome | biome: human-associated habitat; material: feces | host: Homo sapiens | place: USA | collected 2013
CTATTTCCAGGCTTGCAAGGGCGGTGCGCACGGTGACTTCCACTTGATCGTACTTGCTCCGAACTCGGTTCAGGAAATGCACGATTTCGTGGGTCTGGCTTTCGACCTGGCATTCAAATACCGCAACCCGGCGATGATCCTCGCCGACGGTGCGATCGGTCAGATGATGGAGAAAGTCGTGCTGGCTCCGCAGCGTCCCCGCAAAACCGACGCAGAGATCGCCGAAGAGTGCAAGGATTGGGCTACTTGCGGCAAAGGTGCCCGCAAGGATCGCAACATCATCACTTCGCTGGAGTTGAAGTCGGAGGTGATGGAGAAGATCAACCAGCGCTTGCAGGCCAAATACAAGGCGATGGAGGAGAATGAGGTGCGTTACGAGGCTATCGACTGCGACGATGCGGATTACGTGATCGTAGCGTTCGGTTCGTCGGCGCGTATCTGCTCGGCGACGGTGGAGATGGCGCGTGCCGAAGGTATCAAAGTCGGCTTGCTGCGTCCCATCACGCTCTATCCTTTCCCGACCAAAGCGATCGCCGACCTGGCTAAGCGCGGTGTGAAGGGCTTCTTGAGCGCTGAACTCAATGCCGGTCAGATGGTGCAGGACGTGAAACTTGCTGTAAACGGTGCAGCTCCCGTAGAGCACTACGGTCGTCAGGGCGGTATGATGTTCTCACCGGACGAGGTGCTGGTTGCACTCAAAGAAAAACTGATTAATAAAAAGTAAGAATATGGCAGAAGTAGTAGAAATCAAACAGGAGAACCTGGTGTATGCCAAGCCTAAGTTGATCACGGAGAACGTGATGCACTACTGCCCGGGTTGCAGTCACGGTACGATTCATAAATTGGTTGCCGAGGTGATCGATGAGATGGGCATGGAAGGAAAAACGATTGCTGTTTCGCCTGTCGGTTGTTCGGTTTTCGCGTATAATTATATCGATGTGGATTGGATTCAGGCGGCTCACGGCCGTGCTTGTGCCGTAGCTACTGCGGCAAAGCGCCTGCATCCGGACAGTTTGGTCTTCACCTATCAGGGTGACGGCGATATGTCGGCTATCGGTACGGGTGAGACGATTCATGCGGCTGCTCGAGGCGAGAACATCGTAGCGATTTATATTAACAATGCGATTTACGGTATGACCGGCGGTCAGATGGCTCCGACTACCCTGCTGGGTATGAAGACCGCGACGACTCCTTACGGCCGTGATCCCCGGTTGAACGGTTATCCTTATAAGATCGCCGAGATGATGGCTCATCTGGACGGTGTGACCTATATTACGCGTCAGAGCGTATATAATCCGGCTCATGTCCGCCAGACCAAGAAAGCGATTCGCAAGGCATTCGAGAATGCAATGGCCGGTAACGGCTTCTCGCTCGTGGAGGTCGTTTCGACCTGCAACAGCGGCTGGAAACTCTCGCCCGTGGCCTCGAACGAGTGGCTCGAACAGAACATGCTGCCCTACTATCCGCTGGGCGATATCAAGGACGTAAAATAAGGGATGCTATGAAAGAGACTTTAATTATCGCAGGGTTCGGGGGCCAGGGCGTCCTCTCGATGGGGAAGATACTGGCCTACTCGGGCGTAATGCAGGACTTCGAAGTCACGTGGATGCCCTCGTACGGCCCCGAGATGCGCGGCGGTACGGCCAATGTGACGGTAATCCTTTCGGACAGGAAGATTTCTTCGCCGATCGCCCACGAGTTCGATACGGCCATCATCCTGAACCAGCAGTCGATGGAGAAATTCGAGCCGATGGTCAGGCCCGGCGGCATCCTGATCTACGATACGAACGGTATCACGCGCCATCCCGTGCGCGAGGACATCGAGGTCTATGCGATCGACGCCACGGCCGAATGCGCCCGGATGGGACAGGCCAAGCTGTTCAATACGATGATTCTGGGCGGGTACCTCAAGGTGCGCCCCGTCGTCGAGATGGAGAACGTGATGGTCGGCCTCAAGAAGTCGCTGCCCGAACGTGCGTGGAAGATGCTCCCGGCCAACGAGGAGGCCATCCGCCACGGCGGCGAGATCATCCGCAAGGTGCGATGATGCTATTATGGTATTGATTGAAAAACGGGAAACAAAAATGTTTCCCGTTTTTGCTATTTCATGTTTCCACTATTAATTTTATGCGAGGGAATGTCAACACCGTATTGGCGCTTAAAAGCTTCTTTGACGGCTTCTCTTCCGGCATTAGTGAACATGGGATTAATATGATTCCCAACAATATTGACCCCGGTTCCTTTTGATATTTTGGTGCCATCGGGTAAAAGAATGTCGAACAATGTTTTGATAATCCAAGTTGCCATAATACAAAATTAGAAGTTTGAAAAAAAGAGAGAGGCATATAAAAAACGCAGGCTAAACTTTTATTTGCTTATCGAGGTCTTCGACTACCTTGCAGACAAATAAATGAGTAAAGCCCACGTTGGAACGTGAGCGTTTACACTTTACTCTTGTCTGCTCTGAAATTGTCGAAGTTTCGATAAGCAAGAAATAAAGCTAACGCTTTTTATATGTATGCGCCGGGAATGCCGCGGCGCGGTTGGATCGGGATGGTGTTCGGTTTGTTATCTGACCATAGGCTACGGGTTTAGGGGTTCTTCACGCAAATATACAAATCTTTCCGGAGGAATGAAATCGGATGCCTTTTTATTTTATTCAGAAGTCCGGAAATGCCGTCCGCCTATCCGAAAAAGCCGTTTGTGTATACGCTTCCGTATTTCCGCGCAAACCAGAGGGTTCCGGATTAGGACTATTCCTGTAAAAACCGTAATTTAGTAGAAAGATCCCCGGTTCGCATCCATCGGCACCGACTTTGCGGGCCCCGGCATAAAACTAATATTTCGGATTATGGAAAAGAACGAACAGCAGATGCCGCGGCTCGGCGAGCCGGTTCCGGCATTCGAGGCCATGACCACCAAGGGGAAGATCAGCTTCCCGGACGATTACAAGGGCAAATGGGTGATTCTTTTCAGCCACCCTGCCGATTTCACCCCGATCTGCACCACCGAAATACTCACTTTCGGGGCGCATACCGAGGAGTTCCGGGCGTTGAACTGCGAACTGGTCGGCCTGTCGGTCGACAGCCGCAACAGCCATATCGCATGGCTGCGTACGATCCGTGAGAAGATCGAATACAACGATATCAGTGAGTCTTTCCAGGGAACTCCGATCGTACTGCTTACTGCAGCACTGATGTCTATCGCGTTCTTTGGATTCTCAGGAATCATTTAACAGAAGGAGGACCGTGTTATGAGTATAACAGGAGTATTGATTGCTGCACTTATCGTAGGCGGTACCGGCGTATTCATCGGTGTCTTCCTTGGAATTGCGGGCAAGAAATTTGCAGTTGAAGTAGATGAAAAAGAAGAAGCGATTCTCGCAGAACTTCCGGGTAACAACTGTGGTGGATGTGGATATGCCGGATGTTCCGGTCTTGCAGCAGCTATCGCAAAAGGAGAAGCTCCGGTCGGACAGTGTCCGGTTGGCGGTGCTCCGGTAGCAGCAAAGATCGCAGCGATCATGGGCGAAGAAGCCGGTGAAAGCGTACACGAAGTTGCATTTGTAAAATGTGCAGGAACCTGCGAAAAAGCAAAACAGGCATATGATTATACAGGAATTACAGATTGCCAGATGGCAGCCATGATGCAGAATGGTGGACCAAAAGGATGTTCTTTCGGATGTCTTGGTTTCGGAAGCTGTGTAAAGGCATGTCCGTTCGATGCGATCCATATCGTAGACGGAATTGCAGTAGTCGACAAAGAAGCATGTAAAGCCTGTGGTAAATGTATCGCCACCTGTCCAAAACATCTGATCGAGCTTGTACCTTATGAACAGAAGCATCTCGTACAATGCAGCTCAAAAGATAAAGGAAAAGACGTTATGAGCGTATGTTCCGTAGGATGTATCGGATGTAAGATGTGTGAAAAAGTATGTGAATCTGATGCAGTACATGTAGTAGATAACATCGCACACATTGATCCGGAAAAATGTACAAACTGTGGAAAATGTGCGGAGAAATGTCCGAAGAAGATCATTAAGTAAATAAATAATGAAAAAAAGGATCCGGATGCTGTTTCGGAGGCTAAAAACAAGTTTTTCTTAGGCTTCTGCAAATGCATCCGGATCCTTTTTTATTGAGTTCATTCGACTGCGGAAGGATGAAAGGATGGAAAGAGAAAGTTAGGAAAATTTAATTTTTAGAATATCGTGGGGTATGTTATAATAGAAAAAATGGAGAAGGAAAAGAAAATTTATTGGTTGACGGTTAGGTGGAAAATCATCCAAAATAGAAATGAAAATAGAGACAAAATACGACATTGCATCATCTGTAAATATTGGTGCAGAGTATGACAAGGGCGTGAAGAAACTCTTTAAGAGCAAAGAGATCATTGTGCCGATTATGGAGATGGTGATTCCAGAATTTGAAGGGTGTTCGCAGGAAGAGATCCTGAATTGTCTGGACCTTGCATCGATTACATCGGATGAGGTTGTCAGTGATGCTCCAGTTTCGGAGACGGATGAATATCGGATACGGGGTGAAGACACAGAACTTTCCGGAGGCTCGGATAAGCTGATTCGGTTTGATTCGAAGTTCAGGATTCGTAATCCGAAGCTTTCAGAGGAAAATATTTTGGTGAATCTTCATATTGATCTTGAAGGACAGAAAAGTTATACGCCGAAGAATCCAACCTATCCCATTATAAAAAGAGGACTTTATTATGTTGCAAGGGATTTGAGCAGTCAGCTTGGAGTGGCAACTGGAAAGACAAATTATGCAGATCTGGAGAAGTGTTATTCAATCTGGATCTGTCTGGAGGATGTACCGGTAAAATTAAGGAATACAATGACAGAATACCGAATAAGGAAAAAAGATATTCTGGGAGAGACGGACGAACCGGAAGAAGATTATGATCTGATGAATGTAATTGTTATCCGAATGGGAGAAAAATCAGAAGAGAGAGGGATATTTGATTATCTTAATCAGATATTTGTGGGAAATATAGAAGAAATAGAGACATATTCACATATTGAATGGGAAGAGGAATTTAAGGAGGATGTGGCTATGACGATGACGGGATTTAGTGATATATTAGTTAGAAGAGGGAGAGAAGAAGGGCGAGAGGAGACAACGGTTAAATTTATCTGGAGTTTACATGAAATGGATTTTACAGATGATATGATTTCGGAAGCAGTAAAAAGACCGATTGATTATGTGCAGGATATTTTAAAAAAAGATGCACCTCAGTAAGAAAGCTGGGAACACTTCTGTGAAAAATAGATTAATAGTAGGAATAAAGATGTTTTTACAGGACTTATGGAATATCCGCATTGCGATTCTTGTATTTGCAATTTATTTTGTTATAGGAAGAAAGTTTTTATACAGTCTGTGTCCAATGGTGATCATGACGGGATTTCCTTGTCCGGGATGCGGGCTTACAAGAGCGATGTTTATGGTGCTGCGAGGGGACTTTGCCGGGGCATGGAAAATGCATCCGTTTATTTATGGTGTGATTATTCTGGTGGGATGGTTTGGCGTGCGGAGATACATACAGAGAAAAGAAACGAAGAGTCTTGGAAAATGGGTGATTCTTCTGTGCGTAGGACTGATTCTATATTATGTGTACCGAATGGTAAGGTATTTTCCGGGAGATGCTCCGATGAGTTATTACTATGGAAGCGTGGGATACCGGGTGTGGGAGATAATTAGAAGTGGAAGAAATTATTTATAGTAGAGTATATAAAAGTGCCGCGAAGGCATCAAAACGATGGAGCGGCACTTTTTTGGATTAATCATAAAAACAAATGTCGCTTATCTTCCACTTAAGCGACATCTTTTTTACCCAGTATTTTTCTACAACATAAATAATGTTATCATTTTTAACATATTTCGTCAAGTTAGGCATAACGGATTTAGGTGCTTTAACTGTAAAACTTTATCAAAATATCGCGACTTTTTTTACTATTTTGACACCCTAATCATATACGGAATGTTCTACCGGTTCGGTCTGATCGATGTACCGGACGAGGTTAAGGAGAATATGAGGAAAAATGATCGAAGCAATAAAAAACAGAAGAAGCATCAGAAAATATAAGAACAAAGCTGTGGGCAAGGATGAGTCATTCATTCCGAGACGAAGAGGTGGAATTTAGAAATTTATTTTAGGATATAATTATTACTAAAAGATAATATTGAAAACAATCTTGGATAAGTGGTAAAATCGTTTGGAGGCATAAAATGAAAAAGTATGCGATACCATTGTTATAATTGAAGTGAGCCTGTTGAAGGAAGAAAGAATAAAAATATCTAAAATAATTGATTTGATATGATACTAAAAAGGAAGGTGATTAAAAATCAAGTTGTACAAAAAAATAATAATTCAAGATTTTAATCAACCAGTAATGTGGCTGATTCCGGCAATCATTTTTAGTGCTTGTCTTGTATTTTTTATTAGTTGGGTGTATAAGAAAGGTTCTCAAAAGCAGGAAAAGGATAATGGAATTAATAAAAAATATAGAATTGCTTGGATATTATTTATTGCCTATATTATTGTTACCTTTCAGACTGTCTTTTTTTCAAGAGAAGCGGGGAGCAGGAAAGAAATTAGTTTAGTGTTATTTGAAACATGGGGACATTCTTTCCATATGCATGCTATGTTTATTGAGAATATTATTATGTTTATTCCTTTTGGTGTATTGTTACCAATAGTTTTTAAACAAGTCAGAAGCGGTTGGAAATGTGTGCTGATTGGTTTTTTATGTTCCTGTGGTATAGAGATCGCACAGCATATTACGCAGAGAGGATATTTACAATTGGATGATGTGGTAACAAATACAGTTGGGATGTTTATCGGATGGGCGATATGGAAGATCGTATGCAAGTGTCTCAGAACATGTCTGAGTGAAAAGTGCTGATATTATCCAGAAATAATTTCCTGGAATTTCAATATTCGATTTGCGTGGAGTACAGAGCATTCTGAATAGTTGCGGCAGATATTTATGATGAGGAGCCTTTTTGATGTGATAGATGTGCCGGAAAATACAGCGAAAAGAAATGGAGATCAGATGAAAACAGAAAAATGGATCATTTTTGGAATGTTAGTAGCTTTGCTTGCAGGATGTTCTGGAAAGAAAGCAGCAGAAATTTCTGCGGATGCAAAAGTGGGAAGCATCGAATATAAAATGCTGATGAACTGGTTTTTATAACAAATTCAAGCGCACTTCTAATCAGATATCTGAGTGCGGGTTGCAAGAGACTCTGGACATGCTATTCAGAGTATTTCATAGTGAGCGAGGAAGAAGGCTTGCAAAGAAAATAGTAGATTTTTTGTTGGAAGATGAAGGATGTGCAGAATGCTTTCCGTGCAATTTAATCGAAGAATTTAAATGATAAAAACAGCAAAGAACATCAGTGTCTGATTGAGAAGGGAAGTTCTTGATGTTATATCTGCTGGGAAGCTCTTCCCGCGCTAATCCTAGCGCAGGAAGCCTCTCAGCATTTTTCCTTTCCATAACCGGTACTTCTGATACCGGATCGGCAGATCCATCCAGGTTTTCTTATCGACTATGCTTCTCTGATGTGTGAAGCATTCAAATCCTTCTTTTCCATGATAGCATCCCATGCCGCTTTCTCCGACACCGCCGAACGGCATCTGGCTGGTGGCGAGGTGGATGATGGTATCGTTGATGCAGCCGCCGCCAAAATGGCATCTGGCAAGGACTTTCTTTTTGGCAGTAGGATCTTCGGTGAAAAGATAGAGCGCAAGCGGGTGTGGATGGGATTCGACCTGCCGGATTGCATCATTCAGGTCAGAATAGGTAAGTACCGGAAGAATCGGTCCGAAAATTTCTTCGCCCATGACCGGATCGTCCCAGGTGACATCTTTTAGGATGGTCGGGGCAATGCGCAGGGCAGACGGATCGGACTCACCTCCACAGACCAGTTTATCGGCAGCAATCAGGTTCTGCAGCCGGTGAAAATGTTTTTCGTTGATGATTTTCCCATAATCCGGATTTTGAAGAGGCTGTTTGCCAAACTGCCGGTGGATTTCTTTTTCCAGTGCCTGAAGCAGCCGGTCACGAATAGAAGCATCGCAGAGGATATAATCCGGGGCAACGCAGGTCTGTCCGCAGTTGAGGTATTTTCCGAATATGATCCGTCTTGCGGTGAGAGAAATTTTCGCCGTGGAATCCACGATGCACGGGCTTTTCCCACCAAGCTCCAGAGTGACGGGAGTCAGGTATTCGGCAGCATGACGAAGGACTTCTTTTCCAACCGTTTTTCCTCCGGTGAAAAAGATTTTGTCAAAACGCTGGTTTAAGAGCGCCTGATTTTCTTCCCGGCCTCCGGTGATCATCGTTACATATTCCGGCGGATAACATTCCTTGAGGATCTGGCTCAGAATCTGACTGGTGTGTGGAGCGTAAGCGCTTGGCTTCAGGATGACGGTATTTCCGGCGGCGAGCGCATCGATCAGCGGTTCTAAAGTGAGGAGTACCGGGTAATTCCAGGGACTCATGATCAGTACGGTTCCGTAGGGGGATGGCGATTGAAAGCTTTTGGCGGCGAAGTGTGCCAGCGGAGTAGGGACAGTTTTACAGCGCATCAGCTTTGGTAAATGCTTTTGCATCCAGGTAAGCTCGGAAAGCGTCAGACCGATTTCGCACATATAGCTTTCCATCCGGCTTTTTCCAAGATCCGCTTTTAGTGCTGTGTACAGATCTTGTTCATGGCGTTTGAGTGCAAGTTTTAGCTGTTCTAATTGTTTTAATCGAAAAGAAAGCGGAAGTGTTGCGCCGGTTGCAAAAAAATCACGCTGCGTGGAGATCCGTTGTCTGATTGTCTGTTCATCCATGTGTTTTAACCTCCCAGGTATCTGGATATTTAAGTTTCGATTCCTGTTTTCCAAATTGTGTTTATATTCTTGAAGAGTCTTTTATACTGAAAATAATGTATATTTCTTTTATGATAACGAAAATAAGGGAATTCTTCAACGGTGTGAGTGGCGAAAATGGAAAGAATGTGATAAAATATTTTTGTTTGCAGCAGCAGACTTACATAATTTTATCAAGACAGGAGTTTTAATATATATGGGATACGAGCGTTTGGAAAAGAGTTTAATCGATCTGGTAAAGGAAGAGCAGGTAAAGCTCGGATATCGGAAAGAGATGATCCGGCTTTATTATCCGCTCAGTTCACTGAATCATTTTATGGAGACGAATGCAGATTCGGAAGAAATGCAGGAGCTCCTTGCAGATTTTCCGAAAGCAGCAGAAGATATTTTCGGGGAAGTCGGGATTACACATGCAAAGGATCGTTTTTGCTTTGCTTTATCGGAAAAAGTATCGGAATATGTGCATGAAAATATGAAACCGAATGAATTTATCAAAGAGCTGGTGGAACTTGTCGCAAAGCATGGCTGTACGATGGAAGATATCGAAGTATTGTTCCGTTCTCATTCAGACAAGATCGTGACAGAACCTATGGACAATGGAGAATTTGACCGGATGATCCGGTTTGAAGAGGGAGAAGACAAGTATTATTATTGCTTTAAAGATGAAGGATGCCATATTATTTATCATCGTTTCCTGCCGGAAGATTATGCAGATTTTGACTTTTAAATCGAACATTGCGGGAATTGCATAGCAATGGAGCAATCCGGTTACATCAGTGAGTGGCAAAATTTACTTTTGACACTCACTTCATATTATTATAGTATAAACATTCGACATCAGGAGGAATATTTAGCTATGGAAATAGAACGCAAATTTTTAATACAAAAACTTGAGGAGTTGCCATTTTCTCCTTTCGATTATCCTCACAAAGAACTGGAGCAAGGCTACTTATGCACTGCTCCTGTCGTAAGGATACGCAGAGAAGATGACGATTATATTCTCACCTACAAGTCTAAAGGGCTTATGGCCCGTGAAGAATATAATCTTCCTCTCACAAAGGAAAGTTATGATCATCTGAGAGAGAAAGTTGACGGACGCATCATTCATAAAACACGCTACGTCATTCCCATGAATTGTATCTGTCCTGAAAATGCAGCTTTCTGTTCCACTCCGCTTTTTCTCGAACTAGACATTTTCCATAACGACCTTGCTCCACTGATTCTCGCCGAAATTGAATTCCCGGACGAAGAAACAGCTAATACCTATCCCGCACTTCAATGGCTGGGAGAGGACGTCACCTTCAGTTCTGCGTACCATAACAGTACACTGAGCAAATTATAAAAGGAAAACTATCGTCTACAATAATTCAACCCTTGTTTGTGTTATTATCGTAGTCGATAGTTTTCCTTTTTTATTTTCATCTTTCAGAATCCAATGAAGCAAATACAAATTAATCTGCCATACGGATCATCTTCACAACTTTTGGCATCGCTTCTGCCTTCTGCGCATACTCCGCCTCGGTCATCTCACCTGTGATAACAGCGAATTCTCCCTTGACACCATCTGCTTTGACAACTTCAACTTGTCCGAACACTTCGTCCACACGGGATTTGAGTTCAGATTCTTCTCCATTAATTCTGACGAAGAATCTTCTCTTTGCATCCGCATTCGGAACAAGTTCGAGTGTCTTACTCTCCCATCTTGTTACAACAGTTCTGTGAAGGTGCTTTGCGGCATCTACAACATCTGCAACTACAGCACTTGCTGTCGGGAGCTTACCTGCTCCACTTCCGTAGAACATTGCATCACCAAGCATATTTCCACGAACAAAAACTGCATTAAATACATTATTCACATTACACAGCGGATGATTCTTGGAAAGAAGCATCGGTGCAACGATTGCTGAGAAGGAGTCTCCTTCTCTCTTGCTGGACGCGAGTAGTTTAATCGCCATATCCATCTTCTTAGCATATTTCATATCTTCCGTTGTGATCTTTGTAATTCCTTCTGTATGGATTGTCTCGAAATCCACATGTTGTCCCGCGATCAGGGATGTCAGAATCGCAATCTTTCTACACGCATCATGTCCCTCGACATCTGCTTCCGGATTACGCTCCGCGTATCCTTTCTCCTGCGCCTCTTTGAGCACCTCATCATAATCAGCACTCTCAAAGAACATCTTTGTCAGCATATAGTTTGTTGTTCCATTCAGAATTCCCGTCACTTCGTCGATTCTATCTGCTGTCAGAGAGGAATTCAGTGCACGAATGATTGGGATACCCCCACCAACACTTGCTTCAAACATAAAATTGATACTTCTGTTACGAGCAATCTCAAGAAGTTCTGCTCCATGTTTTGCTACCAGAGCTTTGTTGGATGTAGCGACGTTCTTACCTGCTTCCAGACAACGTTTTACAAATGTATATGCCGGCTCTACGCCTCCCATTGTCTCAACAACAATGTCTACTTCTGCATCATTTACGATTGTCTCAAAATCATGTGTCAGAATCTCTTCTACCGGATCGCCCGGAAAATCTCTGAGATCCAGAACGTATTTTACATTTATCACATCCTGAGCTCTTTCATTGATGAGTTCACCATTGGTTCTAAGGACCTCTACAACTCCTGATCCTACTGTACCGTATCCCATTACTGCTACATTTATCATTCTGCTTTTTTTCCTTTCTGTGCTTCTGCATCCATGCTCAAATATGCGTTAATAAAAGGATCAATATTTCCATCCATTACTGCACCTACATTGCTGATTTCTGCGTTTGTTCTGTGATCCTTGACAAGTGTATATGGCTGCATGACATAAGAACGGATCTGATTTCCGAAATTAATATCTCTAACCTCTCCGCGGATGTCTGACATCTTCTCTGCCTGTTCCTGCTGTTTGAGTACATACAGTTTGGATTTCAACATCTGCATTGCCTTATCTTTATTCATGTGCTGGGAACGTTCATTCTGACACTGAACCACAATTCCTGTCGGAAGATGTGTGATTCGGATTGCAGATGACGTCTTATTGATGTGCTGTCCGCCGGCACCACTGGAACGATAAGTATCGACACGGATATCATCGTCATTGATCTCGATATCGATATCTTCTTCAATATCCGGAATTACATCACAGGATGCAAATGACGTCTGTCGCTTTCCATTTGCATTAAATGGAGAAATACGTACCAGACGATGTACACCTTTCTCGGAACGGAGATAACCATAAGCGTTTTCTCCCTTGACCTCAAAAGTAACTCCCTTGATACCTGCTACATCTCCTTCCAGATAGTCCAGCACCTCGACTTCATATCCTCTCTTTTCAGCCCAGCGGCTGTACATACGATAGAGCATGCTTGTCCAGTCCATTGCCTCTGTACCGCCTGCACCTGCATGAAGTGTCACGATTGCATTATCTGCATCATACGGTCCGATCAGAAGTGTGCTGATTCGCAGTTTCTCAAAGACTTCCTCAAATGTTCCAAGTTCCTCTTCAATCTCTTCTGCGGCTTCCTGCTCCTCGTCTTCTCCTGCACTCATTTCAATCAGAAGAAGCATATCTTCATAATCTGTAAATAATTTTTCAATCTCTTTTACAGAATCCTGAAGGCCTTTCAATTCTTTCATTACATGCTGGGAAATCTCCGGGTCATCCCAGAATCCTGGTTCCTCCAGTCTCTTTTCTAATTCTTCGATCCTAAGCTTCTTTGAAGCGAGGTCAAAGTGAATCCCTCAAATCTTTCAGCGGTTCTTCATATGCAGTCAGTCTTGACTTCAGTTCATCCAGTAAAACCACCTTAATCACCTCTTTCATATATATACTTTAAATTATTGTAACTGTTCAGAGCCAACCTCCAAAATGCTACGCATTTCGTCGGTGTGGC
>OIZE01001747.1_pt1 | contig 12648 bp, 10 predicted proteins | sample 1588421 | NCBI WGS metagenome assembly OIZE01 (sample SAMN03283251) | human gut metagenome | biome: human-associated habitat; material: feces | host: Homo sapiens | place: USA | collected 2013
GGCGATTTAAAATGGCGAGATGCGTTGCTGGTCGCACATCGTGTGAACAGTAACGCAAATAAACCTCTAACTTTCTGCGGTTAATCTTTTTTCACTGCAAGCAGAAGAATTAATATCCCTGCCCCAAGACAAAGTATTGCCCATGCACCTGCCTGTTGTGAATCTCCGGTCTTTGCAGCCTCTTCCCTTATCGTTTGTTTTGGACATACCCTGACATTCCAGTTCATTGCCCCTTTGTCCTCTTCCCATTTTGGCAGCTGGACAAGAACCGGCTGAACCTCGTATTCTGATTCATCTTCGACATAGATCAGATAAACTCCTTCCCTCAGATTCGTAAGGGTTGCTTTTCCATCGCAATCCGTCCTGCACAATCCATCACTATAATGATATTTACTCAAAGTCCGCGCCAGCTCTTCCTGTTCTCTGGCATACCTTACCTCATTGAGATCCACGCCTTTATCTTCATATCTTTTCTCCATCTCGTAAGCACCATCAACAAGAGATGCCACTTTGGAATACTGGAATGTAACACCTTCTCTTTTAATTTGTTCTCCGGTATCTGCAATACAGATTTCTATATTTCCTGTTTCTGTTTCTGCAAACGCCGGGGTCTTTACTGCTACCACCAGAAAACATATCAAAAGAAGAATTCCGCATTTGATTTTCCCATTTTGCCGTCTTTTGCATCTTTCTTTTTTGTCTCCTGCTTTTCTTTCTTTTACGTTTCTTTCTCCTGTAGTGCTTACATTTCCTTTTCTGGTTTCTGTTTCTTTTTCTCTTTCCCTCACAATTTCTTTTTTCTCGCTTTCTTTTTATTCTTTCAATCACAACATATACCAAAAAGAGAATTGGAATCATTGTGAAGATCATTTCTCTAACAGATGGACGTTTCTTTTTGATTTTCTCTTCTTTTTTCTCTTCATACACAACCCGCTTTCCAGTAATCACTAACCGATGGGTATTAATTCCATATGGGGTACATGTGACAAGCGAAACCAGATCTTCTCCCGGTCTGATTTCCAGACTTTCTACCTCTTCTGGTAAGATTACATTTATTTCTTCTACCTTATATGCGAGTTTTTCTCCCAGTACTTCCAGAAAGAACTCATCGCCTTCCTTTAATTCATCCAGACGAGTGAAAAGTCTCGCACTTGCAAGCCCACGATGTCCCGTCATCACACAATGCGTATTTTCTCCCCCTATCGGAAGACTACTGTCCATCAAATGCCCTACACCTTCCTTAAGTACTGCCTCGCTGGTTCCATGATAAACCGGAAGCCTGAGATCTATTGACGGAATTTCCAGTACACACATCATTCCTGTCTGTATTTTTTCGGCATTTAACAGACCATCATACTCTTCCATCTGGTCAGGCTCGCTTTGTTCCCTGACTCCTTTCGATTCTGCCCAAAGCTTTTTATTATATTCATCAGCCTGATTCCTTAATTGTTCAATTTCATCTCCTGTTGTCTGTTCCACAATCTGTTCATATGTTGCCAACACATTTTGTGTTTTCTTCTGACTATACCAGCCAGTCAAAAGAGGTATACTACACAAAAGAACTCCTATCCATAGTAAAAGATCTGACTGTAATCTATTGTTTTTCCTTTGCATTTTTTCTGTTTCTTCTCATTGCTCCTGCAAGAACAAGAACACTTCCGGTTGTAATACAGATAACAGCTGCTGAAGAACCTGTTACCGGCAGTTTTTTTCCAACTGTATTAATTACTGTCAGATTAGCAGATCCTTCGCCTTCATTTGTTGTCAGACTGATTTCTGATTCTTTCCAGTTTCCGTTAATAAATTCTTTGATCTGCGCAGATGTCTCCAGTTTTTTCAATCCTTTGTCTGTTTTTCCGTCTCCTTTTACATATGCATTTCTATCATTTGGAAAACTTGCTTTTATATTTAACACAATCGGCTCTGTCAACAGACGGTATCCTGCCGGTGCCTCTGTTTCCTTCAGATAATAGGTTCCACTATCTAATCCGTAGATCACAAATGTTCCATCCTGACCAGATTTCATCTCCACCGCATTTTCTAGCTGTTTTCCGCCTGTGTGGTCATTTCCGCCAAGACTGTCCCGATTGATTACAATGTACCCGCCTTCTCCCTGTTTTACATATACTTCATTTTTTAATCCAGCGTCAGAATAAAGTCTGAACCTGGCGTTTTCCAGACTCTGTCCATGGTTATTTGATTTCAATGCATTGATTTTATAAGTGAAACAAACAACTGTATCCCATGGTGTATATCCTGTACTTCCTCTTACTGCTGAATCAGGATCATCGGAAAACTCCAGTCGGACATCATTTTCAAATCCCGGTCGTCCTGTATTTTTTGCTGCCCTTTCATTCAATGTTGCCTGATAGGTAAGTACAATTTTCTGTCCATATTTATTTTCTCCTGCTTCATTTTTACGGTTAAACTCTCTGTCTATAATCTTTTTCATATCAGAAACAATGACCTGAAACGTATCTCCTCCTCCCGGAGCTTCCTTTACTTCAAATTCGTCTTCTTTCACTTCATAATAATTTCCTGCATTTGAATTTTCATAAATCCGGATGGCAACAGAATCCTTTTTGAAAGTAAGTGCTTCACTCATAACATCATGCCATGCATAATAATAATTGTTATATCCGTTAACATCAGGCATATTTGACTCATACCGATATGGCACAGTCTGCCCGATCTCAAAATCAGCCAAATCATTCCATCCCTGATTTCCAACTTTATCCTGCTCATCATCTTCCCGGATCTTTTTTGTCACAACCGGATAGTCTGATTTTATGTTGAGGTTCATTTCCGGATTAGCTGTACTTACCATACACAAAGAGGCGGCTGAATTCGTTCCTTTTACTGCTGTCACTTCATCGATAATATAATATCCGTATGGTAATCCCTTAATTTCAAATGAATTGTCCGCTTTTGTACTTGTCACTTCAACAGATTGACCTGTTTTTCCATTTCTCTGTAGGTGGGTTCTTAATTCTTCTACAAAAACACGATATTCACTGTATGCTCCTTCCTTTTCCTGAGCGGTCTGCGCCCCTTCTGTCTGATGCGTATTCAGAGACTGAATATAATCGATCACATCATACTCTGTTACATTTCTCTCATCCTTATGAATCCGCTGTCCCACGATATAACAGACAAATTTCTTGTATTCCGGATTAAACGTGTAATTAATGGATTCCATTCCTTTCGCATTTTCTGCCTGAAATAACTGATATACCAGAAATCTTTTTCCTTTCAGACTCTGTCCGTCATTTCCTTTGATCGTAATACTTGCAGGACCATTATTAAGATTCAAAATTCCATTTGTAGTTGCTGCTCTTCCCTGTACTTCATTTTCCGCTGCATATACAGATTTGATTCCGGTCGCACCTATTGTTCCCGAAGTACAGAGTACCGCTGCCAAAGTCATCATATAACAGATTTTCATCATTCTTTTTTTCATTTTGTCATTTCCTCATTTCTCACCGTTTTACTACTATCTTTTTTGCTCTTTTTTTCTGTAAATCATTGCCATGATCCCTACTGCTAAAATTCCCGTAAGTAACACAGGTTTTCCTGCCGATCCTGTATTTGGAAGCTTCTTTCCTGTCTGATTTATAATTTTCATTTTCACATTCCACTCCTTAATTGAACCTTCAATACTTATCTTGCTGTCTGCAGTATCTTTGCTTCTGTATTCTTTTCCATTTACAACCAACAGACACTTTCCCTCTTCCGGATTACTTTCCAGACAGATTTCATATTCAATATCTGCATCGTCTGATGTTTTCGGAATTCTGTAACCTGTCGGTGCTTTTGTTTCTTTCATATAGTACTTTTTCTTTACTTCCAGATTTTCGAACATTGCAATTCCATTTCCATCCGTCAACACCCGGTCAATCTCTTTCTGACATGCCTGGTCTTCATATAAAGTAAACTCAGCTCCTGCAAGTGCAACACCTTTTTCATTTTCCTTTTTCAGCTCAATCTTGTAACAGGCTGGCTTATCTTCTATCGTCACTACCGCAATTCCATCCTCTGTATATTCGATAATAACCTCTCCTTCTTCTGTATTTACCTCAGATAAAAATTCTGTTTTCCCGCTCTCATCAACCCGGAAAATCAGTTCATTATTATTTGTCCGATACCCGTCCGGTGCTTTTACTTCCTTTAATTTGTGAATTCCCTGCGATAATGGCATTACTTTCAGAGTCCCTTTTTCATCTGTTGTCAGAATTTTTTCACTTCCATCCGGTCTGATATGCTTAAATTGCGCTCCCGAAAGAGGATGTCCTGTCTCTGTTGCTTTTTTCACCAAATGAATCTTGAAAACCCTGTCCGGTATCGTAGGGTTCTGATATACATTTATTTTTTCTCCCGTACCTTCTGATTTTATCTGAAAAACAAAGACTTCCTCATTCAGGAAATACCCTTTTGGCGGTTTTATCTCCTGAATTGTTACGGTTCCTAGCGGAAGCGCCTCTGTTCCGTCTGTCATTTTATACAATGCATCGCCTTTCACCTTATACTTCTCCTGATAACGGCAAACTGCTTTTGCATCTGTTTGAAAGACCCAGCTTCTGACTGGCTCTTTCCCTTCCTTTTCCGGATTTTTTCCTGGATCCAGAAGTTCTGCATAGAATTTCACCAAAAACTGTGCTCCTTGATACGCTGCTGTCCCTGACGGATCGACATACTCCTGTTCCATGCCTGTTTTCTTTAGCAAAAGCTCCACAGGATTCATCTGCGGCGGGTCTGAAAATGTCACTGTCGCTTCCTGCCCGGATTTTACTGTAACCGTTTTTACTTCATCTACAAGCGCATATCCTTTGGGAGCTTTTAGTTCCTTTACGTAATAAGTTCCTTCATTCAACACAACTGTTGATGAATTTCCTGCTGAATCTGTTCTGAACGTTCCTGCTCTTGATTCACTAGAAAGAGTGGGACTACTATAGATACCGTACTCTGCTCCCTCCAAAGAATAGCAACTGTTCTTTTCTGTCACAGAAGTATTCGCCGACACCTTCTTTAATCTCCCTGTTCCGGTTGGCTGGTATGTTCCGCCCCATTTACTGAGCGGCTGTCCATTTCCTTCATAAATAACCCCATATGCATCCGGGAAATATTTATAATTCTCTTTCGCCCATGCAATCCCTTTGTGATAATACTCAGATTTGTGTGTTGAGATCCAATGACCATTCCCACAGGCCACACTATTTCCTGTTTCTATCTGGATCATATCTCCATACCAGTGATGTACTTCATTCATAATCCACCATACTGCGCATTGTTTTAAGAGATAATCGTAATTTGAACTCACCCCATTGCATTTATTCTCATCGTAGTAATAGAACATTGCCGCGATCATCTGAATGGTCTGTTTGTTATAACGTTTTGAAGCATCTACTGCTGTTTTGTTGCCCTCCTGAAACTTTAATGTTGGATTGGTGCAATACAGACTTTCTCCTGATTGCGTACCAAGTCTTCCTTCATTCCAGTGCTGCAGCACAGGCCAGTTTGGGTCATTATAGTCAACTACATCAATCGCACCGATTCCCCTTTCGATTTTCTTTGTATAAACGGTATCTCCTTCCCTTGCCAATGCATATACACCTATACTTTGTATCTTCTTTTCATCTGTCTGATCGAATGCTTCTTCCTGTTTATCCTCCTGTTCATCACAAAATCCCACCCCGATATCTTTCAGGATCTTTTTTACTTCTTCTGCCCAGCGCAGTTCTTCTTCAATATCAACCTCCGTTTTTTCTCCGGCCTTCTCAGGCTGTTTTTCAAGTTCTTCGGCCTTGACAATGCCTCCGTATGTCATTGCATAGAGAATACAGATCAAAAAGACTGACATGCAGAGGATTGTTATAATCTCTCCGCGTCCTTTCATTCATTTTCCTCCCTGTCGATACACATCTCTTTCCCCAGCTGAAGTTTCCCTTCCTGTGCATAATAGAAATAAGCATGATTGCTTAAGATTTCTTCCTCAGGCACCTGCGTTTCATTGATTTCCCGCACCATTCTTTCTAATTCTGACTGACGGATCTGAGAGGATTCCGGTACAATGATCACTTCATGGACACTGCTTGGAAGAACATAGAAATTTTCCTTTAAGACTCCTGCAAGCATGTCCAGAATATAAGGGTATGCAATACAGGCCGCCCCATAATTTTTCAGTTTATTAGACAAAACATACATTTTATCTTTTTCCGGAAGTTCCAGTTCTTCATGAATATGCCAGGTTCTTCTTAACAGATTCTCCCGATCATGTTCCCCCGGAGTTGATCTGCTGAGCAGTTCATACACTGCAAAATTCATTCCGAAACATTCTGCCGGAAGCAGACGCTTTGTATTTTCTTTTGCCGCATTCCAAAGCTGTTCTTTTGTCACCTTCCATTGTCTCATATGCAGATCTTTGATCAGCATCACTGCCGTCCCATCATTGTCCGCTTCTACAAGTACTGCAAACACAAGTGACAGATCCAAAAACTTTTTATGTGGAACATCCAGAAGTAATTCCTTGTTTTTCTCTGTGTTGATCAGTCGAAAGATGATTCTGTCTTTTACCCCTTCGAAAGAAAGCATCCTCTCGTAATCCCATGATTTTTCCTGTCGGATTTCTTCATATAGTTCCACCAGATCTTCAATGATCCAATCCATCTGTTTCCCTTTTTCATATAGTTCAAAGAATTCTTCCAGATAGATTGTCGGCGATATATTAACCCCCGGCGTCTCCAGGATTAGTCCTGTACGCTCTGTTGCATTATTTTTTTTCGTCGTATAGACGTTTACCCTGACACCTCCATTTAACTCCTGAGTCAGTTTTTCCTTTACCGCATTTACAAATTCTGTATAATTCACTCTTCTCCTTCCTGATTGCGGTTCATAAAATTAAAATGAGAAACCAGTACGAAATGTACTATTTCAATTGAGTTAGAATTTCCCGGAGAGTTCAGAAGCTCTCCAAATAGAATTTCTTAAAATTTAGAACAAATATTATGTGCTCTTTATTATAGACAGGCCTTCCTTAAAAAGCAAGCCAGAATTTTGCATAAATCCGAATTGATTTTTTTAGTGAAAACAGAGAATTTCATCTGATTTTGTCAAAGAAAAAAGAAACCTGCATGATACAGATTCCTTTTTGAAATACAGCTTAAACTGTACTGAATTCGTAATTAAACTCTTGACAGATACTCACCTGTACGTGTATCGATCTTAAGAACATCACCTGTCTCAACAAACAGCGGTACCATAACAGTAGCTCCTGTCTCAACGATTGCAGGCTTTGTAGCTCCCTGAGCTGTGTCACCCTTGAATCCCGGCTCTGTCTCTGTGATTGCCAGTTCTACGAACAGCGGCGGCTCAACTGAGAATACGTTGCCCTTATGGGAACAGATCTTAACGTTCTCATTCTCTTTTACAAATTTCAGAGCGTCTCCAACTACATCAGCGTTGAGAGCGATCTGATCATATGTCTCTACATCCATGAAGTTATACAGATCTCCATCCTGATACAGATACTGCATTTCCTTTCTCTCGATGTGTGCATTCTCGAACTTCTCTGTCGGACGGAATGTCTTTTCTACTACACCACCACTGATGATGTTTTTCAGTTTTGTTCTTACGAACGCTGCACCCTTACCAGGTTTAACGTGCTGGAATTCCAGAATCTGGAAAATATTTCCCTCAATCTCAATTGTTAAACCATTCTTAAAATCTCCTGCTGAAACCATGTATAATCCTCCTTAATTGCATTTCGTTCAGACAATGTAACTGTTCGTTACAGACTTTTTGCTTATACCATTCTATACTAATTTGCGACTTTTTTCAATCTTTTTTTGCTCTTCTTATAGAAATGAAGCACAATCTTCTCCAAATACCGCTTTAAAACGATCTGAATCTCTTCTTTTGGATTGATCGGATGCACTAAAATGTTGTGTATTCCGACTCTCTTTGCGCCCCATACATCTGTAAAAAGCTGATCGCCAACAAACAGCGTGTTCGCCTGATCTGTTCCCATGATCTCCATCGCATGAAGATAATTCTTTCTTGCAGGCTTCATCGCATTATAAATATAATGTGTCTGGATCTCCTGATTAAACATCTCTACGCGTTTTATCTGATTGTTAGACAACAAACAACTTTCAAAGCCAATCTCTCTCAGTCTTTGAAACAGTCTCTTTGCACGTTCATCTGCCGGTGCACCGTGAGGAACTAATGTATTATCAATATCAAAGATTACCCCCCGGTATCCTTGCTCATATAGTTTTTCAAAAGGGATCTTATAAGTCGACCCCAAATATTCATCTGGAAAAAATTTTTCAAACATTATTTTCATCTAACTCCGTAAGCTTTGAAATCAATTCTTCTATGATCCCAAGAATTGATTTCATTATAACAATTCAGTGAAATGATGTCTACTGTTTTTCCAACGCATCCTGCACATTTCTCCTGAATTCTACCCATGCGTCCTCATCCTCTACAAAATATTTCGGACAGATTTTTCCGGTTACATCATAGTGACGGATCACCTGATCTACTGTCAGATCATATTTTGCACAAAGCCATGCTGTAAGTTGTACAAGTGAGCGGTATGTTGCATCAGTAAACTTTCCATTCTCATCCGGATGACAACATTCAATCGAAATCGTATCCGCATTGCGGTCATTTGAAGCATATGCCATCTCCCAGGTCGGAATGCACTGAATGATTTCTCCCTTCAATCCTATCACAAAATTACTGCTTGCTGAAGTCTCATGGCTATCTTTGAGACCATTAAAATAATCTCTGTTATCCTGCGCTGTACTCCCCGGATTCGCTGTGTAATGGACAACAATCCCATTCACATGGTCAATTGTTGTCCCTGGTCTGGAATACGGATTTACATCTAACAACTGTACATCCATCTCCGGCTGCGTAGCATCCACATCAGCATATTGATTTTTCTTTTGTATACAGGATTTAAAAAGAAGAAAAAGTAATAAAATCAATAATGGGATCATTATGATCCGCAGCATTTTCCTGCCTCGCTTTTTCTTCCTTCGTGTATTCTTCGGCAATGTTTTCCGCCCTGCCAGCTGATTTCGTCTTGACGTACTCATTCGGTATTTCTCCTGATTTTTAATTCTCTCATTTCCATCGTTTAAAACAAACATCTTCTTATTTCAGCTATTATACCATATGTTTCTTAACCATTTATGAATTTTGTCTTAACTGTTTTATATTCGTATAAAAGAGAAATTCCCGGCAGATCCAGCTCTCACTGAACCTCCGGGAATTCCTCAAGGCGTTCCTATATATTATTTTATTATATCAGGGATGTGATTTTTCATCCCGTCAGGTAATGCGGAATATCCGCAATACTTCCACTTATCTGTCTGCAGGTAATCTGCAAACCTTCAATTTACTCGTCTACACTGTAGTTCGGAGCTTCTTTTGTAATATGAATGTCATGTGGATGACTTTCTTTCAATGATGCCGCAGAGATCTTCACAAATCTTCCGTTCTCTTTGAGTTCTTCGATTGTGTGTGTTCCGCAATATCCCATTCCTGAACGAAGTCCACCCATGAGCTGGAATACCGTATCTTCTACAGATCCCTTGTAAGCTACACGTCCTTCTACTCCTTCCGGAACAAGTTTCTTTGCATTCTCCTGGAAATAACGGTCTTTACTTCCGTTCTCCATCGCTGAGATGGATCCCATTCCACGATATACTTTATATTTTCTTCCCTGGTACAATTCGAATGTTCCCGGGCTTTCATCGCATCCTGCAAAGATGCTTCCCATCATACATACATTCGCACCTGCTGCGATTGCCTTTGTCATATCTCCTGAGTACTTGATACCACCATCTGCAATGATCGGAATACCATACTCTTTAGCAACTTCGTAACAATCCATAACAGCTGAAACCTGAGGTACACCAATACCTGCAACGATACGTGTTGTACAGATAGATCCAGGTCCGATACCAACTTTAACTGCATCTACACCAGCTTCGATCAGTGCTCTTGCAGCCTCTCCTGTAGCCACATTTCCAGCGATCACCTGAAGATCCGGGAATGCATCCTTAACCATCTTCACTGTGCGGATAACATTCGCTGAATGGCCATGTGCAGAGTCCATAACAACAACATCTACATGAGATTTCACAAGTGCTTCTACACGCTCCAGACAGTTTGCTGTGATACCAACAGCTGCTCCACAGAGAAGTCTTCCCTGCTCATCCTTTGCTGACAGTGGGTACTTGATCTGTTTCTCAATATCTTTGATCGTGATAAGTCCTTTCAGATTACCTTCATCATCTACGATCGGAAGTTTCTCTTTTCTTGCTTTGGCAAGAATCTTTTTTGCTTCCTCTAATGTGATTCCTTCTTTTGCTGTAACAAGTCCTTCTGAAGTCATGGATTCTTTGATCTTCTTAGAGAAATCTGTCTCGAACTTCAGGTCACGGTTTGTGATGATTCCGACAAGTTTACGTCCCTCTGTAATCGGCACACCTGAAATACGGTATTTTGCCATCAGGTCATTTGCATCTTCAAGTGTATGCTCCGGTGAAAGAAAGAAAGGATCTGTAATAACACCATTCTCAGAACGTTTCACCTTATCAACTTCCTCTGCCTGTGCTTCAATAGACATATTCTTATGGATGATTCCGATTCCACCCTGGCGAGCCATAGCGATTGCCATTCTATGTTCTGTAACAGTATCCATTCCTGCACTCATCATCGGAATATTCAATACGATTTTCTTTGTCAGATGTGTTGACAGATCTACCTGATTCGGAATTACTTCTGAATAAGCCGGTACAAGAAGAACATCATCAAATGTAATACCTTCCCCTATAATCTTACCCATTATACTTTACCTCTCTTTCTTAAGAACCCATGAAACTGCTTTGAAATGGCAGTTAATGTATCTAAAAATCTTTTGTAATTATTAACTGATATACTACAGAAATTCCCGAAGGATGTCAAGAGTATTTTCCCTGATGTGCTCATAATTTGTATTGATTTATTTTAACCTCTATTATTAAGTTTTACTTATAAGTGCTCCTTTATTTATTATCTATACGACAAACTGAGCCTTTTTTAGAACAAACAAAAGGTTCTATCTGACATTACGAAAATGTGATAGAACCCCCTGTTCCTGCTGCTACAGATCTCTATGTAACAGCTCTTTTATTATATTCTTATAGAAATTCTGCAAATCTTCCTGATGGATAGATTACATCATTCCCATTCCACCTGCTCCGCCTGCTGGCATAGCCGGTGTATCCTCTTTAATTGTAGATACAACAGACTCTGTTGTAAGAAGTGTAGAAGCAACACTTGTTGCGTTCTGAAGAGCACTTCTTGTAACCTTCGCCGGATCAAGGATTCCCTTCTCAACCATATCTACATATGTCTCATTGTAAGCATCAAATCCTGTTCCTACTTCAGACTCTCTTACTTTGTTTACAATAACTGCTCCCTCAAGTCCTGCATTCTTTGCGATCTGAGCCAGAGGAGCTTCCAGTGCTTTCAGGATAATCTTGGCACCTGTCTTCTCATCTCCCTCAAGAGTCTCTGCGAATTCTTTTACCTTCTTAGAAACATGGATGTATGCGGATCCACCACCACCGATGATTCCTTCTTCAACTGCTGCTTTTGTAGCATTCAGAGCATCTTCCATACGAAGTTTAGCTTCTTTCATCTCTGTCTCTGTAGCTGCACCTACACGGATAACAGCAACTCCGCCTGCAAGTTTTGCAAGTCTCTCCTGAAGTTTCTCTCTGTCGAAATCAGATGTTGTCTCTTCGATTGCTTTCTTGATCTGTCCAACACGATCTGCGATTGCGTTCTTGTCTCCACATCCGTCAACGATAACTGTATTCTCTTTCTGAACCTTAACAGATTTTGCACGTCCAAGCTGATCCATTGTAGTTTCTTTAAGGTCGAATCCGAGTTCTTCAGAAATCACCTGTCCACCTGTCAGAATTGCGATATCCTGAAGCATCTCTTTTCTTCTGTCACCATATCCAGGTGCTTTTACTGCTACAACGTTGAATGTTCCACGCAATTTATTCACGATCAGAGTTGTGAGTGCCTCACCCTCGATATCTTCAGCAATAATAAGAAGTCTTGCTCCAGACTGAACGATCTGCTCAAGAACCGGAAGAATCTCCTGGATATTGGAAATCTTCTTATCTGTGATCAGAATATATGGATCATCCAGAACTGCTTCCATCTTCTCCATATCTGTTGCCATATATGCGGAAATGTATCCACGGTCAAACTGCATACCTTCTACAAGGTCAAGCTCTGTCTGCATTGTCTTAGACTCTTCGATTGTGATAACTCCGTCGTTGGATACTTTTTCCATTGCATCTGCAACCATCTGTCCGACTTCATCATCTCCTGAAGAAACTGCAGCAACTCTTGCGATCTGCTCTTTTCCGTTGACTTTGCTGCTCATCTCACGGATTGCTTCTACTGCTTTATCTGTAGCTTTCTTCATTCCTTTTCTCAGAACGATCGGGTTTGCTCCTGCCTCAAGGTTCTTCATTCCTTCGTGAACCATTGCCTGTGCAAGAACTGTAGCTGTTGTTGTACCATCACCGGCAACATCATTTGTCTTAGCTGCAACTTCTCTGATCAGCTGTG
>OIZE01001765.1_pt1 | contig 12577 bp, 9 predicted proteins | sample 1588421 | NCBI WGS metagenome assembly OIZE01 (sample SAMN03283251) | human gut metagenome | biome: human-associated habitat; material: feces | host: Homo sapiens | place: USA | collected 2013
GCCTTGGCCCTCTCTTCGGTGCTAAGGGTATGGATTGGATGTATGCTAACTGTTCAACAACAGCTCAGCGTGGTGCTCTTGACTGGGCTCCTCGTTTCCGTGAGGCTATCAAGCCTGTAATGGAGTGGTTGTACTACTCTGTAAAGACTGGTAACGAGGCTCAGATTTCTATCGACAAGAACTCTCAGGCTGATTACCGCGAGAAGTTGAACGCTGAACTCGAGGCTATGCGCAACAAGGAAATGTGGCAGGCTGGTGTTACAGTTCGTAAACTTCGCCCTGAGAATAACTAATTTTTTTCTCGTACATAATGTTGAAAAGGGAATGGCCCGAGAGGTGTCGTTCCCTTTTTTCATGTTTATATGGGGGTATAAGTTGCTGGCATATACAAATCTCGCTGCTGGCGTATGCGAAATCCCAATGCTGGCATATACAAAAAGCCCTGAAAAGGCAAAAGCATCTCTCTTCTGAAAAGCTTTTACTCCTTCAGGACTTATAAGATATTAGGGCTTCATTTCCGGTTTCGGTTCAAGCCGGATTTCATCTTCCTCAACATTCATCATATTCTCCACAACCATTTCTTCAAGAACTGCAGCCATATCTTCTGAATCATATTTCAGTTGGTTTAATTCTGTAATGTCATGTGGCTTTCCGTCTTTCAGCAAGTCTAGAATTTCTGATATAATAGTTTGCTTCTGGGGTATTTTGTGGTCTATGCAGACATCACATATCCCGCAGTCGTCCTTCATTTTCGTTTTTTCGCCAAAATAACTCAGAAGCTGGCGCGAACGGCAGATGCTGTCGTTTTTTGCATAACTGATAATGCTCTTGATGTGGGCAGTAAACTGTTTCTTGCGTACTTCCCATACCTCCTCAGGGATGATAACTCTGAAACCATCTTCCCTAGGACGCGTGTAGCTGATATAAGGTGTCTTGCGGCGGGGAATGAAGTCGATGATGTGGCGGGCACTCAGATTTTTCAGAATCATGTATACCTGCTGACGGTTTAGTTCGCTTACACGCTCTATCAGCGACTCATCAATGTAAACATAGTCGGTAAACAGACCGCCGTAATTACGCAGAAGCCCCGTAATAACAGACTCTTCCTTCTCCGAAACATTCTCTAGCAGATAGAGATCATTTCGGCTGATGTTAAATCTGATTCTTGCTTTTCCGTCAGGATTGTCCTCGTAGTGGATATAGCCTGAGCGCTCCAGAATGCGCAGAGCCGAATCTACGCGAGTAGGGAAGTACTTGTAGGTGAAGCAGAACTTCTCTATCTCGAACATGAAAGTCTGTCCCATTCCGCTTCCAACTGCCACCTGGAAAAAGTAAGCAAGATGCTCGTAAACGTCTTTGATGAATTCTTTGTCTGGGAAGGTTTCGTCTATGCGTTTCATGAGTTTGTTTTCATCGCTCTGGTTGTAGAGCAGCACAGCATAAGCCTTTTCGCCGTCTCTTCCGCCTCGTCCCGCCTCTTGAAAATAGGCTTCCAGTGAATCTGGACAATCTATATGAATTACCATTCTCACATCTGACTTGTCTATTCCCATGCCGAAAGCATTGGTTGCTACCATTACCCTTATCTCGTCATTTTGCCAGTTTTTCTGTCGGATATCCTTCACGTCGGAATCCAGTCCGGCATGGTAAAATGTAGCAGAAATACCTTGTTTGTTCAGAAGTTCTGCCATCTCCTTGGTTCGTTTTCGGCTTCTCGCATAAATGATTGCTGAGCCTTGGGTACACTGCAGGATATGAACCATTTCGGTCAACTTGTCGTTGGTGGTGCGCACCACATAGGCAAGATTCTTGCGGGCAAAACTCATTTTAAATACGTTTTGCTTCTTGAAGTGAAGTTGGTTCTGGATATCTTCTACTACATCGGGAGTGGCCGTAGCTGTAAGAGCAAGGACTGGTACACCGGGCTTCATATCTCTTATTTTTGCAATTTCGAGATAAGACGGGCGGAAATCGTAACCCCACTGGCTGATGCAGTGAGCTTCATCTACCGTGATGAAACTCACCGTAATGTGGCGCAGTTTAGTTTGGAACAATTCTGAAGAAAGACGTTCTGGTGAAACATACAGAAACTTGATTTCACCGAAAATACAATTTTCCAATATTCGGAGAATCTCTTGGCGCGACAATCCTGTGTAGATGGCTTCAGCCAGGATGTTGCGGGCCTTGAGATGCTGAACCTGATCCTTCATCAGCGCAATGAGTGGAGTTACCACAATGCAGACGCCCTTTTGGGCAAGGGCTGGAACCTGGAAGGTGATGGATTTACCGCCACCTGTAGGCATAAGACCGAGGGTATCCTCACCTCGGGCTATACTCTCGATGATGTCTCGTTGTATGCCGCGAAAGTCAGGATACCCCCAATATGTACGTAGTATTTCTTGATATTTATCTGCCATTTTTTGAAACTTTTGCCCTTGCAGATTTCGATGCTTTTGCGTCCTGACGGATTTGCTCTACAAATCCGTGTAATCCGAGTAATCAGTGCCTAATCCATGCATAGGGCTAAGTACCTCATCCTTCGTTTGGACGGATGTCTTCTATCTGAAGTTGAACTTGGTTTTTCTTAAAAATATTCTCTTCTATGGTGAAGGCTATGTCGAAACTTCGCTTACTCTTGATGTAGCGGGCAGCTGCACTCTGACCGAAAGCGATGCCGTTTAAGACCGTGCTCGATTTTGAGTCTACCAGTTCCAACTTGATGTGTTCCTGTTCTCTGCCCACCACCTTGCTGGTACCATAATCATATACCCGGTTGGTGCAGAAAATAGGTTTCTGGTTACATGGACCGAAAGGAGAGAAGCGCTTCAAGTCGGCCTGCAGATGCTTGGTAATGTCTTTAAAGTCTATTTCAGCATCTATGTTGAGCATCGGTTCTGTCTGTTGAGGCGAAATATGCTCTTCTACATAATGCTGGAACCTGTCTCTGAACTCTCTAACCTTATCCCACTTCAAGGTAAGTCCGGCAGCATAGGTATGACCACCGAAATTGAGCAGGAGGTCGCGGCAACTCTTGATGGCTGAGTAGATGTCAAATCCCGTTACGCTACGTGCTGAACCTGTAGCCATATCACCATCCCGGGTCAGAACAATGGTAGGGCGGAAGTAGATTTCGGTGAGTCGGGAAGCAACAATGCCAATGACTCCCTTTTTCCAGCCTTCATCATAGAGCACTATGCTGGAATTGTGTTTCATGCTTTCCAGACGCGATACGATGCCGTTGGCTTCTTCAGTCATCTGCTTGTCTATGTCTTTGCGCTGCTCATTGTACTCATTGATGTGTCTGGCCATGCGCAGGGCTGAGGAATAGTCTCTTTCTACCAGCAGATCTACGCTCAGCTTGCCGTTCTCCATTCTGCCTGAAGCATTGATGCGGGGACCAATCTTGAACACAATATCGCTCATAGAGAGCTCGCGTCCGTTCAGTCCGCAGATGTCGATGATGGATTTCAGACCGATACTTGGATTGGTATTCAGCAACTTAAGACCATGGAAGGCGAGTATTCTGTTCTCATCTACCACCGGCACAATGTCGGCAGCAATACTCACGGCGCAGAAGTCGAGCAGAGGAATGAGCCTGGAGAACGGAATGTTGTTGTTCTTGGCAAAAGCCTGCATAAACTTGAATCCTACACCGCATCCGCAGAGATGCTTGAATGGGAATGGATCGTCAGGACGCTTCGGATTGAGTATGGCCACAGCAGGTGGCATCACATCGTCAGGAACGTGATGGTCGCAGATGATGAAGTCTATTCCCAGACTCTTGGCATATTCTATCTCCTGAATAGCCTTGATTCCGCAGTCTAGAATAATAATCAGTTTTACACCAGTCTGATGAGCAAAATCAATTCCTTTCTTACTCACTCCGTAACCTTCGTCGTAGCGGTCGGGAATGTAGTAGTCGATGTTTGAATAGAATTGCTGCAAGAATTTGTACACCAGGGCAACGGCGGTGCATCCGTCTACGTCATAGTCTCCGTAAACAAGGATACGTTCCTTTCTACCCATAGCATCGTTCAGGCGGTCTACGGCAATATCCATGTCTTTCATCAGGAATGGATTGATGAGATCTGAGAGTTGTGGACGGAAGAACCGTTTGGCTGCAGACTCTGTCGTAATCTCGCGCTTGATGAGCAAATGGGCAAGAACTGGGCTCATATTTAGCTTGGCGCCTAATTCTTCAGCTGCTTTTTGCTGTTCAGGTGTTGGTGATTCGTAATTCCATTTAAAATGCATTTTAATTATTTTTTATTTCTGCCCCCAAAGTTACGAAAATAAAATGACAAAAGGAAATGTTTAGGGAGGAATTTTACTAAATTACCTAGAAATAAGTAAAAATAAGACTTGTTGGCAACCCAAAATAAGTAAATAAGAGATTTTCTTGGCAACAAAAAAGGCAGCAAACTCATCGGTTTGCTGCCCCTTGAATATTTTTGTTTAGGAGAATGTCCATAGAAAACCTATAGACTGTTAACTATAACTTTTAACTATTAAAACTCTCCTAGATTCCGAGCTTCTTGCGGATGTCCTTAGGAAGGGCGTTCTTGTTAACCATGAAGTCCATAGTCTTGTAGGCTACGAAAGCCTTGGTCATGTACCAGGTTCCCTTGTAGTCACCATACTCGCCCCAAGAGTTCTTAACCATGTAGTACTCCTTGCCGTTCTGATCCTTAGCGATACCGTAGATGTGCATACCGTGGTCGTCAGTTGTCTCCCAATTGTCGAATGCTTCCTGACGCATAGCCTGTGTAGGAACAATCTCAGGAGCATTTACGCCGAGAGAATCAAACTTCTCCTTCTTCTCGTCCTTAGAGAGCTTGAACCAATGGTCAGCATCTGTACCGGCCATAGAGCGAACCTTCTTTACGTCGTAAGCGATACCGAGACCCTTGCGAGTGAAACCATCTTCTGTTACGTCACCTCCCCATGCTACTGTATAACCATTGTTTACAGCGTTGTCGATAATCTTGCAGATGTCTTCCATAGGAACGTTGTAGCTCAAAGGCCAGCGCCAGTTATCCTGTACCTCAACAGCAAACTTGCTCCACATTGGGTGATGGGTGTAGCTGGTAATGGTTACATAATCATCAAGATTCAAACCGAGGCTCTGGCAGAAGCTCTGTGGAGTATACTGCTTGCCCTCGTATGTAAACTTCTCAGGAGCCTTACCGATGTAAGAGTCGATGATGCCCTGAAGACCGCTCTTCCAGGCTGGAGAAAGCTTCTTAGCTGTGCTCTTTGCTACTGCCTCTACGTATGGAGTCATTACGTTGAAGAACTCACCGAAGTTAGCCAAAGAGTCACCTGTCAATGAACCTGGTGCAGGCATGGCAGACTCAGGTACAATACCATAGTGCTGCAAAGCATAGAGTACATCGTAGGCGCTACCACCCTCAGAGAAGCTCACGTCGCCGTGCATTCTTACAGCCACTGTGGCGCGGTCCATATAAGTCTTGTTGGCTACGAACATTTCGCTGAGGTCGTAGGTCTTGCCTGTCTTCTTCAAAATTTCGCTCTCGAAGTAGCTGAGGGTAGAGTAAGCCCAGCACGTACCACTGCGGTTCTGGTCCTTGATGCTAGTGATAGGATTCTGCTTTACTACAGTAAATACAGGTTTGTTCTTTGCTACTTCTGCAGAGTCTGCAGCTTTCTTCGCATTTGCTCCTGTGGCTACCAAAGCCATCAAGGCTGCAACAATCATAGTTTTCTTCATGAATTCTTTTCTCTTTATATTAATGTTCTTGTTATATCTTCTCTCTGATTCCTTATTCCTGAAATGATTTCTCTTTCAGAAATTTTATTCCTTGTTGGCTGCCATGAACTCCTCAACATCTTTTGGATGATAAGGTATGCGGTCTTTGCCCAGGAATCTGCAACCATCTTTGGTGATGAGTACATCGTCCTCAATTCGGATACCACCGAAATCTTTATAGGTCTCAATCTTGTCGAAGTTGAGGAATTCTGCACAGTGACCGGATGCCTTCCAATCGTCGATGAGGGCAGGGATGAAGTAAACTCCCGGCTCGTCGGTTACCACGAAACCTTCCTGCAGACGGCGACCCATACGCAGGCAGTTGGTACCGAATTGCTCAAGATTAGGGCGTACCTCTTCGTCGAAACCAACGTTAATCTGGTCGAGGTTCTCCATGTCGTGAACATCCATTCCCATCATGTGGCCCAAACCATGAGGCAGGAACATGGCGTGTGCTCCAGCCTTTACAGCCTCTTCTGTATCACCCTTTGCAAGTCCGAGTTCCTTCATGCGGTCGAAGAGCAGGCGGCAAACAGAGAAGTGTACGTCTGCCCATTTTACGCCTGGCTTGGCTACATCCAGTGCATGGTCGTGGCATTCTTCTACAATAGAGTAGATTTCCAACTGGCGCTGGCTGAACTTTCCGCTCACCGGCATGGTGCGGGTGTTGTCAGAACAGTAGTTGTTCATAGTTTCTGCACCTGCATCACAGAGTGCCAGTCTGCCTTCTTCCAGTACGTTCATAGATGGATAACCATGCTGAATTTCACCGTGCTGACTGAAGATGGTTGGGAAACTGACCATGGCTCCGTAAGAGTGGGCAATGCCGCTTACCTGACCTGCAACATATTTTTCTGTCACACCCGGACGTACGAGCTTCATCGCTGTGGTATGCATCTTGTATCCGATGACAGCAGCACGCTCCAATTCCTCGATTTCTTCCTGGGTCTTAGTTGAACGCATCTTCACAACAGCCTTAATGAGGTCCATGCTGGCCTCTTCTTTCTGCTGGTTAGGATGGATGCCCAGAAGGTCGAATACCTGCAGCTTGATGTCGTAGCGGTAAGGTGGCAGGAAATGAATCTTGCGCTTCTTCGACATGGCGTCGTTGCAGATAGTCTTGAGCGTTTTCATAGGTGCTGAGTTGTGAACGCCTACCTGCGCTGCAAGATCGTGAACACTGTCAACGCTTCCGTACCATACGATGTCTACGAGGTCGATGTCGTCGCCAATCAGGGTTTCAATATCGTTGTCTATATCTATCACACCTACCAGACCGTCGCGCTGCAATCCGAAATAATAGAGGAATGTCGAGTCCTGACGGAAAGGGTAATATCCGTTATTAGGGAAATTACATGGTGAATTGTTGTTTCCGAAAAGTATAATTACGCCGCTTTTCACAAGCTTCTTCAACTCCTGTCTGCGGCTGATGTAAGTCTCTTTGCTGAACATATTTTTAGTATTTTACATTATTTTGCTTGCAAAGTTAGCAATTATTTCCCAAAAAATACGTATCTTTGCAAGCAAAATTGAATAAAACGCGTAAATTTATAAATAATTAATATAAAAACGGCTTTTTGCTAGACAAAATGTAAGAAAATTGTCTATGCTGCGAGCAAAATATAATTATTTTCAGAATTTTAAAAGCAGAGAGTGTGTTATGAAATTGAATTTGAAAACAACAGGTTTGGTTCTTGAGGGAGGAGGCATGCGAGGGGTCTTCACCAGTGGGGTACTGGATGCCTTCATGAAGCATGATGTTCATTTCCCTTATACGGTGGCTGTATCGGCTGGGGCATGTAATGGCATGTCGTATATGAGCCGCCAACCTCGGCGTGCCCGTATCTCTAACATCGATTATCTGGCCCGATACCAGTATATCGGTATTCGCCATCTGGTGACTCAGGGGTGTATCTTCGACCGCAAATTGCTCTACGATAAGTTTCCGAACCAGCTCTTGCCTTTCGATTTTGATACCTATTTTAAGTATGCCGATGGTTTCGAGATGGTTACTACCAATTGTCTTACGGGCAAGGCTATGTATCTTTCCGAGAATCATGACAGGCAGCGTGCACTGGATATTGTGCGTGCTTCCAGCAGTTTGCCATTTGTGAGCAAGATTGTGGAAGTGGATGGCATTCCGATGTTGGATGGTGGTATTGCGGACAGTATTCCGGTACAGCACGCCATTGACATGGGGTGGCAACACAATGTGGTTGTCCTGACTCGCAACAAAGGATGGCGTGATATGGGCAAAGACCGTAAGATACCTTATTTATATAAGAACTATCCTCGCCTGCGTGTGGCTCTGAGTCACCGTCATCGGGCTTATAACGAACAGATCCAGCTTGTAGATGATCTGGAGGCTGCGGGTAAGATTACCTGTATCCGTCCAATCCGTCCGTTGGAAGTTGGCAGAATAGAGAAGGATACCGATAAACTGGAACGCCTCTACGAAGAAGGTTTCATGCTGGGTGAGGCTTTCTGCGAAAAATGCGTAGAAAAAGAATAATATTAATAAGGTGTAGTTGATAAATAAGGTGTAGAGTTTTAGTATATGGCTTGAGAATGAGTAGAACGGTGATTTTTAGGAACGGATTACACCGTGCCTAAAAAACACCGTTCTGGGTATGATAGTAATCAGCAATGATTTCTTCTTATTTCAGCAGGTCAGGGCGCAGGCGCTTGGTTCTTTCCATGGCCTGGTCGAATTCCCACTGGCGAATCTTGGCTTCGTTGCCACTGAGCAGAATCTCCGGAACCTTCCATCCCTTGTAGTCGGCAGGACGGGTGTAGATAGGGGCGGCAAGGATATCGTCCTGGAAACAGTCGGAAAGTGCGCTCTGTTCGTCGCTGATAACACCCGGAACCAGTCGGATGACGGCATCTGAGATGATGGCTGCAGCAAGTTCGCCACCCGTCAGCACATAATCACCTACACTGATTTCTCGGGTAATGAGATGGTCGCGCACACGCTGGTCAATACCCTTGTAGTGACCGCAGAGGATGATGAGGTTACCCTGCATCGACATTTCGTTGGCTATCTTTTGGTTGAAGGTTTCACCATCTGGCGAAACATAAATCACGTCATCATACTCGCGCTCTGCCTTCAGCGCAGTAATGCAGCGGTCTATTGGTTCACATTGCATCACCATGCCGGCACTTCCGCCGTATGGATAGTCGTCCACACGCTTCCATTTATCTAATGTGTAGTCACGCAGATTGTGCAGATGAATCTCCGCTAGACCCTTCTTCTGCGCACGTGCCAGAATGGACTCATTGAAGAATCCCTTCAGCATCTCTGGTAATACTGTAATAATGTCTATTCTCATAACATTTGCAAAAATAATAAATAATGCGGAGAGTACCAAAAATTTTTGCTTTTTCTTTCATTTTTACTTCTCTTTTCTTCACTTTCCTTTCTTTTTTTCTCTGTTTTCTTGCCTTTCCGTAGCCATTCTTGTCTTTTCATATCATAATCCTGTTTTTCCGGAAAAAGAGAGTGATTAACGTATAAATATGCAACAAAATTATCAAAAAATAGAAAAATCATATCAAAATGATAAATTTTCGATAAAACATGCTACTATTTGTAGAAAAAGTTGTATTTTTGCAAACAGAATAGCTCGAAAGAGTGTATAATTAATTAAAATTGTGAACAAGATGATATTGGACATTGAAATGCTGAGAAGCTTTTACGCTTCGTATTCGGAAAGTGTAGCCCAGGCTAAGGCTACAGTGAAACGACCTCTTACTTATGCCGAGAAGGTGCTCTTTGCACATCTTTTCGACCCAACACAGTTGCGACCATATAAAAGAGGTGTGGAATATGTTGACTTCCGACCTAATCGCGTGGCGATGCAGGATGCGACTGCGCAAATGGCACTCTTGCAGTTCATGAATGCGGGTAAGGACAAGGTGGCCGTACCTGCTTCCGTACATTGTGATCACTTGATTCGTGCCGATGTGGGCGCAACACAAGATCTTCCTGAGGCTTGCAAGACCAATAAGGAGGTTTACGACTTCCTGAAGTCTGTTTCTCAGAAATACCATATCGGTTTCTGGGGACCAGGTGCAGGAATCATCCATCAGGTAGTGCTCGAAAACTATGCTTTCCCTGGAGGTATGATGGTGGGTACCGATTCTCATACTCCTAATGCCGGCGGTCTCGGCATGGTGGCAGTAGGTGTAGGTGGTGCTGATGCCGTAGATGTGTTGACCGGTCAGCCTTGGGAACTCAAGATGCCACGTCTCATTGGTGTGCATCTCACAGGTAAACTCTCAGGCTGGGCCACTCCTAAGGATGTGATTCTCGAAATCCTCGGCATCCTTACCGTAAAGGGCGGAACCAATGCCATTCTCGAATACTTCGGCGAGGGATTGGACAGCATCTCTACTACCGGCAAGGCTACCATCTGTAACATGGGAGCCGAATTGGGTGCCACATGCTCTATCTTCCCATTCGACCAGAATGCCAGCGAGTATCTCCGCAAGACAGGCCGTGAAGAAATTGCATCTCTCGCACAGATGAATGCAGCCGAACTCCGTGCTGATGATGAGGTGTTGGCAGATCCGTCTGCTTTCTACGACCAGATTGTTGAAATCGACCTTTCTAAGGTTGAACCTCATCTTAACGGTCCGTTCACTCCAGATGCAGCCACACCAATCTCTCATATGAAGGCAAAAGGTCCTGCCAACGATTATCCGATGGTAGTAGAAGTAGGATTGGTAGGTAGCTGTACCAACTCTTCTTATCAGGACTTGGCCCGTGCTGCCAGCATTGCCCGTCAGGCTTATGAGAAAGGTATTGAGGTGAAGGGACAGCTTATCATCAACCCGGGTTCAGAGCAGATTCGCTATACAGCCGAGCGTGATGGCATCCTTGATGATTTCAAGAAGATTGGAGCCCTCATCATGACCAATGCCTGCGGTCCTTGCATCGGACAGTGGAAGCGTCATACCGATGATAATTCGCGCAAGAATGCCATCGTCACTTCTTTCAACCGAAACTTCCGCCGCCGTGCTGATGGTAACCCTAATACGTTTGCCTTCATCGGCAGTCCAGAGCTCACCGTGGCTCTCACCATTGCGGGCCGTCTCGACTTCAATCCGGTTACAGATACCTTGCTGGATAAGGATGGCAACAGCGTGATGCTCGATGCGCCTACAGGTTTCACCTTCCCACCTAAGGGTTTTGCCGTAGAGGATAAGGGATTCATTGCCCCAAGCGAAGAAAATGCCAATGTAGAGGTAGTCATTTCGCCTGACAGCAACCGACTCCAGAAACTTGCTCCGTTTGCTCCATGGGATGGAAAAGACCTGACAGATATGCCGCTTCTTATCAAAACCGAGGGCAAATGTACCACCGACCACATCTCTATGGCGGGTCCTTGGCTGAAGTTCCGTGGACATTTGCAGAACATCTCCGACAACCTTTTAATGGGTGCCGTTAATGCCTTTAACGGTGAGAGCAATAAGGTGAAGAACCAGTTGGATGGTGCTTATGTCGAGGTTTCTACCGCTGCCAAGGCTTACAAGGCAAAAGGCATCAGCAGCATCGTGGTGGCAGAGGATAACTATGGTGAAGGTTCTTCCCGTGAGCATGCAGCTATGGAGCCTCGTTTCCTCAACGTGAAGGTGATTCTCGCCAAGAGTTTCGCCCGCATCCACGAAACCAACCTGAAGAAGCAGGGTATGCTTGCCCTCACATTCTGCAACAAGGATGATTATAATAAGGTGCAGGAGGACGACCGCATCTCTTTGACAGGTTTGAAGGAGTTTGCTCCAGGTTCTAAACTCACCGTCACCCTGAAGCACAAGGATGGTTCTGAGGATAGTTTCGAGGTTGAGCATACTTATAATGATACACAGATTGCATGGTTTAAGGCTGGTTCTGCATTGAACTTTGCAGCAAAGAAATAATAGTTGTAGCCATGCAGCTAAAAAAGTAACGGTTATGAATAAAGAATATTTAATATATAAATTAAGCGATGAGGTAAAAAACTCATGCAAGATTGATAAGGATGCATTCAAGAAGTTCAATGTGAAGCGTGGACTTCGTAATGAGGATGGCTCTGGTGTGTTGGTCGGACTGACCAATATCGGTAATGTAGTGGGTTATGAGCGCGATGCAGAAGGTAAGTTGACCCCTACAGAAGGTAAACTTTATTATCGTGGTTATGAACTTGATGACCTGGTAACTCCTCTCTTGAAGGAGAAGCGCTTCGGATTCGAGGAAGTAGCCTTCCTGCTGCTCTCGGGCCAGTTGCCTGATAAGGAGGAATTGGATGCTTTCAAGGAACTTCTGAACGATAATATGCCGCTTGATCATCGTACAATCACCCATATCATCGAGCTGGAAGGCAGCAACATCATGAACATCCTGGCCCGTTGTGTGCTCGAAATGTACACCTTCGATCCGAATCCGGATGACATCAGCCGTGACAATCTGATGCGCCAGAGCATAGAGTTGATTGCCAAGTTCCCAACCATCATCGCTTATGCATACAACATCTACCGTCACTCTGTTCAGGGTAGAAGTCTCCATATTCGTCATCCTCGTGAGAATCTCTCTATTGCTGAGAACTTTCTTTATATGATGAAGCATGAGAACTATTCCGAATTGGATGCCCGTATGCTCGACCTTCTCCTGATTATCCAGGCTGAACATGGTGGTGGTAACAACTCTACCTTTACAGTACGTGTAACATCTTCTACCCGTACAGATACTTACAGTTCTATTGCTGCTGGTATCGGTAGTTTAAAGGGGCCTTTGCATGGTGGTGCCAATATCAAGGTTATCAATAT
>OIZE01001770.1_pt1 | contig 12547 bp, 10 predicted proteins | sample 1588421 | NCBI WGS metagenome assembly OIZE01 (sample SAMN03283251) | human gut metagenome | biome: human-associated habitat; material: feces | host: Homo sapiens | place: USA | collected 2013
CTCTGGCTTGGGAGAAGAAACCATGCGGCACATCCACCGCCTGCTTCAGCAATGCTTGGATCAAGCCATACGGGACGGTCTCCTAACAGAGAATCCCGCCAAGGCATTCCGCTACCGCAAGTCCACAACGGTGAAAGCGAATATCATGACGCCTCTGGAAATGGAGGACTATCTGGACGCTGCCGAGCGGCTGGACTACCTGCCCATGTTCATGCTGGCGCTGACGACAGGCCTACGCCAAGGCGAACTAATCGCCCTGAAATGGAGCGACCTTGATATCGAAAATCGGACGCTGACCATCGCAGAAAACCGTGCCGTGGTACGGCGAGAGCTGGTGGAGTACGGCAGTCAGACAAGGACGATAGCACTGACACCAGAGGTAATCGACCTCCTAATCAGGGAACACAACAAGCACCCAAGCAGTCCGCTCATGTTTATGCACCCGGCCACGCTGAAACCTTACTCGCCGCAGATGGTGCGCCGGATGCACGATGAGATCATAAAGGAAGCAGGCATCGACCATATCAGGTATGTGGATCTCCGCCATACCTGCGCCATCCTCGCTCTGAAGAACGGCATGGATACCAAGGAACTGGCGCAGATGCTTGGACACTACCGCCCCACGATCACCAGGCAGAACTATGAACCCTATCTGCCCCACAAGGTACAAAAGGACGAAGATATACCAAATGAGGCCACCCAGAGCGAACTGCAACAGGCGGCAAATATTCTGGATAATCTTCTGAAGTTCTGATAGCTATTCCGCAAAAGGTGTGGTATATGTTTGTGTTACAAGGAGGCGAAGCCCATGAAATACAAGCTGATCAAAGAACTATATGACTGCTTCTACACTCCGCCGGAGCTTTCGGCTCCCCGGCAAGAAATAGAGGAGTGCCACAAGGCTTTGATTGAGGTGCTGGAGAAACCCGAACGCAGGCTGGTGCTTCAAATCATTGATGCCAAGGACCGCATTGCCGAAGATACTTCCATCGACAGCTTCATCTCTGGATTTGAACTGGCGTGGCAGCTCTCTATGGAACTGAACAATTATGAAAACGAGCGCTTAGCCTTCTGCCAAACCGGGAGACTGGGCGCTCGTTTCGCATCTGAGAAGGAGGAACAGAAATGAAAAAGCGTATCGTCATCGCCGCAGTATTTACCGCCTGTCTGGCCCTGTGCGCCGCCGTGTGGCCGCAGGCCGAAACGGTGGAGGAAACACCCGCACCGCCCCAAACACCCGCCGTAAGCGCCCCAGAACCGATTGTCGCAGAGGCCAAATTAGAAACAGAAATCGATTTGCCAACAGAGAAAGAAAAGGCTACGACTCCACAGCCAGAGCTTCCCCATGAAGTCACCAATGAGCCGGAGCCTGCACCAGTGGAAACGTCTGCAGCTCCAAACGCACGACCAATGTCTGAATCGGCTCATGCTCCGGAACCTACTCCCGCACCCGACCTGGCGCAGGAGGTCACTGACCTGCAGCCCGGCGATATGGTCTATGTAGAGGGCTTCGGTTGGCTGGAATACCAAGGGCCAAATCACTGTGAATACGGCGCGGACATTTACGAAAACGGGAACAAAATCGGCATCATGGGCTGACCTCAAAAATTGCGCCGCATAAACAATGAAACAAGACTGCGAGTGCGTTAGAGAAAATTTGCAGGGAACTTGTTGGGTGTAGAATCCCAAAAGTTCCCTGCATAGTTTTGTTATCGCTTATCCAAAGAAATACCGCTTCATTTCCGAAATGCCGCCGTCCTTGTCACAGAACCACTCGAAGTCGGAATCGCAGCTCCAGCAGTGGGCAATCACATTGAAACCACCCGGTGAATGTTGATTGTCGGCCATGCTCATGATTTCCAACGGTTTTCCACATGATGGGCAAGGCCTGATCGTCTTTGCCGGCCGGGTGATTCGGTCTCTCCTCTCTGCTTCGAGCGCATCCAAAAGGCTCTGCCAGAGATGTAGATTCGGCTCATATTCTCCGTAGTCCTCAAAGTGGCGCCGAATATCATCAGTAGCCAACACAAGAAATTTGTCATCCCAAAGATGAATATGGCGTTTGATATAATCAGTGACCACCATGGGCATATATGTGTTCCTGCCCATTGCATACCGCATCGCCGCCAGTATGATCAAACGAAAGTCGTGATCGTAGAGCGGGGCGAGCAGATCCTGCGGAAACATCAGAAACTCCTTGCCATTCTTCATGGACACACGCAATGGCCATTGCTCTTCCGTCACCAGATTCAGTAGGCTGTTGGTTTGGTCTTTCAAGTCGTTGAGTGTGATCGATTCGTACTCATCAAATGGTTTTACGTCAAAATTCATCGTCGATCCTCCGTTCAAATTAGTTCTGCCTGAAAGGCGTTTGCATTGTAGCTCTGATTACCCGGAGGTTCAACGTTTTCTTTTGTGGTTGAAAAAGGTTTATCGACTCAATTACTATGAGCCCCAATGGGCTGGAGTATTAGTAAAAATCATCGCCATGTCATTAGCGCTCATAGGGCACGGAGTTGTCTCCGTACCCTATGGGTTTGTAGTTAGCTGTTCTCCGCGTTCTCGGAAGAGGTAAGCGTCGCTTCATTATTCTTCTCGCTCTTATGCTTGTGAGTCTGGGACTGAATTGCTGTAACCAGAGGTACCACTGCAGAGCAGAGTTTAACTATCAGCAAGATACACGCAAGGATATCTTCCAGGTTTTCCAAATTATTCACCTCCGTTGTCCAAATTTTCCAATACCTATCGCTCACAGCGCTATGGGATAGGTCACTTCGAAGAGCTTGCTTTCGATGCTTAAATGATAGCGCACTTGCTGCGAAAACTCGAATCTCCATCAGTTACAGAAAAGGAATAGAAAATCCCCCATTGCTGCATTTCTAAAGTAAAAAATGCAGTAATGAGGGATATAAGGCGAAGTAGCTTCGATTTTCTGTAACTCGTGCAGTTACAGAAAAATTACCAGAAAAATATAATTGAAATTATAAGGGTGAAAGGTTGTACAAAACTCATTGTAAAAGTAATTACTTTGTGATATGCTATGGGTACCGTAAAGCATGAGGAGGGACATCATGGCTGAGATGAAAAAAAGTATTACTCCGATGGAGCATTATAATATGTCTGATTTTTTGCGCGGACAGGCGTCAAAAATCATGACTACAATCTCTACTGATGACAAGGCGGGTTTTGTCTTAAAAAACGGCAAGCCTCTGGTAGTGATTATATCCAATGACCGCTACGAGCGCCTGTTGAGAGCCGGCATTGACCTAAATGAATTTTAACCCCGGAGGAAATAGATAATGTCTAAGACAAAAATCACTGAAGTAATGATGGATGATAAAACGATAGATGCGTCCAAGGAGATAGCGATGGTATTCTCCATTGCAAATACACTGCGGGGTCCTTATAAGCCGGATAAGTACAAAGATGTTATTATTCCAATGATTATCCTTCGCCGTTTGGAATGTGCCCTTGCACCTACCAAAAAGGCTGTGGTGGATGCATTCAAGAAGAATCCTGCCGCACCTGCACAGTTACTGTGCAAAAAGTCCGGCTATCAGTTCTACAATACCTGTGAGTTCGATTTGAAGAAACTGCTCACTGAAGCACCTGCTATTGTGGAGAACTTGACTTTTTATATTGAGTCCTTCTCTCCGAATGTTCAGGCAATCTTTGAAGAGCTGAAGTTTAAGGAAGAAATCAAAAATCTTGACAAAAACAACCGACTGCTGGGCGTTGTCAAAAAGTTCTCCGAACTCGAACTCGATCCCGAAAAAGTCGATAATGTCAAGATGGGCTATATGTTCGAGGAAATCATCCGCCGCTTTTCTGAAAATGCGTCTGCGGGCGATCACTATACCCCGCGTGAGGTAATCCGCCTGCTTACCAGCATTTTGCTGGCTGAAGGTTGTAGTGATATTTTCTCTGAAGGCAGAGAAATCACCGTATTGGATATGGCCTGCGGAACGGGCGGTATGCTTTCCACTGCTCACGACTTTATTGTGCGTATGAACCCGGATGCCAATGTGCGTCTGTTCGGACAGGAGAACAGTCCTGAGTCCCACGCTATCTGCCTTGCGGATATGCTGATTAAGAACCAGGCTGCTGAAAACATTCGCTTTGCCGATACCATGAAAGAGGACTGCTTCGAGGATACCGCTATGCGTTTTGTCATTGCCAATCCTCCGTTTGGTGAGGCTTGGGGCGGTAAGGATGCCGGTGACGGCGTTGAAAAGGCAGTACGCAAAGAACACAAGAAAGGCAAGGACGGTAGATTCCCCGCAGGATTGCCTGCAACCGGCGATATGCAGTTGCTGTTTATGCAGCACGCTGTTGCCAAAATGCAGAAAGGTGTCGGTAGAGCTGCCATTATCACCAATGGTTCTCCTCTGTTTTCCGGCAACACCACAAGTGGTGAGAGCCAGATCAGACGATATCTGCTGGAGAACGACTTGGTGGAGGCAATTATCGGCTTGCCTTCTCAGCTGTTCTACAATACCGATATCGCAATCTATGCGTTCATCCTGTCCAAGGGCAAGCGTAAAGAGCGCAAGGGCAAAGTGCAGTTTATCGATGCGACCGATATGTGGACTCCGCTGAAGCGCTCTCTTGGTAAAAAGCGCAGAGAGATTTCCAAGGCGCAGATTACCCTTATCACTGAAATGTACGCGGATTTTGCCCCCGGCAAAAAGAGCCAGTGGTGCGAAAAGCGGAAGCACGAATGTGTTATTGAGAGCAAAATTTTCGACCGTGAAGAGTTCCTGTACAAGGAATGGTCTGTGTACCAGCCTTTGCAGCGCCGTGGCGTGATTAATGCGGCATCCATCGAAGCACTCCGCACCAGTGCTTACTTCACCACCAATACCAATATTTTCAACGAAGCTAAGTTTGAGGAATTGGAGCAGACCGCCCCTCGTGACGATGCTGATGAAAAGGCATATCAGAAGCAGATTAAGGGCCGTGCTTTCACCGTTGCCGTAATCGAAGCCCTGAAAGCACATGAGTCTGACAAGGAATATATTGATTTTTCCAAGTTTGAGACTCTTCTGAAAAAGGCACTTGCCGGAATCGAAGGCATGACTCCTGCTCGTCTTAGAGGTATTGCGCTCGAACTGTCTGTTATTGATAAATCTGCCATTGTTCAAAAGGATAAGAAAGGTCACCCAGTTATTGACCCGACAACCAAAGACAGTGAAATTGTCCGATTAAATCAGGATGTAATAGAATATATGGCTTCTGAAGTGCTGCCTCATATTCCAGACGCTATCTATCTCTACGAATACGATGAGAACAAGGCAGAAAGTGCTACTAACAAAGAAAAGCTTGGTGCAGAATTTCCGTTCACGAAATACTTCTATGTATACCGCGAACCCGAAAAGGCGAATGATCTGTTGGCACAGTTTATGGAACTGGAATCTTCACTTTCTACTAAAATCGCAGCCTTGCAAAAGGGGGCGGAATAATGGGAGGTTATAAACAGAGCGGAATTGAAGGAGTTGGATTGATTCCTTGTGAATGGGATGAGTCCAAACGAATTAAGGATGTATTTGGCCATTCAAAAGGATTATCAATCACCAAAGAGGACTTAGTTGATGAAGGCATAGCTGTAATAAGTTATGGTCAAATTCACTCTAAAGAGAACACCGGAACAACAATAATTCCTGAATTGATTCGTTTCGTTGAGGAACGGCATATTCGAGGATGTGCCAATAGTCGAGTGTATCGGGGCGATTTTATTTTTGCTGATACGTCTGAGGATTTAGATGGTTGTGGCAATTGTGTTTATGTTGATTCTGATGACATAATTTACGCTGGATATCACACAATCATTTTCTCGTCACCCAAAACTGATAACCGCTATTTAGCATATCTGTTTCAGACTGATGCATGGAGAACTCAGATTAGAAAAAATGTGTACGCAGTCAAAGTGTACACAGTATCCCAAAAAATATTGAAAGAATGTAAAATCATCCTACCTCCCGAATGGGAGCAGGTAGCGATAGCTAATTTTTTGGATACTTCGTGTGAGCAATTAAACAGTATTATCGTTGACTTAGAGTCACAAATCGATAAGCTGATGGCATACCGTAAAGCGATAATCACAGAAATCGTGACAAAAGGGCTTGACCAAAGTGTTCCTATGAAGGATAGCGGTATCATGACTATCGGACAAATTCCAGCACATTGGGATGCAAAAAAGCTTAAATATGCTCTTGCTTCGCCATTACAATATGGTGCCAATGAAGCGGGTGATGATTTTGATGATGCAAATCCTCGCTATATCCGAATCACGGATATAGCAGAAGATAACACCTTGAAGGAAGAAGGAAAACTTTCACTTCGTGCTGATCTGGCCAAACCCTATATGCTGAAAGACGGAGATGTGTTGTTTGCAAGAAGCGGTGCAACGGTTGGTAAAACTTTTTACTATACATCCGATTGCGGTCCCGCAGCGTTTGCCGGCTATCTTATCAAGGCGAATACAGACAGAAAAAAACTCAATCCTCGTTTCCTTTTTTACACAACCTTAGGTGTTGGATATGAAAACTGGAAGAACACCGTATTTACCCAAGCAACGATACAAAACATAGGGGCAGATAAGTACGCAACCCTTCCGGTTACCTTGCCTCCAATTGAAGAACAGACTGTCTTGATTGAATATCTTGATAAAGTATGTGCAGATATTGATGCGACTGTATCTATCAAATCTGCCCAGTTGGAAGCAATGCGAAAACATAAAGAGGCTTTAATCTATGAATATGTTACTGGTAAAAAACGAGTAAAGGAGGTTCGGTAATATGCCTATCAGAGCAGACCAGCTTAGAGAAAAAGAAGATTTCCAGAAGCTGATTCTGGAGCGTTTGGAAGAGGATAACAAATTTCGTATCCGTCCCAACACAGTCTATAAGCCTGGGTTGGCAATGGATACCGAAGTTCTGCTTGAATTTCTGGAGGACACGCAGCACGATGAAATGGAGCGTCTGCGCCGTATGTATAAAGACCGCACCAACGATACGGTCATTAACTACATCAACTCCGAAATCAATAAAGAGAGCAGTGGTCTGATCGATGTTATCAAGCACGGCGTCGAGTTCGATAATGGTGTCACCCTTCGGCTGATGTATCGTAAGCCGGACAGCACCATCAACACCCAGGCCGTTGCGAACTATCAGAAAAACATCTTCTCTGTAATGGAGGAGGTATATCACAAGGCTGATGAGCGCATTGACCTCGTGATTTTCCTGAACGGCTTGGCTATCTTCACGGTGGAACTGAAATGCAATACCTCCGGTCAAAGCTACGAGGATGCCATCAAGCAGTATAAGAACGAGCGTGATCCGTCCACCCGCCTTTTTAAGAGCAGGGTTGGCGTGTTCGCCGCCTTTGCAATGGACTTAAACGAAGTGTATTTCACCACGGAGTTGAAAGGCGTGGATACCTTCTTTAACCCGTTCAATATTGGTGAGAACTTCGGCAAGGGCAATCCCCACAATGAGTTCGGCGTGAATGTCTCCTATATGTGGGAGAATATCTGGACGAAGGATAAAATCCTGTTCCTCATCGAGCGTTTCATCTATATCAAAAAGAAGGAACGCAAAGATGCTGACACCGGCAAAATCAAAAAGTCCAAGTCTCTCATTTTCCCTCGTTTCCATCAGCTTCGTGCTGTGGAGCGTGTTATGAATGATGTTATTGAGAACCACACCTCCTGCAACTATCTTATTGAGCATTCTGCAGGAAGTGGTAAGACCGAGACTATTTCCTGGCTTGCCCACATTCTCGCAACGGTTCACGATGCCGCCAATGAAAACATTTTTGATACGGTGCTGATCATCACCGACCGTATCATTGTCGACCGTCAGCTTCAAGAGGCCATCCTTGGTATTGAGCATAAAAGTGGACAGGTCAAGGTTATGGATGACAGATGTGATTCCGAGGACTTGGCTATTGCTCTCGGTGGCAATACCAAAATCGTTGTTACCACGATCCACAAGTTCTACTATATTCTTAACAACAATCTTCTCGGAAACCTTAAGGGTAAGAAGTTTGCTGTGCTGATTGATGAGGCTCATTCTTCCACCGAAGGTGTCTATATGCAGTCCGTTACCAATGTCCTCGCCAACGAAGATGACGAAGAGGAAAAGACTGAAGAAGATAAGATGCTTGAGGAGATCCAGAAGAGTGGCAAGCAGAGCAATGTTTCTATGATTGCTTTTACCGCTACCCCGAAGCCGGATACGATTCAGCTTTTCGGTACATTGAACGCGGAAGGCAAAAAGGAGTCCTTCGATCTGTATTCCATGAAGCAAGCTATCGAAGAGGGCTATATCCTTAATGTGCTGGACAACTATGTGACATGGAAAACCTACTGTCATATTAATAAGGCTATCCAGGATGACCCGGAACTCCAGTCCATCACCGCAAAGCGCAAAATGGCACGCTTTATAGACCTGCATGATACCAACATCGCACAGAAGGTCGAAATAATCATTGAGCATTTCAGAGCAAATGTAGCGGGATGTCTGGGCGGAAAAGCAAAGGCTATGGTCATCACATCTTCTCGTGAGGCCGCAGTGAAATACCGCCAGGAATTTGAACGGTATATTGAAGCCCGAGGATATACGGGTATCAAAGCGCTGGTTGCTTTCTCTGGCAAGGTGAAGCTGGATGGCAAGGAGTATACCGAAGCCGGAATGAACGGATTCAAAGAGGAAGATCTGCGTTATGAATTCGACCGTAGCTGCTATCAAGTTTTAATTGTGGCGGAAAAATATCAAACTGGATTTGACCAGCCCAGATTGGTGGCAATGTATGTGGACAGTCGCTTACATGGCACTAAGGCTGTTCAGACTCTGTCTCGTTTGAACCGCATCTGCCCGCCTTATGATAAGGCTACCTTTGTATTGGATTTCAAAAACAGCTACGATGATATCAAGGCAGCCTTCGAACCATATTACAAAGATACCATTCTCTTTGAAACAATTTCTCCGTCCGATATTCGTGACCTTGACCGTGAAATTGATGCGTATGATTTCCTTGATGCGGATGATATTGACGAATTCAATACATACCTCTACAAAGATAATCGCACTGCACGAGACAAGCAGCGGATGTGGTCTTTGCTGGACAGTGCGTTGAAGAAAATTACTAAACGCCCTGAACTTCAGCAGATGGAGATTAAGATTACCATTCGTCGTTTCCTGAAAGGCTACTGTTTTCTTATTCAAGCTACCGCCTATGAAAATCTTGAGTTCCATAAGCGTTATAATTTCTTTTCTTATTTGATTAAGGAACTGAACCCCGGTGGCGGCGGAAACAACTTTGATATTGCTGATAAAATTACAGTCAGCGATTTCAGACAGAAGCAGATGGAAAAGCACCAGGGTGAGGAAATTGAAGCCAAGCCCGAAGTGAAAATCAAAAAACCGAAGCCTGCGAGCCTTGAGGAAGAACAGAAAAAACTCCTCTCTCAGATTATCGATGAGGTTAATGCTTTGTACGATAAGGATTATGAGCCGGACTTCACTACAAAAGCCGCTATGCAGATTCGGGATCTTCTTCTGAAAAATGCAGCACTCAAAGAACGTCTGGAAAAGAGTGCAAAAAATAATACCCTCAACGAATTCAAATTCACCTATGATGACTGTGTCCAGGATGCTCTGGTTGAAGGTTATGATCAAAACGCAGATTTCTATACGCTTCTGCTTAACAACGAAGAAATTCGTGCGAAATTTGCTAATGTATTCATGACAGAAATATACCGAATTCTGCGTGAAGGTACGCAAACAGACTAATTGGTTAGGAGGTTGTCTATGGCAAAGGCTACAAACCCATTTATGCATTATGTGGCTGACTACGAAAAAGAAGCCGAGGCATTTCTGACAAAATATGAATGCGCCGATGCCATAGACAATCCCAGACCTATACCTATCCGGGATATTGCCACACGGCTCATGTCTTTGGATATTATCGATACGGAGTATTTGTCTTTTGACGGAAGTGTTCAGGGGGCCATTGCTTTTACAAAAGGCATTATTGAGGTTTATGACTGGTCAGCCGAAGAAACGATTGGATATGAGGTGTCACATCCTGCGATTTTCGTAGATGCAGACATTATGAACATCGGTCGATTTAATAACACTTTGGCCCATGAGTGCTTTCACTGGTGGCGTCATCGGAATTACTTCAACTACAAGCGAAACCATGAGAACGGCACAGAATTTGCTTTCCGCTGCAATAGGCATATTTCCAATACTGGAAGCTTGATTGGCGGAAAGTGGTCTGATGTTGATAAGATGGAGTGGCAAGCAAAAACAATTGCCCCCAAGATTCTCATGCCACGAAATGCATTCACGAAAAAAGTCGACCACACATATCAAGTGCTGTTGGCTGATAACCCGAATGCAGAGCGAAGCATTGTAACTCAATATGTTATTGATAATGTTGCAGACTTCTTTGAAGTATCCAGGCAGTCGGCAGCAATACGAATGTTCGAATTAGGTTATGCTGAAGCGGAGATGTATTGCTCTGGCGAATCCAATGTCCCCACAGAACAATTGCCACATCGCAAATTGACCCAGGCAAAAAGTCATCAAAAATCGATTTCTCTGCTTGATGCGTTTAAGCTGTACCGTGAAAACGATCTATTAAGAGAAACCCTAAATACCGGTGCATTTTGCTTTGCAGACGGATACTTCGTCTTAAATGATGAGTGGTATTTGACTGACAGCGGAAACGGTGTGAAGTCAATGACCTCTTATGCCAAAGCGCACTTGGCCGAATGTACGCTTGACTTTTCTATTAAGCTGATTCCAGATAGCTTTACGCACGGTGCATCTCAGATGATGTATCGCTCCGATAGTGTGTTTACTACAGAATCTGCCTATGATGCCAATACACAAAACACTGAACTATTCAATAAGGCGAAGGACTTCGAGAAGAAACTCAAGCGCACACAAGCTACGGCAATGACTCCTGCCGCATGGATGAAAAAACGCATGACCGAAGAACACTGGTATGAATCCACCTTCGAAGATAGAACGGGCTTGGATAAGATGAACTATTCTCGTGTCCAAGGCGGTGTACATAATTTTACATTGCGGCCATTGGTGGCAATGGGGGTAGGATTGGGACTCGACCTAAATGAAATGGAAGAGGTTCTCCGCCTCGGAGGAATGTCCTTTAAACCTGGAGACAAGGAGCAAGAAGCATATAAGTTTCTATTTACAGCTTTCTACGGGCAAGACATTGATACCTGCAATGATTTCCTTAGGGAAATTAGTGTCACACCATTAGGAACACGACAAAAACTATAGTGAGGCTAAAAGTAGCATGAACCTATAAATAGCGTTAAGCTGTAGGTAAAAGACAAACGGCAAGAAAAATATGACGATAAAATTGCCAGCAACACTATATAGTCAGAAGGAGCTGAGACCACCAAAAGTCTCAGCTCTTTCTTTCATACTGACTATTCCTTTTTCTCTGATCCATTCAGGCTGGCCCAATGCTGGCGCAGCAGATTTTCTGCTTCTCTGCGAAAGGAATCTTGGAACATGACAGCCATAACCAATGCGCTAAGCACTGCAGCCACAGACTCCAGCCAGGGATACATAACCCAAAGCCGTTCTCCCCAGCAAACAAGCGGAACACCAACAAGCAGCATAAACAGCAAAATAATGATGACAACGCCGGGCCTGCCGTAGCCTTCACGTCTTTTGATTTTGGCCCGTATCTGTCGAAGCGCACGGGCGCGGATATCCCGGATATTTCGGGACGAGCACTGCTTGTCCTGTGCGACGGACTCGGTGGACTCTCCGTTGATGACGGTGCGGAACAGGATCTCCCTCTGCAGCTCGGTCAGCTCATGTAGTCCCTCGTCAATTTCTTTGCGCACATACATGAGCGGGTCTTCATCAGATCCCTCGGGCAAATATTTCGCCCGATCGAACCAGCGCATATCGTCATAGATCGCGTTGCGCACTTCCTCCGGCAGAAACGCTTCCGGATTGTAAGATCGGGGCTGTTTGATATCCACATCCTCCAGAGTGTCCGGCGCAACACGCTTGTGGAAGTTGGCCTCGCTGTAGTAGAGCATATGCTCCAGCTCTTTCCACTCCTCCGGATGCTCCTTCACCCACTGGTCTGCGGCAGCGGCAGCTTCCGGGTCCATAGAGTGTATCCAGCGCCAATCCGCCTGAAGCTCTTTGTAAGACTGGCTATCCTTGAAGGACATGAACTCACCGCCCTTTCTGCGTTCACAAAAAGTTTATATTTTCCGACCTTCCGATTTTGCGATTTTTCTCTAAGTAATAGTAGAAGGACTATTTCGCCCGGGTGGAGTTTCCTTCGGTTCGGAACGGCACGGTCTCCGCGCTGACGAACCCACATGGCCTTTGACAGAGCACCCCATGAGAGCATGTGCGCTCTCTGCCATACGGCAACTCGCTCGGAAGGTCATTCCATCTCTGGCCGTGCTCCCGGGAGCACGGCCTCTTTGCATCCCGAAAACCACTCGCTGGGCGAGTGGTTCAAAAGAGGCTGCTGCCGA
>OIZE01001773.1_pt1 | contig 12532 bp, 10 predicted proteins | sample 1588421 | NCBI WGS metagenome assembly OIZE01 (sample SAMN03283251) | human gut metagenome | biome: human-associated habitat; material: feces | host: Homo sapiens | place: USA | collected 2013
TGCGAGGCGACATCTTGCCAGCCTTGCTGTCAGAACCTACCGGGTTGACGGTATCGTCGGCAGTACAATACACTACTTTTCCATCTTTCACGAAGTTGTTTCCTGCAATTCCGTGGATGGAAGGAACGGAACCGGTCCAGATAGAAGAGTGACCGATGGCTGTAACCGAAGGGATATAAGGAATCTTGCAATTTTCTACGCTGAATCCTTCTCCGAGCATTCTCTTGAATCCGCCTTCGCCGTAGCGGGCGTAGTAGCGATAGAGATAATCCCATCGCATCTGGTCGATAACGATGCCTACAACGAGCTTAGGGCGTTGAGGCTGAGCCTGTGCAATGCCGCAGAAGCAGCAGAGCACGAAGATGAGTTTGATAATCTTATTCATAGTCAAAATGTCTTTTTTATACATAACCATTCAGTATTGTATATTAGAATTCGGTTGCAAAGATACAACTTATTTTGGTATTTAACGATAAAAAAGACGATTTTTACCCAAACTTCTCATGGCGTTCAATACAGCCAGTACCGTAACACCTACATCGGCAAAGACAGCCATCCACATGGTGCCGAGACCAATGGTGGCGAGAATCAGTACGGCAACCTTTACTCCGATGGCAAATATCACGTTCTCGTGAGCGATATGAATGGTTCTTCTGGCTATCTTTACGGCAAGGGCAATCTTTCTAGGGTCATCATCCATCAGTACTACATCGGCAGCTTCGATGGCTGCATCGCTACCCAGTCCACCCATGGCAATGCCCACATCGGCACGCTTCAATACAGGGGCATCGTTGATGCCATCGCCTACATAAGCGAGCGTCTTGCCTGCTGGTTTTGTCTTCAGCAGTTGTTCTACATGCGAAACCTTGTCGGTTGGCAGCAGTTCTGCGCGGCACTCGTCCAGTCCCAGTTTGTGGGCAACATCTTCTCCCACTTCTCTGCGGTCGCCCGTCAGCATTACCGTTTTCTCTACTCCCAGTTCTTTCAGCTCTCTGATGGCATGGGCGCTTCCTTCCTTAAGGGTGTCGTTGATCACAATATGTCCCGCGTACTTGCCATCAATGGCGACGTGGATGATGGTTCCCACCTGGTTGCAGTCGTGCCATTTTGCGCCGATGTTTTCCATCATCTTCTTGTTGCCCACGCAAACCACCTTGCCGTTCACCTTGGCACGGATACCCTGTCCTGCAATTTCCTCTACATCGGTCACCTCGCAGCCATCTGTTGCTTCTTGCGGGAAGGCAGTACGCAGGGCTGCTCCGATAGGGTGGGTAGTGAAATGTTCAGCATGAGCTGCCAGATGAAGCAGGATTTTCTCCTTGTCAGAATATTCGCCAATATGTACATTATCTGCATCATGGGATGAATGGTCTGGGCAGGAAGCATCTGCATGAACAGCTGCTACGGCAAACTCTCCGTGGGTCAAGGTACCCGTCTTGTCGAACACTACGGTTCCCACCTTGGCTAAAGCATCCATATAGTTGCTGCCCTTGATGAGAATACCGTTCCGGGATGCTCCGCCGATGCCGCCAAAGAAGGTGAGGGGCACGCTGATGACCAGGGCGCAAGGACAGGAAACTACTAGGAATATCAAGGCGCGGTTGAGCCATAATGGGAAGTTCTCGCCAAAGGTTCCTTCACCTACGATTCCTGTTGCTGCCAGGAATGGAGGAATAACCGCCAGGGCAATGGCTGCGAAAACAACGATAGGAGTATAGACTCGGGCGAAACGGGTGATGAAAGCCTCGCTCTTCGACTTGTTCTTGTCTGCACTCTCTACCAGAGAGATAATCTTGGATACGGTACTTTCGCCAAAACTCTTGGTGGTGCGTACACGAACCACTCCTGAAAGGTTGATGCAACCGGACATGATAGTATCGCCTTCATTCAAATCCCGTGGCATACTTTCTCCCGTCAGGGCAATAGTATTCAAGGCTGAATTGCCCTCAATGACAACGCCATCCAGAGGCACTTTCTCTCCCGGACGGATTACAATCGTTTCTCCAATCTTTACATCTTCAGGAGAAACGATCTCTACCTTTCCGTTTCTTTCAACATTCGCTACATCCGGTCGGATATTCATCAGATGCGAAATACTGTCGCGGCTCTTTCCTTCCGCATATCCTTCGAAGAGTTCGCCCACCTGAAAGAAGAGCATCACAAAGACAGCCTCTGGAAATTCTGTGTCTGATCCAGGAAAGAATCCGATGCAAAGGGCTCCGATGGTTGCAATAGCCATCAGAAAGTTTTCGTTAAACATATCGCCCTTGGCAATACCTTCTGCAGCTTCGCCCAGCGTCTCGTGTCCTATTAATAAATAAGGAATGAGATAGACGAGGAGCAACTGCCAGGTAGCCAGGTCGTAATTCTTTTCGATGAAAACAGCGATAATCAGGAGGATGATGGTAGCTCCAATCAGAAAGAGTTTGGATTTCAAACCGCCTTCTTCATGATGATGATGGTGGTGGCAACCGCACCCCTGGTGCTCATGTTCTTCTGTGGAGCATGAGCAGTCATGATTGTGCTCATGATGATGTTCGTGAGAATCTTCACAATGGCATTCATGATGATGTTCGTGAGAAAGTTTCATTTCTTCCATAATTTTGCAATACTTTTAGTTCTATATAACCAGGAACATTCAGTTCCTTTTTCTATTTCGGTTGCAAAATTACGAAAAGGTTTCTGCAACTTGGTTGCAAAAGCTCCAGTTGCCCTCTTAATGTTTTTTTTGTTTACGCAAAAACAAATAGACCAAATTCAAGCAAACCAGCAACGAAAAAAGCAGTTAAGCAAAAATAGCTTAACTGCTTGATTTTCAAAGTGGACCAGCTAGGGCTTGAACCTAGGACCTCCAGATTATGAGTCTGTGCCGAGCCTTACTAACTCCTGCGGACTTAGCAAGGTGTAACCAACTGAGCTACAAGTCTTTTTATGCTATTTGTCAACCTGTTAATGAACACTGATAGAATGAAATTAGTCAACAATGAGTCAACAATCATCCTTTTTGCAGGTGCAACGATAGATTGCACGATGCAAAATTTTAAGGGATTCATTTTATAGAGAGAACCCCATGTCTCTTATAGTTCATCAAGAAGACTATCTAAGGATTGAAGTTGTTTCTTACCCTCGATATGGTCTTTCACTTCTTGAAGTGCTCCACGAAGTTCTGTCGTGATGTCTTGTCTCTTGTATTCTGTCATATTGATATATGTTGGTGTATGGCTGCAAAGATAATGCTTTTCTTTGGTTTAACAACAGTTTGGGTAACTAAATCTTTTCTATTTGTGCATTATTAGCAAAAAAGCCAACCTCCACATGATAGAAGAAGTTGGCTTGTAACAATATATAGGAGTGTTACATGGAATCAGAAATTCTCATGTATATCTTTTGGCGAGTTGTCTTCTGGAGTAATCGTAGGGGATATTGATTCCTTTTCGATTGCTTCTGACCATTTCTTTAGATTCTTGCCAATTTCATCTTTTGAATATTCATAATCCTTATAGCTGTATTCTGTAGTATTCTTTTCTGTATTTAAACAGAGAAGTTCTATTCGTGCTTTTGTAACTCCTGTTGTAAGTTCTTCAAGTTGTTCTTTACTTATGGGAAAAATAGATGATGTGTATGAAAGATTCCATGCTTCATTAATGGTTGCTTCTGTAAAGCATGAAGTAAGTTCAATATTGTTGCCTTTTGCTGTTTTCAATAGCAGTTTACCATTTGAATTAAGTATAGAGGGCATTTTTTTATTTGGACTTACCCAAACTTTTAAAGCATATTGCTGTTTATTATTTGATGTGTATTGCTCTAAACTATAGATTAAAGGAGCTTTCTTGGAATTGGCAATAGCGATTATCATGCCTCTTTTCATAGCTCCTGCGCTTATAATGCTGCCTATGTTAGTGTTGCTTCCAATTAGTGTTACATTGTTGGCTGACTTAACATAGTCAATTTCTCCCTTTGCGATTGATGGCAAAGAAAAAACAATAGTTGTGATGAGAATAAGAAATATCTTCATAATTGTTACATATTAAAGTAAATTCGTGTGCCATCTATGTGTGTGGTATATGCGAACTCTCTGTTTTGGAATGTTTTTGTATAGCTGACATTAGGAAGAAAAGTCCAATCGTGCTTGCCAAGTTGGTTTAAGCCTCTACTGTAACCTACAATATAACCACCCCTAATTTTAATATATAGTTGGGTTCGGCTTTCTGTGACAGCAGTGATAACTTTTTCGTATTCTATCGGTTTATTTATGTCAGTACTATTTTTGCTTTCTGCGATAGCATTATTTCTTCGTTCTTTTACCTTTTGTCTAACATAAGCTTCGCCATGGATTTTTGCTTCCATCTGTAAGGCTGCATTATAATCGCCGTCTGCTGTATATAAATCCGAAATGTTTATAGGCTTATGATTATATATCTGGTGTAGAAGTACTTTTAACAGACCCATTTTTTGTCATGTTTTCAAACTCTATTGCTTTTTGATGGTTTTCAGCTTTAGCTTTTTCCATAAAAGCCTTTCGTTCAGCCTGCTTTTGTGCTTCAATAGCTTTTTCTTCAGCTCTAGCTTTTTGATATGTTGCTACACCTTGATTTATTGCTTGGGTAACTAATTGAGTTCCCATAGCTAGTGATTTTTGTTGAAATTGAACTCTTTCAGCTAAAGCCCCTAAAATCTTTTCAAACAACATTTCATCATAGCCTGCTCTTATATATTTTTGATTGTTGTCAAAAATGTCAGAAAGGAAAGCGACATCTTTTATTGAATCATTTGATTGAAGAGCTAGGGTTATAAACATATCTTTACTAGGCTCAAAGGAAAGTCCTTTGAACTTATAGATAAGATTGTCTTCTTGGGCAGATATAGAACTTGAAAAACATCCCAAAAACATTAGAAAAATAAATATCTGTTTCATGTTTACTTGTGTTTGGAATTGAATTGTTGTATAGTTTCGTTTAAAGCTTGATTTAATTTCTGAATAGGAAAATTCTTATAGGCATTAACCTGCATTTGAAAATATGGGTCACCTTCAAGTGGCTCAAGTAAATCTACTATATGCGTATCCATATCTCTAAAAAGCAAATTGTCTTTAAATTGTCCCCAAAATCCCTTTTTTTTAGGTCTATTTTGGGTGTTGTATTGTGTTACAAGATTGTCATGTGCTTCTTTTGCTTGGTTGTAAAGTTCTGTTTGATTTGCAGCTTTTGCTAGAGCTGCAATGCTAGCCAACTCAGAAAGATAATTGCGTAGTTCCATAGATGGCATAGTCCTTGTATGGTAAATTGGCATTCTCATATTTCTATTTCATTTTTATCCCTTACCTCACTGCCTTTGAAATGCAAATTTATAAATGCAAGGAGTGTAGGAATGTTGTTTGTTATCTATAATAATTTCATTAAACCAAAAATTATTTGTCTAAATTCTCTGCAGCACTAATGATGGATGCTAGTAGTCCAGATAAATCCATAAGGCTCATTTTTTTCCCCTTGAAATAATAGGGCGCAAGCATTACAGAACGGCTAGAATTGCAAGCAATGCTCATGATTTCATCCATTAGAACAGAAATTGTGCCACATTCTACTTGAAGTCGTGCTCTGTTGGCTGTTTGTGGATATTGGATTTCACCATAAATGTAATCAAATTTAGGCTCAATCTGCTTTATAAGAGTATTGATTTTGCCTATAGAACCAAAATTAGAAAAGAATCCCATATTGTACTATATGCCTTTATATCCCCACCAGATAGGCTTTTATTGATAGTTGTTTTCAACACATAAAGAAAGGAGCATGGGGACTATTGGGTATTACTGACATAAAGCTCTGGACTGCTTGCAAAATAGTAACAGACAATAGCCCATGCTCCATGTGTTATATATATGGGTATATATATGCAACATGAAAGCATGAGCACCTTGAACTGCCATCTCATTTTGCATCGAATTGTCCAGATTCTATGTCGAGATAACGTCAAACGCTCATTCTAAATATGTACTTCTACTCCTTGTAGAATTGGTGCAAATTTAGCAATAATTGTTTGATTGACCAAGGATTTGTCTGTCTTTCTTCTAATATATGTTGAGATTTAACATTTCAAGTTGATTTTCTCTCATAGCTACATATATCAATGAATCGTCTTTTGCTTATTAGTTAGTAACTAAAGGACACCTACCATTTCTGATAGATGTCCTGTCTATGGTTAGTCGATAAACCATTTATATCGCTCGTCACCATGCAAGGCTGCATTGATGCCAAGTGCAAGTTGGGTGGTGTTGAGGCTCCTATCCAAGAATGAGTCTATATAGCTAGACTTGTTAGCTCCTGTTAACAGGTTGTAGAACTTCCACATGTTGATGTCCTCTCCAAAACTACTAAAGTTCTCATCATTGATGTATGCTTTGGCTACACTATTAATCTGTGTATCAGTTAGCAACATCTTAGGAATGTTTCTCTGATAGTAATTAGGTAAGCACTGATAGAGTCTCATCTTGCCAAGTATCTGGCAAAACTGATGTTCGTTCATGGTGGTGTTCCCTAACGAGTGGAGTAGTTGAAGTTGTCTAACAGGATTGAAACTGTTGAATAGCTCCAAGGCTGCACGATATAGTTCATTAGTAGATGTCACTCTCAAATCCTCCTTGTAACCATCTGTAAAGATGCACATGTTGCAGCAAACTTGGTTCTTGAAACCTATTGCTAGACGGAATAGCTCTGGAGATTTCTTTGAATATAAGTTCATCTGATTGTATGCTCTAACTCCTACGATGGAAAGATTCAACTTGTTACCCATTATAGTCTCGAAAACTGTAGGGATGTCGATGCTGAATGCTGCACGCTCATAGTAGATGGTCTTGTCTGAATCCAAGAGTTGACTAGCAGGCTTTCTCACAGCTTCCGGTATTCTGCCTTTGATTACGTGGGAAACTCGAATGTTTGGAGTTCCAACCTTTTGACCATGGAAGAAAGTTCTGGTTGCATCCTCGATGGTCTCAATAAAGTCAGCGTGGTTGATGGTCAACTCGTTGTCTTTAGCAAAAACAGGAGTGATGCAATCGTTCTTCAAGTGCTCGAAGGTTACCTCTTGGGTATTAGCCTCAATAAAGTGATTCTCTGCCTTGAACTCGTCCAAGATAACTGCATCCTCGATGTTGTTTACTCTCTGTGCCTGTGGCAATAAAATAATGTTGTTCATAATCTCAATAATTAGAAGTGAATAATGTTGTTTATAATCTCTATATAAATATTGGCGTTAGTACATGGGCTATTTATATATATATTTTTTTTCTATCTAAGAGTGAGGAGGGGACTAAAGTGTATGTCCACCGTCTTTTGTAGAACACATGGGGAGATATAAAGTAGAGGCATATAATATATAGTAATGTGTAAAGTCCTTATTTTTAGTCTTCCTCTTTCTTCTTCGGGCTTTTGATTTTTTGAGATATGATGTTTCCTAACTAATTAGCTAGGTTGAAAAAGTTGAGGCTGTATATTGGTGCTGTAGGGTAGTTTTGGAACGGGCAGGTGAAATAGGGAAATTGGGTTGGCTTGTCCTGTGCTCCCCTTGTTAAAGGATGGTATAAAAACGAAAAAGCCGCAAGCGTTGAGGCTCACGGCTTAGTTTGACTAATCAGATAACAATTACTATTTATGGTCAAAAAGTGAAAACTAGTTCCATCTTCTTAGACGATGATATGTATATTCTTGAAAAATCCAAGTGAATTCTGATATTTTTTACAATCAGCTTTCTGCTTGTTTTTTCTTTAAGTTATGGTCATTGTATGAATGAGCTATGAAAATGGTATCTAATAAAATAAAAACAGGGGACACCATAGACTGGCATCCCCTGCATGTTCGTATTTGAGTGTTCTTGTTTACTGAGACAGGTCTGGAGACATTTTTTGAATAGGTACTAAAAAGTATTATTCTTGAAATTTTGTCTCCATAATGTTAAACTTTCGTTTTTGTAGAAGATAACCTTTCTGCTTCTTGCGCTGTTTTTCGATTGCTTCAAAGTAATTTAAAATGGAATGGGAGCTAATAGCCTCTAGAGGTATTATTGCTAATCTCCCATATATTCCAATTAATTCTTTTTTAATTTCATTTCTAGAGTACCATGAGCCAACTTGAAAGGTGTCGTTGATAATCTCTAAGATATTGTTTCCGTTGGCTTTCTGGTAATGGATTTCTCTGCGAATTAGCTTTTTCTTATATTTCAGCTCTTCTATTTTAGCCTTACCTAGGATTTCGTAGGCTTCTACTATAAGAGGGTCTGCTTTTCGTAAAACTTCTTTAAAAGCGAAATCCATTTCTGTCTCACAATCTCCAAGAAGTTCTAGTTGTTCTACAATTGTCTTTCTTTTTTCTTTTAGGGAATTTGATTTGTTTTCCCTACATAATCTTTCGTAATCTCCTAACTTGTAAAAGTTGGTCTGATAGGAAACCACGTTAAAAAAATCGTTAGGGCAAAATGCCCGATAAAGATTTTCCTTACAGTTGTATATCCCTTTAATGAGTTCGTTATCAATATAATTATCTATAGCAAAATAGTTAATCTTACCTTCGGGTGTTATATATTGTCTGAATGGTGATGCATCTAAGACTGCTTTGTAAGCTTCTTGGCTTATTTTATTATTTCTAGCTTGTTCATATTGGCATTTTGTTGCGTCGTATATATTCTTAGAACATTGTATGAACCCATTAAGATAGTCTCTATTTTGTACCGGAAAATTATTATTGACATTGCTAATTAAATATAGGCTTGTTATGCCATTCCGAAATCTACCTGCACATTGTATAATATCAGTGTTAGGGTCGAATATCGTATATCCTGCCATGTAGCAATCTGTAAGTAGCAGAACGTTAGGACACTCATTTATTTCTATATCTACCGCATTGTAGAATCGAGAAGTCAGCCAATTATAATGCTTCATATTATTCTCGCCCCAAGTACTATAAGCGGATTTAAATTTTAGCCCCTTCAGTTTATCTACACTTTTATCTGAGCAAAAAACAGCAGATTTATCTAGAATGTTGAGCTGTTTCATCAACGTATAAATCGTATCTGTGGAGTTGCAAAAGAGGAAACATGTTTTATTTTCTACCTTAGCTAAAACCTCTTTTACTGACTGTAGTAAATTATTGGTTACCCACAGGTTGATGTCTCGTTTATATTCAAAGGTTGGCTTAACTTTTAGAATTTGAAACCCTTGCTCTTCAAATCGAGGGTCATTAATCTCTATTGGTGTTGCAGAAACCATAGCCTTATATTGGCATTCAAAGAAAAAGTCCATCGGTAAACTTATGCTATTCCGATAGTCTGCATCTTTAACTAGCTTGTGACATTCGTCATATAATAGGAAGCAATTAAACCTAATATCGTAATCAACTTCCTCAAATGCAGATTTGACCTTTGGAAAACTTTCTGGAGTCGTGAGTATCTTAATATATTTATTGCTATTCTTTCCTGTGTGCTTGCTGTTGTATTCAAATGTGTTTTCAATGTAATTAACTATATCATCTGAATAAATTCCCTCATGCACAGGAAATAAATTGTCATCTTTATGTTTTGAGTCATTGTATTTACCTACGATTACAGGCTTGTTTGGCTCTATAATTATTGAGTGACGTTTTGCTTTTATCTCACCATAAGTAGCTCCGAGTCCTGTTAAGGTCTTACATAATATTGTATTTGTCGGAATCTCCTTTAAAACCTCTGTAAGGTATTGAATCTTACCATTGGATTTTTTCTTAATTTCAATTTCTGCAACGTTCATTCATTAGTGCTTTTAAAGGACATGTAATAAGTTATCCTTGTTAAGTCTTTAATCTTATATGATTACCTGTTTATTCTCTCTAAGGTAATCTAGTAGTTCTTCTGTTCTTTCTACTTTGAACAGAATTTTCCCTTTAGCAAGTGGTAAAACTGCTGAAAGGAATTTGGGTTGCTCTCTGAATAATGGAACATATTGTAAGGTCATGCCTGCGTTTACAAACATTTTCAAAACTTCTATTTGAAAGTCCATATTGTCTTCCAATGGAGTAGATTCTGATGGATTATTATCAAAATCTGCAGGGATTCCATTTCTGAGGTAATTGATGATACCATGAAAGGATTCATTTTTCATCTCGTATTTAAAACCTGCAATATTACGAGATTCAATCCACGCACAAGGTATGTTATCCTTACTTTTAAAGAACTTTATTGTTAAGTTCTCGCCACGATTCATTAAGGCTTGTAGGGTTTTGTAAGCTCCTACATTATCGTATTGGCAAATAGCCAATGAATTAGTCATTTCAAATTTTAAATCTGACATATTAATAAAATTTAAAAAGTGAAACCTGTCTCAATAAGTCAAAGAACACTCTTGCTAGTTTGAAACTTAGCAGTCCATCCCTCCACTTAAATAGATTTCTCTATCGAAGTATTGAAATGGGCTGCAAAGATAATAATTATTTTTGACCGAGCAAAGTTTAAAGAACTTTTTTCCATTTTATGCTCTCTTTTTTTCGTAACTTTGATTAAAGCTTTGTTATTTAGTCCCAAAAACGTATTTTACGACCTTTCCATTGGCTTTATTCTCGTTCTGAAAGTCTCGCTCGATATAAATATCGGTCACTCTCATGGACTCATCAACGTGGTTGAGTGCTGCATGGACAGTGAATTTGTCTATGCCAACCTTGTTAATGGCTAGGGTAGCCCATGAATGTCTTGCAGCGTAAAACTCCAAATCATCTATAGCTAATTCTGAGCCAATTTCTTTCAAGCCTCGATTTATCGCCTTATTGAAGCCTTTGTCGTTTGCGTAATATTGATAGAAGTTGAAGACTCGTTTGCCAGATTTGTCTCTGTACTTCTCAATCAAAGGTTTCAGCATTGGAGGAACATTAACCACCATTTTCGCCTTGTCATTTCTACGTGCTTTAGTCTTGGTTCTATAGTATGTCAGCTTACCATCTTTGTAATCTGTCACGTTATAAAGGTCAACAGAGTTCATGCCGATTAGCCCAAAGGATAAGATAAAGCAATCTTTAGCTAGGTCGTATCTGCACGTCCCCTTAATGCCTTTGCTTGTATTCCTATATGGAAGAGCATAAATCTTCTTGATGGTGGCTTTATCAAGTGCTCTCTTTCGGGTTGCCTCCTGTTTCGGAATCTTGAAATTGTGAGGGCACTGAAAAAGATGCCTATTTTTGGAAAAACGAATGAAAATGCAGTCAGTTTCTATACTTGTGAGCAGTTTTCAGACATCCAGATTCCAAGTTTGTTCTGACTTTCACAAGAGCTTAGATAGCTTTATATCGACTTACAGAGGGGTATATGAGGGCATATTCATGAGGATATCCTTTCTCTTATGCTTTATGCATTAATTTGAGGATTCTTTTAACATTTGCAGCGAAAATAGTCAATGCGCCCTGCATTTCCATGCACGACAAACCATATGACAGTGCTCTGCCATATCCAAGTACATTTTTAAGTTCTGCATTTTTAGCCTCAATCTTATAGCGTTTCCTTTGAAGTTGAGCAAACTCTGGTGTCTTCTGATATTCAAGTAATTCTTTCTGAGCTTCAGTCTTTATTGTTACGTTAAAGCACTTAGATTTTGCTCCAGGTCTATAGCAACCATTACGCAGAGGACAGACTTTACATTTGTCGATATCGAAGAAATAACGGAATCTATCGTTCTTATGAGCTTTATCATTTGGACGGAATTCCCTAGACTTCCTTACTGCCATATGTCCTGCAGGACAAACATACATATCAGCATCTTTGTTATATTCAAAATTGAGCGTATTTTGGCGATTTCCTTTTTCTACTAAAGAATTCAATGGAGCAGCCAGTTTTATATCTTTGGATTTTGAGAGTTCTATGTTTGATTTACTAGAATATGCAGTATCTGCAACAATAGCATCAATCTCCATTCCTGCAGATTCAGTCTTTTCTATGAGTGCAGGTAACTGCTGTCCATCACTTTTTTCTCCTGAAGTAACGGTAGCTGCGGTGATAATTCTCTCGTCACTCATAGCTATATGTGTCTTATATCCAAAGAATGAAGAATTTGCAGTCTTATGTCCAATGCGGGCGTCTTCATCTTTAGATGTTATGCTGCGTATCTCTGCATCCTCAATGGTTTCTTTAAGCATATTGAGACGCTCCTTAACTGCAGGCATATTGGCAGTTGCAGCATCAGCTTCTACTGTAGCAACTATCGCCTTGGCAGCTTTCATGATAGAAGAATACTTCTTCTCTTCAGGAAGCTCAGGCAATACCATACTGTCATCTACAGAATTTACGACTTTGATTACAGTCTTGCAATTGTACTCCAAACTCTTTGCAGCACTAATAGGATTAGAACGGGAAAGCGAATGGGTTGCATCAACGATGACGATTTTAGACTTGAGGACACCAGCTTCTATAGCAATAGAAACAGTCTTCTTGATAAGCAGATCCAACAGGTCCATATCCTTCAGGCGAAGTCGACGAAATTTGGTCAAGGAACTAGGATTAATCAGATTAGTCTCCTCAGGAGTTAATCCCA
>OIZE01001787.1_pt1 | contig 12466 bp, 8 predicted proteins | sample 1588421 | NCBI WGS metagenome assembly OIZE01 (sample SAMN03283251) | human gut metagenome | biome: human-associated habitat; material: feces | host: Homo sapiens | place: USA | collected 2013
TGGCCTGGAGAGCTCCTCACGTGTATGAATTATATAGCAACGGAAATGAACTCGGATCCGGAATGTTTGTCAAAGGAGATTCTACCATGCACTCCGAAAGGAGCTATAAATGGATATCTTCCATCAGTTACAGCAATAAGGTATTCAGTGCCCGAATGGACGGTTACCTGCAATGGATAAGCGGCTATATCTATGATGAACCGAAGAAAGAAACCATCACTGTTATTTCGGGGGTATACCCTGTATTCCAATACAAACAGACCCCGGCTTTCTTTCGCGGAATGGATTTTGACTTTCACTTCATGCCCATAAATTCATGGGATTATCACCTGATTGCTTCTTTTATACGGGCAAATGAACAGACGACAGGAAATTACCTTCCTTATATCCCCTCTTCCCGTTTCAGCCATGACCTCTCATGGCTTCACGAAACCAAATCGCATTCCAAATTACGTTTGAGTATCAGACATCGATTCGTGGCAAAACAGACCCGGTTTGACTCGAATACGGATCTTATTCCCTATACCCCTCCGGCATACCACCTCTTGGGGTTCGCTGCTAGCTTTGAGTGTCCTGTAAAATACGGATACAAACTACAATTCATGATAGCGGCAGACAATATCTTGAACAAAGAATATAAAGAATACACTAACCGTTCACGCTACTATGCACATGACATGGGATCTGATGTACGTTGTGTAGTGAACTGGAGTTTTTGATTTATAACAATTATTATTAACCAAATAAATAAAAAATGAAAACAAATGTATGTAAAATCGCATTGATGTTCCTGATAGGAACAGCTCTTTCGTTGTTGTTCAATTCATGCAGTAAAGATCCTGTAATTCCTGAAAATGAGACAGATAATAAATTGCATGAAGATCCTTCCAAAATGACTATCCGTCTTGTGGAATGTCACCTGCATGCAGACTGGAATGAAATACAGAAAGTCGGTGGACCTCACCAGAATCCGGAATCTCCGGCCAAGCACATGAAACGTATTCAGGAAATAACTTATGAGCTGAAAGCCGGCAAGGGTTGGAGGCTTGCCGAAGGCAGTCAAAGCAAGTTCTACGTGCAGAAAAATGGAGACTACTATACTTATGGGAAATACACCCCGGCTCCCGTTTATTTGATGTTCATCTATTACTATAACGCCAAAGGAGATTTGATGAACAGCCAGTTTATAGAAAACGGGCAGGATAATATTCATCAACATTTCTTCACGCCTGAAAATGTAAAACCCACATTTGACGGTCAGCCGGAAGCCGATGACAATGAACCGCAGAAATTGGTGGATTATCTTTATGTGGACACTACCCCCTGGGACAAGACCAAACATAGCAAGGAAGCTGAAATAACAGGAGACAGTAACCCGATAGGTTTGAAAGGAGTTATCCGTTTTTTGAAAGACCGTAAGGAATTCGACCTGAAAATTCGTCTTTATCACGGCTACAAATCCAAGGGCAATCCGGAAACAGGTACTTTTGATCCGTTCTATAAACCTTCCGGAATATTGATCCAGCGTGGTACATGGGATATCAACCTAAACATTCCGGTAGTGGTGTTCTGGAGCCGTGAAGAGACTGTGGGGGTAGACGAAGACACGAACCCCGAAGGGGTGGAAGAAGACGGGCTTGATGAAAAAAGTAATCGTGCCATACATTCAATTATGGGAACCTTCAATCTTACATGGAAAGAAGCGCTTGAAGAGTTTATAATTTACACTTATAAGTCAGGGGATGTGGAAGCCGGAGCGATTTGGCTTTGAAAATCGGTTTGGACTGCCATAAGTAACCATAAAACTGCCTGTTGTGACATTGGTGCCGGTATTGTTTCAACAGGCAGTTGTTCCTGTTAAACCGTTTCATCTTTTTTTGCAAGAATGAAACGGAAACAAGTGCCATTCGGCAGTGTCTCCAATGAGAACTGCCATAGGGCATTGAAAAGAAAATCATCTCGTGTTATAAACGATTAAATTCATGCTGTTTATTAGAATATTCAATATATTGTGAGATAATGAGTCATAATATTGTAAGATTATAAGAGGATTTGATTCTATGAATATCAGGAAATGGTTATTTACAATTCACATTTAAGATAAAATAGAGATTTTACAATGGAAGGCTATAATAAAAAAGTAATAATGAGTTATTGGACAATTTGCAGGATGAAAACAACGAAAAAAATCTACGTAAAGGTTAGCATTATCTTTTTATTGGGAGGAATTTTACTTTTTTCTTCATGCGAGAAGGAGGAAAATCAAAAGATAGAAGCCAACCGGAAAACATTATTCATGTATTTGCCATGGTCCTCAAATTTGACGAACTATTTTTATAATAACATATCTGACCTGGAAAAATGTATAACGAAAATAGGGCTGAACAATGAGAAAGTAATTGTTTTTATTTCTACCGGTAGTACGGAGGCCATGATGTTTGAAATTGTGTCTTCTCACGGGAGATGTAAACGTGAAATACTTAAAAAATATAAGTCTCCGCCTTTTACGACAATCGATGGGATAACAGCAATTTTAAATGATGTAAAGGCATTTGCTCCGGCTTCTGTTTATACCATGATTATAGGATGTCACGGTATGGGATGGCTTCCTGTTTATGAGATGAAAGTGCGTTCCGCACCTCACATGAAAATGCATTGGGAATATCAGGGTGTTCCATTGACACGTTATTTTGGAGGACTGACCGCCGAATACCAAACAGATATAAAATCTCTAGCCTCCGGTATTGCTAATGCAGGCATGAAAATGGAATATATTCTATTTGATGACTGTTATATGTCATCTATAGAGGTTGCCTATGAATTAAAGGATGTTACAAAATATTTGATTGGTTCTACCAGTGAGATGATGGCATACGGAATGCCTTATGCCGCTATTGGGGAATATTTACTGGGGAATCCCGATTATCAATCGGGATGTGAAGAATTTTACAATTTTTATTCAACCTATGAAATAATGCCTTGTGGGACATTAGCAGTAACGGACTGTTCAGAACTGGAGAATATGGCAGCCATCATAAAAAGTATCAATAGTAAATATTCTTTTGACAAATCCCTGAGGGGAACAATCCAACGTTTAGATGGTTATACTCCTGTAATATTTTATGATTTTGCAGATTATATAACCTCACTCTGTAACGATCCTATATTATTAAACCAATTTAGAGAGCAGCTAAATCATCTTGTTCCATATAAAACCCATACAAAAAATTTCTACACTATGGCCAAAGGTATTATTCCTATCAATACATTTTCCGGTATAACAACATCCGATCCGAGTGACAATCCTATGACTGTGCTGAAAGAAAATACATTATGGTATAAAGCAGCGCATAATTAAAGTTGATAATAAGATGAAGAATACTAAACTCCCAAGCCTGCATATTTTATAACTTTTTGGTTATTGTCTGTTTTTGGAAATGGTATATATAGGAATTGAGAACTATCATGCAGGGAATCATGCAAAAAAAGTATTTATGGTTTCTGTTGAGATACAAAGAATGTAATAATAATTATATTTCTTCTAATAAAAGCTTTCCGCATCGAAATGTGTTTGTTACTCCTAATATTCGCAATATGAAATATAAAATTATAATTGGACTATCAGCTATTCTCTATTTTACAGGTTGTTATAACAGGGAACAGACCCCTCGCCTTAGTGAGGCTGAAAAGCTAATGCAGAACAACCCGGATAGTGCATTAGCAATACTACAAAAACTCAAACCAGAAGGCAACCGGGCTGAACAGGCCAGATATGCATTGCTCTATTCCGAAGCTTTGGAAAAAAAACAAATGAAAGTTACTGACGATTCATTGATCCGCCAGGCTTGGCAATATTATAAACATTACCCCAAAGATTTACGTCACCAGTGTAAAACTCTATATTATTGGGGAAGAATTAAATTACGCACAGGTGATAAACCGGGAGCATTACGTCTTTTTCTCAAAATAGAAAAGAAACTGACAGATACCGATGAATCTTATTACAAAGGGCTTTTATACAGACAGATCGGTGAAGTATATTATAAACAAATGAACTACAGCCGGGCATATCATTATTTCCACGAAGCCAGAAATAATTTCCGCCAATCGGGTGATATCCAGGAGGAGACAAAGGCAACCCTTGACATGGCAGCCGCTACTTTTCACTCAAAAGATATAGAAAAAGCAATAAGGCTGTATTCGGCGGCTCTTGACTTGGCCGATGAACATAATAACAGTAATCTGATAGAAGTCAGCCTTACTAATCTTGCATCACTATATGTGATATCCAAACGGCATATATCCAATGACCTGTTACAGCGAATCGAACTTTCCGCCCGACAGGATACGGTATATGGATATCACACATTGACAGATGTAAGTCTTTTGAAGAATCATATAGACAGTGCACGGTATTATCTGGAGCTTGCAAAGGCGCACACTACTGATATTTGCGACATGGCAGAACTACAATACACTGCATACCATATCGAAGCGCAGGCTAAAAATTTTGAAAAAGCAACGGACAATGTACATCGCTATATCTACTTGAACGATTCAATAATGCGCTCAAACATGCAATTCTCCGCCGGTATGGTCGAGCGGGACTATTTTAAAGAGCGAACAAAATTCGCCCAATACAGAATGAAAAACCGGACTGTCTGGGAAATAGCTATAGCAGCCGCTACCTTTTTTATTATTGGAATTGCCTGGTATATCGTCCGCCAACGTTTACGCATGCAACGTGATCGTACCAACCATTATTTGTTATTGACAGAGAAAGCCAATTCCGAGTACAAGGCTCTTACTGAACGCGTGAAAAAACAGCAGACTACGGAAAGTTATTTAAGAGGATTGGCTGCTTCACGCTTTGACATTGTCGATAAACTTGGAAAGACCTACTATGAACGTGAAAATACAACATCGCAACAGTCAGTCATATTTAATGAAGTAAAGCAGATAATTACAGATTTTGCAGAAAACAATGGCATACTGCAAGAACTGGAAAAAATCGTAAACACTTGTCATGACAATGCCATGTACAAGCTCAAGGAAGATTTTCCGACCATGAAAACTTCTGACACCAGGCTGTTATGCTATATTTTTGTAGGATTCTCACCACAAGTAATTAGCTTATTCATGAAGGATACGGTGGCTAACGTATATGCTCGAAAATCACGGCTCAAATCACGTATCAAATCTGCAAAAATAGTAAATAAAGAACTGTTTTTAAATCTTTTGGGATAAAACGGTACATTATTTACGGTAATATATTTTTGACAGGTAAAGGCGCATTTCAGTAATTATATGGATAAAACAAGGAATATGCTTGGCGAGATGAAATAACTATACACAATCCATCTTATAAGTTGTGATCAAGAAAAACAATATCAAAACAGATTTGAACAGTCTTCTTAAAAAGGCAAACAATCTACTTTTGCTTATATATTTGGAGAAGTAGCTAATTTGAAACATAATGCTTTAAATATATCTGACGGATACAATTCAGGAACAGATAACAGTTTATTTTTTTATTATATAAGAACATGCAAAAAAAGAATTTATTCGGAATACTTATTTTAATTGCTTATTTCGCTTCCTGTAATCAAATACATAAAACCCACTATGAGAATGGATGGTATCACATCCTATCACAGCAAAAAGACAGTATTGCTAAAGAGTCTATTGTAACAGTAAAAGATTTTGTTTCGTTACGAATGGATTCTGATGAAAATGGGACATGCGTAATTGTGGGGCAAATAAGCAAGCATAAACTAAAAAAATGGGCAAAAGAAACAGAAAAGGCAATTGGCAAACATATAGCTTTTGTACTTGACGATACGGTAATCACAAATCCAAAGGTGAATGCAAGAATTGAAAACGGTGTTTTTCAAATATCGTTACCTCATGGCTACGATTTAAAAACATATATAATAAAATTAGGAAAGAGAAAATAGATTCTATTGAAAGTATATTCAAAGGTTGGGAGAAAGATTCCATCTATTACTCATCCAAAGAGAAAGCCGATTCAATTGTGTTTGCGATAGACTACTGGGAGGCTTCTGAATGGGTGGATATGTCGGTCAATCCCGAAGATCATTATTGGTGGGGAGATTTAGATACTGCCACCTACAGCAAATTAGAATCTGCCTTATGCGAAGAAATTGCCAAGCCAAATTTCAGCAGCCGTGCAGAAGATTATATGAAGTTGGATACATATAAGAGGTACAAGGCGTATCTTTGCGAAAATGCAGACTATATTAATCTCATGTTTCAAGGTTTCTTGTTTACAGAACCGGCTACCGGACTATGCGGGTTTCTAGTGGATGATATAGTGAGAAGCCGATATCCCACTGCCCCAAGTATTCGGGTAATGACCTTAAAGATAGATAACCAAGATGACGAGATGTTCGCCAAGTTGAAATATCAGAAAGCTATTTGGCGGTTGATGAATAAAGAAAGAGATGCGAAGAGTAACAAGCAATGAGAATGGTAGCTATGAGTAATTTGAAAAACAAAGTATTAACAGCAATGGGTATCATAAAATACTCATTTGGTTTCTGACGATTATTCCTGTCGGTATTCCTTTATGTGCTATTATTGGGCTTATGTATGGTATTAAAAATAAAGATACAATATTTACCAAATGCTCTGCCGTAGCTTTATTTGTTGGAATAGCTTGTATTGTTTATACTCTATTAGTTATAAAATCTACGTAGATTGAAATATTTACCAAATATGTGAATAAAAGATTATCAATAAATATAGGGAAACAAACCAAAGGTGTATGGATATAAATAAGGTTATTAATGATGTCTTCAAAATTGTACTAAATATTTTATTTGTATTTACAAAGAGTTATTTGACAACATAGCACCGCAAATCGCTGAAATTTGCACGGTTGCTAATTCGTTACCTCTATTTCTCAAATACTCTGCTAAAAGTTTATTCTTCAATCGGTTAAATCCAACCGATGAAAATCTAAAATAAAAATACACGATAAAGATATAAAAGAAATCGTGTTTTGTTTAGGTAGATTTTACACCGCTCGATATGCTTAAAAATTATCGTCAAAGTTGTAACGAATAAATCAGCAGCTTCCATACTCTGTTCACTTTCTTGGGAATAACCCAACAGATGCTTGACATCCTCTCCTTTTTTTTGGGGGGGGTAAAAGTTATTTTTTTCTCCTGAAAATAAAATGGCCTTGGTAGTCTTGAAGTCCTATATCAACTTTTCATATTCATAACTGATTAAATATTTAACTAGTAATATTCGTTACCAGTTATTTAGTGGTGTTCAGATTGCCCCTCTTCATTCACTAACCAATCCTAAATCGTTAATGTGATTCGTCAGTAATTAGCAAATTTCCTTAATATTTAGTCCCTCCAGACTATTATTAAGGCAAGAAAAAACAAATCCGTTTAATTCGGAGGCAAAGTCAACAGTATACAGATAGATGAAATCTCCTTTATAGAACATATCTCCTTTACGGCTTTTAACGAAGTAATACATTTGAAAGACTGTATTCATTTACAACAACTGATCAAAGTTAGGATTAAGGTACTTGCTGCGGATTCAAGCTACACTAATAATATCAATTTAAAAAGTTTTACAAAACACTTCTTTAAGTACAAGGTCTGAGCTATCTAAATTGCTCCATTTCGTAAGATTTGATGGTCAGAACTCAGCCATGAAAGTGCTACCAGATTGAAAGGAAGTTTTAAAATGTAGAAATAATATTATTTACAGACCAGAATAAAAAGCCAGAAACAGGGAAGTGGAAATATTTTGGATTTTCTTTGGAGTACATACGTTCAATGCGGTATGTATGATTGAAAAGGTCACGAAGAAAAAAAAAGAACGGCAGCATAATCTGACTAAAATAAGAGGAGAGAGTGGGTGAACTTCACCTAAAAATGAGGTATATAATGCATGGATGGAAAAAATAGGAATATGTAAATGATATTCTATAAAAAATGGAAGACTGGGGCTTTTCGAAAAAATGAAGAGAAAAAAAATTATATAAAGTGTTTTTTTTATTAACTTATAGGAAAGAACATCTTATGAAAGAGAATCAATTTATTTTTCAAATCATTCGTATTTGTTTGTGTCATAAAAAGTCTTAAAACAAAGTTTATTTGAATATTAGATACTCATTATATCTTTGTGCCTTCAAACAAAGAGTACATTAAATCAGAACAAACAGCCGTTTGCACGAGCATTGAATTTAACTTTATAATAAATCTAGCTGTGTGGTGAGAGATGAGACTGCTAGCGAGATAATCTATTTATTAGAACTTAAGTGCCCCTATTGCATGAGTGAATGTTCAAGAGTATGGCCTGAATGATATCAAATGAGTACAGAAAGCGACTCGAAACGATATGGAAGATAGCTATATGATACCCTCTAAAAGTAAATCTATCAAGAGACGTCAGACGTTTATGACAATGTTTTTTTAACAATACGATGTCACAACACATAGCTTTTGTAGATGAGTTATTTTAAGATAATATTGGTGACAACAACCGACTTTTGTATGGTACCTCATTTCAATATCCTTAAGTTCGTCAGTATCCCCTCGGAAAACGTTTTGTCGTGGACTTGCGAGTACCTATCTCTTGCTGTTCAAGAAATCTTGTGCTATAGAAGATTTATTGTGTATGGTTTGAACACACGTTTTTGATCATCCACAATTATAGTTGAGTGATACCACCTTCAACTTGTAAAAAGAATGTTCCGTTTGTTGGATAAAATACTTTTTGAATTGGCCATCCTTTCTTGATTTTTATAGAATATGCTAAAAATACATTCAATTTTTACTTTGAATGGCTCATTCACTAATTAAGAATAATATTATAGGGAATATATGGTATTTGTGAAATATCATAAAAAGGGTCTTTTTCAAACACTGTTAGGGATACTGTAACAGTCGGTGTTATAATAGTGTATCACTCTATTATGAAGATTGACCATATAATCAGAATTAGCAATGTGAAACATATTTTTTTAAGTTTGATATTGGAATAATATTGTTTTTTTATGCTTTTCGAACAGATGTTAGTTCAATGTGAGATAAAATAATGTTTCATAACACTAAGGTGTTGATTGTTAGATGTATATGAATTGAGGTGTTAGATTTTTAAAATCATTTTATAATTCAAATACAATTTCGCTTTATTATTTTTGCTGGCAAAGAAAAAGTAAGAAAAATCTGACTTTTTTATTTATGAGTACTCATTAGCATTTTATCTATTAATTTAAATTTATCAAAAATGAAAACTAAACCTTTTTTAAAATCGATGGCATTAGTGATTTGTTGCTTAACTTCTTTTGTATTGGTATCATGTGATAAGGATGATGATAAGCCCAATTTAAAAATCAGTCCTAATAAAGTAGAAGTTGCAGTTGGTAAAACGGTTACTGTGTCTGTTAGTAATGGTACTGCACCATATACGACGAAATCAAGTGATGCAAAAATCGCAGTTGCGAAATCAGATAAAAATGCGATTGTAATTACCGGTGTAAAAGATGGTTCAGCAATGATAACTATTACGGACCGGAAGGGAGTTACAGGAAAAGTTGCTGTAACTGTAAGAACTGTAAAAGAGACCCCAAAAACTCCAAAAGGACTGGATTTTGATAAACAATCTATTACTGTGAGTGTTGGAAAAGATGGTATAGTAACAGTAAAAGGTGGTGCACAGCCATATTCTGCCGTTGCGAAAGATGTCAATATTGCTACGGTATCAGTCAAGGAAAATAAAGTCAACATAAGAGGAGTTAAGGCAGGAAAAACTACTATTACAGTTACAGATAAGGATAAGAAAACGGGAACTATCAATGTGACGGTTAAATAGTTTTCTTTTTTTTCTAATTTTATTGTAATGCATAGCGAGTGAGACGAAGATAATTTCGTTATATACTGCTATGCATTTACAATAAGTCTTTGTATATAATGATCTTGCGAGTTATAATTAACCTCAAATTATATGTTAAATATTTTAAATTATGAAATTGATTAAATTGCATTTATTGGTAGCAGCCATGATAATAGTAACATCAGGCTGTGTTGGATCTGGGAAGAAATATAAACAACAAGAAAATAGTGCTGCCGGAGTAGTGGATAGCAAAAACAAAGATTGTTATGGCACCTATGAAGGCATATTACCTTGTGCCGACTGTGGTGGCATCAAAACGACATTGAAAATTAATAGTGATGCAACTTATGATTTGCGGAGTGAGTATCTGGGTGAGGAGAATGGTATTTTTGAAGAGAGCGGTGTATATAATATGATAGGCGAAAACATCATTGAACTGGTTACTCCTTCATCGGGTGCCAAAACATATTATAAAGTTCTCGACGACGCAGTGGTCTTGTCTGACAGTACGGAAATCTTCAACAATAGCGGGCGGCTCGCAGCACAATATATATTGAAAAGACAGTAATGTTTATGTGTGATAGGACATGTGATTTGTTTAAGGTAGGAAATTTTAACATAAAAAGGTGCCTATTATTTCTTGTCTGTATAATGTTATTAGTTGCTTGTGGTGAGAATGATCCGATTGAATCCCGGAATCGACATCCCAGGCAACAGGAAGAATCTCATAGTGAACAATCCGGATCAGTTCCCGCTGTGGCTAAAGAGGATGTTGCAGCTTATTTTAGATTTGATATGTCTAGAGATATAAATGTTGCGTTAGGACTTGTTGAAGCACAGAAAGAGACGCTGCAGATAAACGGGAAAATGATAAAAATAACTGAGGCTGTAGTGAAAAGGAAAGATTATCAAAAAGGCTCATTTGTGCTATATGTTACAGGCACGGTAAATGGTTCACCTTTTAAGAATGAATTCACTTTTACCGGCTTTGTGAGCAAACCTGACGATTATCAAATGGTTAATGGTGCACAAGCTGAGTGGAAAGCAAATGCTGATTATTATGCAAAGCTTGATTTTGATAGCTTTTACAGATTACATAAAGTGAACATGTTTACAATTGAGAATTTAGGCCGGTTAGTGGACTTTGATTCTATAAATGTAGGGGGAGAAAAATATCTTTTTACTCTGGAAGATCTTGAGAAGACGGTTCTTGAAGATATAAAATATGAGCAAAATCAGCTTTCTTTCTATCTTAGGTACAATAATAGTAGGTCTAAAAAAAGAATATCACTTCTGTTTGACAAGAATAAATATTATGAAGGAAAGGTTACTGTAAATACAGATTTTATAAAACAGAAGTATATGAGAGGGATATATGAAAATCCATCTCTATTTAATGGTCACATTTTTTCATATGATGAAAGTGCGTATGCTGTGGAAATCAGTACAACTCTGAAAGAAAAAAGCGACACAGGCAACATGCTTACACTACATTTAAGCATGTATGCAAAGGGTAATGGTGGCTTGTTGCTTGCAGAATTTGATAAAATATTCACCGGTTTTAAACCCTTAAGTGAATTGAAGAATGAGTTGATAGCCTACTCAACACCGGATTTGCATGAGTTTGTGAAAAATAAACTTAAGAATAGTAATTATGGTGATGTGAAAAATAAGTTTTCCAATTCTATAGATAGATGGATACAGTATGTGGAATTTGTAATTAAGGATCATGATTCATTGCAATGGGAAAAGAATAAATGGAGCAAGAACGTCTTGAATGGTCTCTTTTCTTCTGTAAAGGATATATATTTGGATAATGTAAGATTTGAACTTAACTCCGCCCAATTAAAGGAGATTGGCGGAAAGCGTTTTTTGTATATTGTTTTTCAAATGATTGGTGCTAATGATTTGGTATTGACGAGTGACGCTATTCTTTTTAATATGTCCATACACATACCTTCTTCGTTATAAAATGATTTGTGACAAATTGATCCGGTCCAATATTGTGTTTATATTTAAATTGAAATTCACAATGATATCTAAGACAAAAATATTCCTTTTTTTTCTTGCAAGAGCTTTATTTATTAATGCACAACAATAAGAAAAAAAGAGGAAGTAAAAAATGATTCCGTTTACTAACTTCAGGAGGGTAGTAGTAGCCTCTCTCGACCAATAAATATAAAAAAATCTTTCTATTGGAATGAAGACAAGATAAAAGCTGGCATATCTGTACAAGGAAATTGGCGTAACCAAAACTTTCCAGGTACACTTCCGCAAAGAAAGAATATGGTAACCGGAACATTTGAACGCGATTTCGACATCAATCCTTTCTCTTATGCTTTGGGAATGAGCCGTACTTTGCGTCCTCGAAATATCAACGTGAACTGAAGTATTATCGTAACAATTGGACACCGTTCAATTTTAAACGAATTTAAAAACAATTATATGAGAATCGAAGTACTTGATTTTAAAATAATAATGCTCATCGGTCAAAACTTATCAAGAGATCATTACTGAATATTTTCTGGGAGAAGAATCATTTTGGTTTTAGGGGGCATCTTACACAGGCCCTCCAATATGAACA
>OIZE01001791.1_pt1 | contig 12453 bp, 10 predicted proteins | sample 1588421 | NCBI WGS metagenome assembly OIZE01 (sample SAMN03283251) | human gut metagenome | biome: human-associated habitat; material: feces | host: Homo sapiens | place: USA | collected 2013
GGCGCCTCGATGAGCCGAAGGCTCTCTCCGGCGGCGGGGGGCACCGTTTCCGGCCGGGTAAAGGCCCTTTGCAGCCCGGCCAGGGCGGGGCTTTGGTGGCGTTTATCTTCGGCGAGAATGAGGGGTTCCTCGCACATTAACGCGTGCGCGCCAGCGTACGCGCGCATGCGCAGGAGAAATTTTTTCTGGTAAAGGAAGATATCCTCCTTGGCATCCAGGGCGGGGCAGGTCATGGAGAGGGTAAGACTTTCCGCCGAGAGGAGCATCTGCTCCAGCAGGGCGCGCTCACTGACCGAAAAGTAATCGAAGCTATCCACCCAGATGTGGCGGCCGGCAAACCAGTTCTTTTCCACCGCGCGGCCCAGCGCAAGAGAAAGCTCATCCAGGGGGTCGTGGAAGCGCAGCTCCACCAGGGCCTGGAAGGCCTCGTAGATGAGCTGGAGGTCGGTGAGCTTCTGCCCCAGGGCGGTGCCGGCGGTTTCAGCGGCGATTTCCTCCAGCCGGGCGGGGGTAATGCCAGCGCGCTTAAAATCGGCGACGGTTTGCAGCATGGAGGAAATGAAGCCGGTGTAGCCTGCCTGCCGCCGGTAGAGGGTAAGCCGCTCCTGCACCTCGCTGATGGCTTCCCGCATCAGCAAAGCCCGGCTGACCTCATCCAGCGGGCGCTGCGTCAAGCCGCCGCATTCCCGGAAGATCTTTTCCGCCAGGCGGGGGAAGCTGAGCAGGGTGATATACTGCTGCTCCTCCCCGGTAAAGAGGGCACTGACCCGGCGCTCCATCTCAAAGGAGGCGTGCTCCGGCACCAGCAGCAGGACAGGCTGCCGCCGGCCGGCGGCTTCTTTTATCTGGCGGAGTACCTCGGTGGTTTTGCCGGTACCGGCTTCGCCCAGGATCATTCGCAGCATGGGACAGGGCTCCTTTCGGGTGGGTGGTTAGTGGAAAGTGCGGGGATGGCCGGGAGGGCGGCGGCGGAGCCGCCGGGCGCAGCCCGGTACGCGCCGCCCCGCAGGGGTGGCGCGGCAGCCCCCGCAGGGGGCGCTCCGCCGCAATGGGCGGGCTGCACAGGGTGGTGGGGATAGATCGGGCAAGGGGTAAGTTGGAAAGCTAAGGCAGCCCGCGGCAGCCGCGAGGTAGCGGATAGAAACAACATTCCAAGCTAATTGTAGCACAGGTTTGGTGGGGTGGGCAAGACTTTAGGATGAAAAAACGAACAAATTTTCGTATTTGTAATAAATCTGGGCATATATGGGAAACCGCCCGCTCCCCAGTAAGCAGGGGACGGGCGGCCGGCATTGGTCTTTGTGGATCAGGCAAGGGTAAAATTGGAGCCTTTATAACGCAGGCGGATCTTATCCGCGATCATGGCAATGAACTCGCTATTGGTGGGCTTGCCGCGCAGATTGTGGATGGTATAGCCGAAATAGGAATTGAGAATATCCACATCCCCGCGGTCCCAGGCCACCTCGATGGCATGGCGGATGGCACGCTCCACACGGGAGGCGGTGGTACCGTTCTTTTTGGCGATGGCCGGATAGAGCACCTTGGTAACGCCGTTGATGATCTCCGGTTCCCGGACGGTCATAATGATGCCATCCCGGATATACTGGTAGCCCTTGATATGCGCCGGGATGCCGATCTCCATGATGATCTCGGTGACGATGGTTTCCAGGTCCACCACTTCCACTGCGGGACGGGCCGCGGCAACCGCTTCTTCCCCGGCGGCCGGGGCGCACATCATTTCTACCCGCTCGGCAATGATATCGGGATCGAACGGCTTGACAAAGTGATAGGCGGAGCCTGCCCGGATCAGCTGATTGGTGATGCCGGGCGCATCCATACCGGTCATGGTAAAGATGGTGGGCTGGACGCCGCACTCCCCGCGGGAAACGGCCATGAGCACACCCAGGCCATCCAGGCCGCTCATCAGGGCCTCCATCAGCACAGCGGTGGGCTTCTTCTCCCGGATCATATCCAAAAGAGCGCGTCCATCCTTGCGGCAAACCTCTACTTCAAAGCCCTTTGCCTCCAAAGCAGCTTTGCAGGTATCGCGGAATTCGCCCGCATCATCGGCGATCAGCATATAGTTGTGGTTCTCCATGTGAATACTCCTCCTAAAATGTTATGAAATCCGGCCGTTGAGTTGATGTTACCATAAATTGTAAAAGATTTCAACATATATTTCAATATTTTTTGATAAAGTTTTCGCCAATATTTTCCAATATTAGATGCTATGCCGCATTGCGGGTGGTTTGGTCGAGGTTTTTCTCGGCGTTTCGCACTGTTTCGGCAAAAATCGCGTAGCCGCGGTCCGGTTCATCCACAAAGACATGGGTCACGGCGCCCACCAGCATCCCATTCTGGACGAGCGGCGAGCCGCTCATGCCCTGTAGGATACCGCCAGTTTTTTGCAGCAGTGCCTCATCGGTCACCCGGATGACCATATTCTGCCCCGCGTGGCCGCTGCCCCGCAGCACCTTCTCGATAACTACATCATACTCCCGCGGAGCGCCGCCTGCAATAGTTGTCAGCATTTTAGCGGGGCCGGGCTGCACTTCGTGCGAAAAAGCCACTGGCAGCCGCTCCCCCTGCGGGATATAATCCGGGCGGAGGGACCCGCAGACCCCGCATTCGCTATTGGCGGTAAGGCCCGCAAAGGTGCGCCCCGCCACAAACTGACCCTTCAATTCGCCGGGGGAGCCGCTTTTGCCGGTGGTATAGCCGGTAATGACCACTTCCACTCCCTCCCCGGTGGAAAGGGTCATGATCTCGCCGGTATCCACATCGCAGATGGGATGCCCCAGGCCGGAGAAGGTACGCGCGTTTTCATCAAAGTAGGTGACGGTGCCGATGCCGGCGGAGCTATCCCGCACCCAAAGCCCCAGATGCCAGCGGCTGTCGGAAAGGCTCTTCTGCGGGGTGAGGCGGGCGGTGTACTGCCGCCCCTGCCGCTGATATACAAGCTGCACCGGGCGGCCGCCGCTGCCCTGCACCAGAGCACCCATCTGCTCATTGGAGGTCAATGTGATGCCGTCCAGGCTCAGCAGGATATCCCCGGTGGCAAGGCCCGCGCTGCGGGCCGGATTGATGCGCCTGCCATCGGCGGAAAAATCGGTGAAGCCCACCACCATCAATCCCTCGGTAAACATCTTGATGCCGAAGGGACGGCCGGAGACCAGCACGGTATCCCGCTGCACATAGCGCACCGAAACAGTCTTGACCGAAACGCCCAGCGGCAGGCGCAGCTGGGCTTCGGCCGTTGCTTCCCCGCTGCGGGCCACGGCGGTCTCCTCGCCATAGACTGCAGTAATATTGCCGGGCAGGCGAAGGCTGCCGCCGCGGGTCAGGGCGTATTCATCCGGCAGGCGGGCCTGCCAGTATACCGCGGCCGAAAGTATCATAAGCACCGCGGCGCCAAAGATCCAAAAGCCTGTGCGTATTGCTTTTCTCAAAGGATTTCACCCCCTTTCCCCCAAAAGCGGGGCCGCGCCCGCACTGATGCGCTGCCCCATAATCTACTGTGCGCCGGAAGCGGCGGATGATGTGATGTAAATACTTGCGGCGGATGCAGCAAAAGGACAGGGATGCCAAAATATGCGTCCTATGACAAAAGTCCGCGGGGATCCCGCAGGACCAGGTGAACGGTGTAGCGGAGCTCCCCCAAGGGGATATTTTGTAAATCGTGACCGCAAAGCGCCGCCCGGGCCGAAAGCCCCAACAGATCGCTGCGGGTGCGGGACATTTGGGTATTCAGCGCGGCCAGGCGCCGCTGCAGTTCATCCAGCAGGGCCGCTTCCAGCGTTTCCCGGGTCATGTTTCCATCGGCGGACTGCACCGCGGCTTCCGCCGTCAGGGTGAGGGTGGGTGCTTCGTCCTCCCATTTGACCCCAGAAAGGGTCAGCCGCCGCAGCAGGATGCTCGCCTCCCCCGCTCCAGTCGAAAGCGCATAGCGCATTTCCGGGCGCTCGCCCAGCAGCATAAGGCAGATCTCCTCCGGCTCCTCGGGGGCGGTGTAGTCGCTTTGCCCGGTGGCGATGGCACCCGTTTCCCGCAGCTCGCCCTCCGCCGTCGTCAGCCAGGGGATCAGACCATCCCGGCCGGTCACCTCCAGCAGGTTCAGCAGCTCCTTGAGTCCATTGCGGCGGCTATCGGTATATTGGCGGGTCAGCAGGGCGGTGATGCTATCCCCAGTGAGCGCTTCCCCATCATACAGTGAAAGGGCGTCCCCGCACAGGGCGATCTGGGTATTGGGGGAAAGCCTTCCATCGGCCAGCAGCGCACGGAGATACTCCCGCAGCGTGCTGCCATCGGGCACGCCGGAAAAGACGATGCTCTGCAGCGCGCCAAGGTAGACCTGCTCCCCGGTTTGGCGCTCGGCGGCGGAAAAGAGGGCGGTGAAGCTTTCCCCCTGCACGGTGATGGTCTCATTTTTCTCCTCGCGGATCACCTCCAGCACGGCGGTAAGCGGGCGGGCGGAGCACTCCACCCCCATGGAGGAAAGGACCAGACGGGAGGAGATGGGGCGCTCTCCGCAGCCGGGCAGCAGGCAGAGCAAAAGCGCCAAAAGCAGGGCGGAAAAACGGTGAAACGGCATATGGAAACCTCCTGAATGAGAAGATAAGCAAAGGGCGGGGCGGCGGGCAGAAGCGGTGAACGGCCAGGCAGCGGCGAGGGCAGGCTGGCGCCCGATGAAATCGGGCTGGCGCCTGTTGAGCCGCTAACGCCGCCGGTCCCGCTTATTCCCGGTGCCCCGCGGTGGCAGCAGGGCAAAAATCAGCCAAAGCAGGCCCGTCACAGCCAAGATGGGATAAACGGCAGCATCCGGCCAGCCGGTATAGTGCAGCAGCGCTACCCCGCCAAGGGAAAGCGCCACGCCTGCCCAAAGGGAGCATTTTGGGCGGCAGCCAGCCATACCGCCCAACCGCGCGGCGGCAACCGCCAGTCCGGTAAGCCGGAAAAACGCCGCCGTGATAAGCAAAAAGCAGTACACCGGCACCATGCCGGAAAGCCCGGCCGACCGGGCCAGCTGCATCATGGGGTAGGGCTGCAGGCTGCCGTAGTGCCCCAGCACCAGCGCCGCCAGCAGCAGCAAAAGGCCGCCCAGCAGCCAACCGGCGGGCACCCACAGCAGCAGGGCGGCAGACCGCGGCCGGCTGCACCGCTGGGCAAACAGCAACAGCAGCAGAGGTTCTATCTGGCGAGGCAGGATGAATAATATCTCCTCCCCCAGGCGGGAAAGATCCTCTTCGGGCAGGCGGAGATTGAGCGCCGTAGCCTGCGGCAGCACCCCAAGGGTAAGCAGCAGCACCGCGATCAAAAATAAAAACAGACTGACAAAGGCGGCCCGGCCCAGGGCCTCCTGCCCGGCGGCAGCGGCCGCCCACACCGCGCCCAGCAGCACCAGCAGCAGGAGAAGCGGGGAAAACACACCCTCGAACAGAACACGGGCGGCGGAAAGCAGCTGTTCGGCCGTGACCGCGAAATATCCCACCGTAAGGAGCGCACCCCATGCGGCAAATACCGGCGACAGAGGGGCCTCCCCCCGGGCGGCGCAGCGGCGGCAGAATACCGCCAGCAGGAACACCACCCCATAGGCCACCGCCGAGGCCGCCATGCTCAACAGGCCGTTGACAAGGGACGGGCGGCAGCACAGCAGCCAAAAGCACTGGGATAATACCAACAAAGCGAATATTTGCCCGCTGCCGCTGATCTCACGCGTCCTGGTCATCGGTCTGCCCCCTTTCCCGCTGGCGGGCGGAGGACACATTGTAGTCCTCCTGCCCCAGCCGCTGCCAGCCGCTGCGCCAGAATAGATCCCGCAGGGTGCGGGGCTGCCACGGCGCGATGGGCGCCGTGAGCGGTGTGCCCAAAGTATGCAGGCTGCACAGGTTGACCACCAGCACCAAAAAGCCCAGTACCATGCCGTAAAGCCCCAATATCCCGCCGATGAAGATGAATAAAAACCGCAGGATCGTCACCGGCTCGTACAGGCTGGGCACCGCGAAGGCGCTTACGGCGGTCAGCGCGATAATGATGATCATGGGCAGGCCCACCAGTCCGGCGGTCACAATGGCATCCCCGATGACGATGCCGCCCACCACACTGAGGGTATGCCCAATGGCATCCGGCAGGCGCAGCCCTGCCTCCCGCAGCAGCTCATACAGCAAAAAAAGGGCCAAGGCTTCCCCCATAGCGGAAAGCGGCGTGGCCGAAACAGAGCCGAGGAAGGCGGGCAGCAGCATCCGGGGAATACGCTCCGGGTGGAAGGTGACCACCGCCACATAATAGCCCGGCAGCAGCACCGTAAGGAAGAACGCCGCCAGCCGCAAAAGCCGCACAAACGCCGTAAAATAGGGCCGCTGGGTGTAGTCATCCAGCGTATGGAAATGCTCGGTGAAGAGGTAGGGCGCGATCATCACATTGGGGCTGCCATCCACCATAACGCCCACTCTGCCCTCCGCCAGCTTGGCGCACAGGGTATCGGGGCGCTGGGTGGTGCCCGTCCCGCTGAAAAGCGACGCCGCCCCCTTGCTGATGAACGCCTGCAAAAAGCCGCTGTCCAGCACCAGCGGCAGAGAAGCCTCCCGCAATTTTTGCCGGACCGCCTCCACCGTTTCGGGCGCCGCCACATCGCTGAGGTAGCAAAGGCGCACATTGGTGCGGCTGTACCGGCCCAGGTACAGCGTTTCCACCGTCAGATTGGGGGATTTGAGCCGGCGGCGCACCATGGCGGTATTGGTATTGTTGCTTTCGGTAAAGCCCTCCCGGGAGCCGCGGAGGTTCTTCTCCATGGCTGGCTCCCCCACGCCCCGTGTCTCAAAGCCCTGATAGCCCAGCGAGAGCGCCCGGGGCACACCATCCAGCATCACCATGGCAAAGCCGCTCATCGCCTTGGTAAAGAGATCCTCGTAGGTTTCCACGATGCCCTGCTCGCTGCTGAACAAAAACTGTGAGCGCAGGTACTCCCACAGCTTTTCCGGGTCGGCCTCCGGCGGGGCCATGCGGTTTATGGGGCGCAGCAAAAAATCGCTGACCTGGGTATTGCTCACCAGACCATCGAACATAAAAGCCAGGCCCTTTACCCCGGCCAGCTCAAATTCATCCAAAATGAGATCGGCGGAGCCGCGCATCCCCTGCTCAATGCGCTCCCGCAGCAGCACAATGCTGCTGTCCAGTTTTTCCGGCATCATTTCTCCCTCCACTCGGCGCCGCTCCCCGGCAGATATCAGGTCTTTCCCGGCAGGAGAAAGCCGCAGGCGGGCCAGGAAGCGCCGTGGGCAGGCTGGCGCCCGATGAAATCGGGCTGGCGCCTGCCAAGGCGGTGACGCCGCCCGATGCGGTTTTCTTCGCCGAAAATATCATTTTCCCTGCCGGGGAAATTCCTTTTCATTATTCGCCGCGGCCGCCGGAATATGTGCGGGAATATGCCGCCCAAATCCGTAAATAATACCCTCCATGCGAGGTGATTTTTTGTGCTGGTCACATTTTTGCGGACGATGATCCTGTATCTTGTGGTTGTGTTCGGCATCCGGCTGATGGGCAAACGCCAGATCGGGGAGCTGCAGCCCTCGGAGCTGGTCATCACCATCCTCATTTCCAATATCGCCACCCTCACCATTGAGGAAACGGACAGCCCCATGTTCGCGGGGCTTCTGCCCATTTTGGCGCTCATGTGCTTCGAGGTGCTGACCTCCTTCCTCTGCTTGAAAAGCGCCCGGCTGCGGCGCATTGTCTCCGGGCGGCCCATTATCATCATCCACGATGGGAAAATAGACCAGCGGGAAATGCGGGAGCTGCGCTTTTCCGCCGATGACCTGATGATCCAGCTGCGGCAGAACGGCATCTTTCGGGCAGAGGAGGTGGAGTTTGCGGTGGTGGAGACCAACGGCAAGCTCTCCGTCTACCAGAAGTACCAAAACCGCCCGGTGACGCCGCAGGTGCTGGCCATGCCGGATCAGCCGGAGGATAACGCCCCGCCGCTGGCTGTGGTGTGCGAGGGCACCGTGATGCACGAGGCCCTGCGCCGCAGCGGCAAGGATCTGCGCTGGGTGGAAAAGAAAGCCGCCGCCCAAAAGCTCAAAATTGATGATGTGTACCTGATGGTCGCCTGCCCCGATGGCAGCTGTGATATTGTGGCGAAGGAGCGTGGCCGATGAAACGATTTTTGGCGGCGGTGGGCATTTTGCTCATTATCATCGGCATCAGCATTTACACGCTGGTGGATATGCAGCAAAGCATCGATCGGCTTACGGAGCACACGGCGGCGGTACGGCAGCAGGTGGAAAAAGAAGGCGCCGCCACCGCCCAGCGCCAATGCGAGGAGCTGATGGTGGAATGGAACGGCATGGAGCCCCGGTTTTTGCTGTATGTGCGGCACGACCATCTGGATAATATCATGGAGCACCTTTCGGAGCTGCCGGCCTACTGCCTGGAGGACGACCGGGCCGAGCTGCTGAGCACCCTGGATGCCGCCCTGCGCATGATGGAGCATCTCAAGGAATCCATCACCCCCAGCTGCCGCACGCTGTTGTAGCGTTCCCCGGGCGCTGTGACCGGCGGCACCGGCAAAAGGCGGCGATGACTGCGCGGCCGGACCTTGTCAGGCATCAGCCTATCTGCGGCCCGTCCTCCTGTCCTCCCACCCTTTTTTCCATTCGCCGCCGCAAAATAAAAATCAGCCCGCAGGAGAGCGCCTCTCCCGCGGGCTTTGGTTTATTCTTCTGTTCAGCCGTAGAATGGCTCCTCCGAAGCGCCCTTGATGGTCACCGTGACGGTATCCACCTCGGCGGCGGTCCTGGGCCCGACGGGACTGCCCGGCGCGATGCTGGTGCCCACCACCGTGCCCGGCTCCCCACCCGTTTCCGGGTTGGTATCGTAGACGATGGTATAGCTGATCTGGCAATCGGTAAGGATACGGATGGCGTAGGCTTCATTGGCGCCGTACAGGTCCGGCATGACGGTATACTGCGGTCCCTTGCTGATATAAAGCGTCACGCTGCCATCCTCCGGCAGCACCTGCCCCACCGCCAGCGATTGCTTATAGATCACCCCGCTGGGGTAGGTATCGCTGTACTCATAGCGGTAGATGAAATTATACCCACTCATCTGCTCCAGCTCGTCCTCTATCGCCGGCAGATAGTACCCCTCCAGGCTGCGCTCCATCACCGGGGTGGCGGGCTGCTCCTTGCCGTCAAAGGCGCCGCTGTTCCACAGCGCCAAAAGGACATTCCCGATGACGCTGACCGCCAGCAGCACCGCCAGCAGCACCATGGGCGGAGAAAACTGCTTTGGGCCCGCGGCCGCCGGTTTTTCCGCCGGGCGGGGCGGGGCCTCCGGCCGGAACACGGCGGTATTGGCACCGGCTTCCTCCAGCAGGGCGGCGGAAAACGCCTCCATGGAGCGGTAGCGCTGCTTGTGATCCACCGAAAGTGCCTTCATGATGCCCTCGCAGACATGCTCCGGCAGGTCGGGGCGCAGCTTACCCAGCGGCGCCAGGTAATCATCCCTTTCCCCGCGCAGCTCGGCGCTTACCGGGGCCTGTCCCGCCAGCATGCGGTACAGCACCGCTCCCAGCGAGTAGATATCGGTCCATTCTCCCTGCCACAGTGCCTTGGAATACTGCTCCGGGGCGCTGTACCCGGCGTAAAGCTCGGCGTGCAGGCCGTTGCCCACGGTGCGCAGTTCCGGCAGGGCAAAGCCATCCAGGATGACCCGCTTGCGGCTGTCCACATAGATGTTCTGCGGGGAGATGCCGCAGTGAGTCAGGCCCATATTGTGCAGCTGGCTAAGCAGCGAAATGAGCGGGCTGATGAGCTGCCGGGCATCGGTCAGGCTCATCTCTCCCTTTTGGCGGGAAAGATACTCCTCCAGCGGCTCCATGCGCAGATATTCGGTCACCCGGTACAGGGTGTCATTTTCGGAAAAAAGCACCAGTGTTTTCAGCATCGCCTTGTGGTTCACTTCCATCAGGCGCTTCCAGCGGTCGTGCAGGTCGCTGGCCATGGTACGGAACAGTGTCTTGCTCTCGGCGGAGATGAGCAGGATGCCCTTATGGTCCTCTGCCCGCTTCAGAATGCCGGGGAAGAATTCCTCCACCCGCACCTTGCGGTCCTTTTCGGTATCCCACCCAAGATAGGTGGTGAGCAGGTCATTGTGGTGCAGCACCATCCCCACGCGGTACTGCCCGGAGAGCACCGTTCCCAGCGGCAGGGCGGCATCGGGGTTGGGGGTCTCCGGCTTCTGCCCGCAGGCGGAACAGACCGTTTCCCCCTCCTCCAGTACGGAAAAACAGTGGCGGCACAGGTTCGGCTCCGGCATGGGCGCTCCTCCCTTCGGATCGTAGCTTCTCATGATTTGGTTTCATCGGCGGGGTCGTCCTCCCGCGCCGGGTGGGTAAACAGGTAAATGGCAATGCAAAGGGCCCCGGCCAGCAGCGCCCCGATGAGGATATACCGCACCGGGCTGCCGGTCCTCGTTTCCCGCTGGGGCAGCACCAGCTCGGTGGGGGCGGCATCGGCCGCCTTGCTGCCGGCGGGCTTCTTCTGCTCCTCTTCCTCCTCCGGCAGGGCGGCGTTTTCCCGCTCCGCCTCCCGGAACGCCTCATCGCGCTGCTGCTGTTTTTCTTCCAGCTCCCGGCGGGCCTCCTCCAGCTCCTGCTGCGCTTCGGAGGGCAATTCTGTGTTCGGGCCACCCGGATTTCCATTCCAGTCGCCTAAGCCCACGCCCCACAGGTTGTCATCCCACTCATGGGAAGGCTCCGCCGCATCCCCGGCATTATTTCCGGCACCGTCCCCCGTGGGTTCCTGCGGCTGATCCGTGGACGAAGGCGGTGTTACTTCGTTTGGATTATCCATTGGAGGGCTTTCTTCAACAGTACCAGGGTCAAAATCGCCCATACCAAAGCCTTCGGCCATCGCCGGGACCGCCAGCACCAGCAGCGCGCACAGCACCGCAGCTATCAGACGCATTCCCTTCATAGTCTGCCCTCCCTTTTGCCAAAAAAGCGGCGCTTTGGGGGCGCCGCTCTTGGAATATTTGCGGGGATATTACATTTCCCAGTTGTGCCAGAAGCCCTGCACATCATCGCAGTCATCCAGCAGGTCCATCAGACGGGTCATCTTATCGGCGGCGTCCTCCGGCAGGGCGGTGTAGGTGCTGGGGATATAGGCCGGCTCGGCGGAAAGGAAGGTATAACCCTTCTTCTCCAACGCCTCGCGCACCTCGCGCAGCTCATTCACCCCGGTATACACCTCAATGGTATCCTCATCGAAATCCACATCCTCGGCCCCGGCATCAAAGCAGTCCTCCATCACCTTCTCCTCGTCCAGCTCGCCCTCGCTGTTATCAATGATGATCTGGCCCTTCTTGGTAAACAGGTAGGAAACGCAGCCGTTCTGGCCCAGGTTGCCGCCGCACTTATCAAAGTAATGGCGCAGGTCACCGGCGGTACGGTTGCGGTTATCGGTCAGCGATTCAATGATAACGGCAACGCCGTTGGGGCCGTAGCCCTCATATACCATCTCTTCGTAGCTGTTCTTATCCTCGCTGCCCGCAGCCTTCTTAATGCAGCGCTCGATATTCTCGTTGGGCATATTGGCAGCCTTGGCCTTGGCGATGCAGTCGCGCAGCTTACCGTTGGTATCGGGATCGGCGCCGCCCTCTTTTACCGCTACCGACATCTCACGGGCCACCTTGGTGAATACCTTGGCCTTGGCCGCATCGGAAGCGCCCTTTTTGCGTTTGATATTATTCCATTTGGAATGTCCAGACATAGGAAAAATCGTCCTTTCGTGTGATAGTGCATACTACATAAGAATTTTAGCACATCCCGCGGACGCTGACAACCTTTTTTGCAAAATTCTCCCGCTAAATTCTGAAAAACGGTTGACAAAGCCCCCCTCTTTTGGTATGATAACTGATGTCGCCAAAGACCGCCTTTGGACCTGCGGGTGTAGTTCAATGGTAGAATTCCAGCCTTCCAAGCTGGTTACGTGGGTTCGATTCCCATCACCCGCTCCACGCTTTGCTTGCGCCAGTAGCTCAGCAGGATAGAGCAACTGCCTTCTAAGCAGTAGGCCAGGGGTTCGAGTCCCTTCTGGCGCGCCAATTCAAGTTAATATGGTGGGTATAGCGCAGCTGGTTAGCGCGCCAGATTGTGGCTCTGGAGGTCGTGGATTCGAATTCCACTATCCACCCCATGCACAGGGGATACCTATTCGGGTATCCCCTGGCTTATACTCTGGGCCGTAGCCAAGCGGTAAGGCACGGGACTTTGACTCCCGCATCCCGCAGGTCCGAATCCTGCCGGCCCAACCAAAAAGAAGCAACCGAAAGGTTGCTTCTTTTTAGTTATTGGGGAAAACAAATTTCTTCTCGCCTGTCGGCACACCCAAAGGCTCCCCTGTGCAAGGGGTAACGAAGTGGCGGCGCGGCTCTGATATGCCAGTGGCATATCAG
>OIZE01001793.1_pt1 | contig 12440 bp, 10 predicted proteins | sample 1588421 | NCBI WGS metagenome assembly OIZE01 (sample SAMN03283251) | human gut metagenome | biome: human-associated habitat; material: feces | host: Homo sapiens | place: USA | collected 2013
GCGGCGAGGCCGGCGGCATCACCCAGCACATCGGCGCCTATCAGGTGCAGATCAATGGCAAGCCCATCACATTTCTGGATACCCCCGGCCATGAGGCCTTTACCTCCATGCGCGCCCGCGGCGCTATGGTGACGGATATCGCCATTCTGGTGGTGGCCGCCGAGGACGGCATCATGCCCCAGACGGTGGAGTCCATCAACCACGCCAAGGCCGCCGGTATCCCCATTATCGTGGCCATCAACAAGATGGATAAGCCCGAGGCCAACCCCGAGCGCATCAAGCAGCAGCTGACCGAGTACGGCCTGGTGTGCGAGGAGTGGGGCGGCGACACCATCGTGTGCCCCATCTCCGCCAAGACCGGCATGGGCGTGGACAATCTGCTGGAGATGCTGACGCTGACCGCCGAGGTGGGCGAGCTGAAGGCCAACCCCAACCGCGCGGCGCAGGGCACCGTGATCGAGGCGCGGCTGGACAAGGGCCGCGGCCCCGTGGCCACGCTGCTGGTACAGAACGGCACGCTGCATCAGGGCGACATCATCATCGCCGGTACCTCTGTGGGCCGCGTGCGTGCCATGGTCAGCGACAAGGGCCAGCGCATCACCGAGGCCGGACCCAGCGTGCCCGTGGAGATCACGGGTCTGAGCGAGGCACCCTCCGCCGGCGCTACCTTCAACGCCGTGGCCGACGAAAAGCTGGCCCGCGAGCTGGTGGAGCAGCGCAAGGCCGAGGAGAAGGCCAAGGCCAACGCCCCTGTGACCAAGGTGTCGCTGGAGGATCTGTTCAGCCAGATCCAGGCCGGTGAGATGAAGAACCTGAACCTGATCGTCAAGGCGGACGTGCAGGGCAGTGTGGAGGCGGTGAAGTCCTCGCTGGAGAAGCTGAGCAACGAGGAGGTCCGCGTCCGCGTGATCCACGGCGGCGTGGGCGCCATCAACGAGAGCGACGTCATGCTGGCGTCCACCTCCCAGGCCATCATCGTGGGCTTTAACGTCCGGCCGGACGCCGCCGCCCGCGACAGTGCCGCCCGGGCCAACGTGGATATGCGGATGTACCGCGTGATCTACGATGCCATCAACGAGATCGAAGCCGCCATGAAGGGTATGCTGGCCCCCAAGTTCCGCGAGGTGCTGCTGGGCCACGCCGAGGTGCGCCAGACGTACAAGGTGTCCGGCGTGGGCACGGTTGCCGGCTGCTACGTGCAGGACGGCAAGCTGCAGCGCAAGGACTGCCAGGTACGGCTGGTCCGCGACGGCATCGTCATCCACGAGGGCGTGCTGGCCTCCCTGCAGCGGTTCAAGGACTCCGTGAAGGAGGTCCAGGCCGGCTACGAGTGCGGCCTGAGCATCGAGAAGTTCAACGACATCAAGGAAGGCGACATCGTGGAGGCCTTCACCATGGAGCAGATCGAGGTATAAGCAACAGCCGAGGGGTGGGCAAAGCCCACCCCTCTCTTTCTTGAGAGGAGGAACGGTCTATGGCCGGAAACCGTATCGGGCGCATCAATGAGGAGATACGCAAGGAGCTGAGCGCCCTGCTCCGCACCGTAAAGGACCCGCGGGTATCCGAGGGGATGCTGACCATCACGCGGGTGGACACCACCAGCGACCTGCGGTACGCGCGGGTGTATATCAGCGCGCTGAACTGCGCGGATGAAAAAGGCCTGATGAAGGGGCTGAAGTCTGCGGCCGGATATCTGCGGCACGAGCTGGGCCAGGCCATCGACCTGCGCTACACGCCGGAGCTGCAGTTTTTCATGGACGACTCCATCGCCCACGGCGCGCACATTCTGGACCTGCTGAACCACGTAAAGCCCGCCAACCCCGCCAACGCGGACATCGTGCTGCCGGAGGATCGGGAATGAGCGCGCGGCTGACGGTGCAGGAGACGGCGGACTTTCTGCGAGCGCTGGACGGCGTGCTGATCCTGACCCACGTGCGCCCGGATGGGGACACGGTGGGCTGCGCCGCCGCGCTGTGCCGCGCCCTGCGGGCGCTGGGCCGGACGGCGTATCTGCTGGAAAACCCGGAGATCACGGAGACGTACACGCCCTACGCCGAGGGGCTGTGGGCACCGAAGGGCTATGTGCCGCAGAGCGTGGTGTCGGTGGACATCGCCGCGCCCAATCTGCTGCCGGAGAACGCGGTGCCGTATAAAAACGACATCTGCCTGGCCATCGACCACCACGGCTCCCAGGAGTTCTTCGCGGAACGGACGTGCCTGGACGCGGAGGCCGCCGCCTGCGGCGAGATCGTGTATGAGATCGTGGGCAGGCTGACGGACATCACGCCGGAGATAGCCATGGCGCTGTATGTGGCGGTGTCCACAGACTGCGGGTGCTTCGTCTATGCCAACACCACGGCGCGGACGCACCGCATCGCCGCCGCGCTGATGGAGCGGGGCATCGACGTGGGGCCGGTGAACAAGGCGCTGTTCCGCACGAAGTCGCCGGTGCGGCTGGCCATGGAGGCCCGGATGGTGGCGGACATGGAGCTGTACGACAACGGCCGGGTGGTGGTGATGTCCATCCCTCTGGCGCTGTGCCGGGAGCTGGGCGCTGCTGAGTCCGACGTGGAGGAGCTGAGCAGTCTGGCGGCGCTAGTGCAGGGCACCGACTGCGGCATCACGCTGCGGGAGCTGAAGCCGGGACGGGTGAAGCTGTCGCTGCGGACGGGACCGCGGGTGGACGCCAGCGCCGTGTGCCGCGTGCTGGGCGGCGGCGGCCACAGGGGCGCCGCCGGGGCCACGGTGGACGGCACCATGGACGAGGCGAAGGCGGCCATTCTGGCGGCCTATACGGAGGTCATGGGATAACATGGCCGACGGGATCATCATTATCGACAAGCCCGCGGGATGGACCAGCATGGACGTGTGCGGCAAGCTGCGGGGCATACTGAAAACGAAAAAGGTGGGCCACGCCGGAACGCTGGACCCCATGGCCACCGGCGTGCTGCCGGTGTTCGTGGGAAACGCCACGCGGGCGGTGTCCTACGCCGAGGGCGGGGACAAGGAGTACGTCGCGGGGCTGCGGCTGGGGCTGACGACCAACACCCAGGATACCACCGGCGAGGTGGTGGCGGAGCGCCCTGTGTCCGTGACGCGGGCGCAGCTGGAGGACGTGCTGGCGCGGTTCACCGGGGAGATCGACCAGGTGCCGCCCATGTACTCGGCCATCAAGATCAACGGGCAGAAGCTGTATCAGCTGGCCCGGAAGGGGCAGGAGATCGAACGGCCCCCACGGCGGGTGACCATACACGAGCTGGCGCTGCTGGAGCCGGAGGACGGCGACTGGCGGCTGCGGATACGGTGCAGCAAGGGCACGTATGTGCGGGCGCTGTGCCACGACATCGGGCAGGCGCTGGGCTGCGGCGGATGCATGAGCGCTCTGCGGCGGACCATGGCCGCCGGGTTTACGCTGGCGGAGAGCCGCAGCATTGAGGACGTACAGGCGCAGGGCGAGGCCCTGCTCTCCCCTACCGACTCGCTGTTCCGGCAGTACCCGGCCTATCACATCGCCGGTGAACGGGACCACAGACGGTGCCTGTGCGGCAATCCGCTGGCGGCGGAGGGCCTGCAGCCGGGGCTGTACCGGGTGTACGGCCCGGATGGGGCGTTTCTGTGCCTGAGCCGCTGGGAAGCGGGTGTTCTGACATCAGAGAAAAACTTTTTCGGAGCGTGAACAACTTGGAAAAGACAGTTATCGCCCTGGGCTTCTTCGACGGCGTGCACCGGGGCCACGGCGCACTGCTGCGGAAGACGGCGGAGCGCGCCCGGGAGCTGGGAGCCGTCCCCGCGGCATTCACCTTTGACCGGCCGCCGAAGGAGGTGGTCACGGGGCAGCCCGTGTACCTGATCAACTCCAACCGGGACCGGCAGGGGCTGATGGAGCGTCTGTACGGCATCGAGCGGGTCATTTTCGCGCCCTTTGACCGGGAGATGATGACCATGCCGTGGGAGGCCTATCTGGAAATGCTGATCGGGACATACGGCGCGGTGCACTTCGTGGCCGGGCACGACCACCGGTTCGGCCATAAAAACGCCGGGAACGTGCAGCTTTTGCGGCAGAAGTGCGCGGAGATGGGCATCGGGTGCGACATCATCCCGCCGGTACAGCGGGAGGGCATCACGGTCAGCTCCACGTACATCCGGACGCTGGTGGAGGCGGGCGACATGGAGCGCGCGGCGGACTTTCTGGGCCACCGGCACTGCCTGAGCCAGACGGTGCAGCACGGACAGCGGATCGGGCGGACCATCGGCATCCCCACGGTAAACCTGGCGGTGCCGGAGCACGTGCTGGCCCCGGCGCACGGGGTGTACGTGACGGAGGTATTTCTGCCGGACGGACGGCGGTGCGCCGGCGTGACCAACGTGGGCACGCGGCCCACGGTGTCCGACAGCGATCGGGTGTCCGTGGAGACGTACCTGCTGGGCTTCGAGGGCGACCTGTACGGGCAGGAGCTCCGGGTGGAGTTCTGCCGCCGGCTGCGGGGCGAGCAGCGGTTCGACACGCTGGAGGCGCTGCGGCAGGAGATACAGCGGAATATTCAGCAGGCAGAAGCCTATTTTGAGGCATGAGAAAAGGCGCCCCTTTCGGGGCGCCTTTTCTGTTATTTCACACGGCGCCGGGGTAAGACACCGCGGAAAACGGTGTCAGTCCTCGCGCTTTTTGCCCACAAACGCCACGCCGGCGGCGGAGGTCAGCGCCATGCCGACATACAGAGCAATGCCCGCGTCGAAGGTCTTGGGGCTGCCCTTGGTACCGTCGGTCTTGGTGTCGGTGGTGGGGTGGTAGTAGTAATAGCGAGAAGGAACGGTGTAGGAAGTACCAGCGGTCACAGTGTTGCCGTTGATGGTCACAGTACCCTTCTCGATCTTCAGCTGCTGACCAGCAGACAGGGTGTTTGCCGCATTCTGGATGGTTTCTGCGCCCACATAGTATGTACCGTTGTTGGACGCAACGGGGGTGTTGCCCGCAGCGTAGGCACTCACATCACTGGAGAAAGTACCGCCGGTGACGGCAACACGGTCAGTCTCATTATCGTTTTTGATCATGCTGACTGCATTCATTTCGGAATTGAATTTACCACTCACCACATGAATGACAGAATCATTATTCATGGCAGGATAATTTGCCTGACTGTCAAATACGATTGCAGAACAAGGCACAACCACGCGAGAATCGCCAACCTTGCCAGTCGCATTTCCTGTCGTATTGAACACTGCATTCGTCACAGTCACGTTACCAGCGCGGGCAACAATACCTGCACCGCCAGTGATATTAAATGTACCTCCGGTCACATTGATATTGTCTTTCCACGGCGCGTAGATGCCACATGCCACATAGCCGGGAGTCGTAATCTTGCCATTGAACACACCACCGGAAATGTTGATGGTGTTTCCAGTTCCCTCTCTATCGCTTCCGTTACCGGCAATAACAGCATTATCAGAAGCGCTGAAAGTTCCGTCATAGATATTGATGATCGCACCAATAGCACGACCTGTAATAACGGCGCCCTCGACAGACTCAACAATAGCCTTCTGGATGTTGGTCACAGAGTTACTGCCAACACCAATCGCCTGACTGCCAGTAGATACAATCTTTCCGCCACCCTTATTGTCCGTAATCGTCAGCTTACCATTGTTCATAATTACCTGGCCAGCAGAAGTAATAGAATAGCCGTTCAAATCCAGGGTTATTTCCGTATTCGCGGCGACTTCCCATCTCTCTGTCAAAGTAACATTCTCCGTCAGCTTAATGACACCGTTTTCTGCCGTGGGCAACGTCGACCCTGTGGCCCAGCTGACGCTGCACAGCCCTATGGCCATGACCAGGGCCAGAATGGTTGCTAATACTTTTTTCATTGTTCATTCCCCTTATGGTAGTAGATTTCCGCAGGTGCGCTCGTTTTAATGTGTATTAAAACGCAAATGCAGAGGTACCTCTGCGGATAGTCAGATTATAGCACATTTACACCGTTTGTCCAGCCTTTTTATGGAAATTTTACACATTTTTCTGTTACCGGGAATAAAAACAGGAAAATTTGGCAGGAAATGGGAGTTGAGGGTGGAGAAAATGCCGCCCGCGGCGGGACGGGGAGTTCTACGCCGCTGCGCGGCAGCAGGGAGGATTTCGCGCCTGCGGGCGCGAGCTGCTTTCTTTTCGTGTCGAAAGAAAGCAGCCAAAGAACGCCACTTAAGGAAAGGGGGATTTCGAATTTCCCCCTTTCCTTAAGAATCCTATCCCCTTGAAACGACAAAGGAGGGGGCTCCGGCCCCCTCCTTTTGAAACCACCCCCAGGGGGAAGGCTTTGGGGGTCAGACCTTCAGATCAGTGGCGGCGGCGCAGGTGTGCTCGCGCATGGCCTGTTTGGCGGCCGCGTCATCCTGCCGGTGGATAGCGCTCAGTATCTCCCGGTGGCGCGCCAGAATACGGCGTTCCAGGGCCAGACACGCGCCGTCGTTCAGCGTCTCCATCTTTTTCAGCAGGGTATGCTGCTCCACCTGGCCCAGGACATCGGTGACGATCATGGCCACCTGGTTGCCGGTGGCGCGGGAGAGCAGGCTGTGGAAACGGACGTCCAGCTCAGCGAAGCGGCGGTAGTCGCCCAGGGCCTGCTCCGCCGCCGTGAGACAGCTGTCCAGCGCCGCCAGATCCTCGTCGGTGCGGCGCAGGGCCGCCCAGCCGGCGATGGTGCCGTCGTTGACGGCGCGGTACTCGCCCAGCTCCTCCAGAGAGATCTGGTTCAGCTGGAGCATGGCCGACAGCGGCTGCTCCACGCCGTCGATGGTCAGCTCCTGCACCACGGCGCCGCTGGCGCCGTGGGTGGAGGCCACATAGCCGCCCTGTTCCAGCATACGCAGAGCCTCGCGGATGGTGGGACGGGAACGGTGGAGCTGCTCCATCATGGCACGCTCGGAGGGCAGGCGGTCGCCGGGCTTCAGCACTCCGGAGGTGATAAGCTCCCGCAGCTGGTCATAGATGGCCTCGCTGGCCCGCCCACCGCCGATGGGCTGCCAGGGGATATGTACGGCTTCCGGCATGGAAGGGCCTCCTTTCACAGAAAATACCCGGACAGTATAGCGCATCCCGGGGAAAATAGCAAGGGCAGGATGCAGGAAAGCCCGGAGGACGGTGCCTTCGGGCTTTCCCGCTGTGGGGAGGGGGATATTACTTCTTCAGGGCTTTCATTTCCTCGATCATCATGGGGACCACCTTGAACAGGTCGCCGCAGATGCCGTAATCCGCCACCTCGAAGATGGGGGCCACGTCGCTCTTGTTGACGGCGATGATGCACTCAGAGTCCTGCATGCCGGCCTTGTGCTGGATGGCACCGGAGATGCCCAGGGCCACATAGATGCGGGGATGGACGGTCTTGCCGGTCTGGCCCACCTGGTGGTCGGCGGTCATCCAGCCGGCGTCCACCACGGCGCGGGACGCGCCCACCACGCCGCCCATGAGGGCGGCCAGCTCCTCGGCCAGGGCGATGCCCTTCTCCACGTCCTTGGCGATGCCGCGGCCCACGGAGACCACCACCTCAGCGCCGGTCAGGTCCACCATGGCGCGGGCGGCCTTGACGATCTCCAGCACCTTGGTGTGGATGTCGGCCTCGGTGAGGGTAAAGGCGGGGTGGATGAGCTCCACCTTGCTCGCGCCGTTCTCGTCAAACTCGCGCTTCTTCATGACGCCGGGGCGCACGGTGGCCATGGCGGGGCGGAAGCGTGGGCAGACGATGGTGGCCATCAGGTGGCCGCCGAAGGCGGGACGGGTCATCTTCAGGTTGGTGTTGACGTCAAAGAGCTTCGTCTCGAAGTTCATGGCGTCCACGTCCAGAGAGGACCCGGTGCGGAGGAAGTTGATATAGCCGTTGAGATCCACGTCCAGGTGGGTGCAGTCGGCGCACAGGCCGGTGTGGAGACGGGCGGCGCAGCGGGGCGCCAGGTCGCGGCCGATATGGCTGGCGCCGAACAGCATGATCTCGGGCTTGAACTCGTGCACCGCGTCGGTGATGATCTTGGTGTAGGCGTCGGTGGTGTAGTCCTTCAGCAGAGGGCTGTTGTAGACGTAGACCTTATCCGCGCCGTAGCCGCCCAGCTCCGCGGCGATGTTGTCCACGCTGTCGCCCAGCAGAATGCCGGAGAGCTGGACGCCCAGCTCGTCGGCCAGCTTGCGTCCCTCGGAGATCAGCTCAAAGGTGGTGGGCATCATCTTGCCCTGCCGCTGCTCGCAAAAGACCCACACGCCGGAGAAGGCCTTGGGATCGGTATTCATAAAAGTAGACATATCGTTTCTCCCTTCTCAGATGATGTGCTTGGCGGACAGGATGCCGAACAGCCGCTCCACGGTCTCCCTGCCGCTGCCCTCCAGCATCATGCCGCTGCCCTTGCGGGGAGGCGTAAAGCTCTTGTAGATATTGGTGGGAGAGCCCTTCAGACCGATGGTGTCCACCTCGATGAGGGGATCGTCCTTCAGCGCGTTGTAATCCAGCACGGTGACGGGCTCGGCGTCGCAGTCCAGGATGCCCCGGATGGTCATGTAGCGGGGGGTGTTCAGCTCCTTGATGCAGGTGAGCAGGCAGGGGGTCTGCACCTGCACGGTCATGTAGCCGTCCTCCAGCATACGGCGGACGGTGAGGGTGTCGCCGTCCTTCCTGATGTCGGCCACATAGGACACCTGGGGGATCTCCAGCTTTTCGGCGATCTGGGGGCCCACCTGGGCGGTGTCGCCGTCGATGGCCTGACGGCCGCAGAAGATGATATCGTCCTTGTCCACGCCCAGGTTCTTGATGGCGGCGGCCAAAATCTGGGAGGTGGCGAAGGTGTCGGAGCCGCCGAACTCACGGGCGGACACCAGCACGGCCTTGTCCACACCCATGGCCTTCAGCTCCAGCAGCATACCGGCGGCGGGAGGGGGACCCATGGACACGGCGATAACGGGGCAGCCCAGCTGATCCTTCAGGGCCAAGGCGGCCTCGACGGCGTTCATATCGTCGGGGTTGATGATGGTCTGCATGGAGGCGCGGTCCAGCGTGCCGTCGGCGTTGACGGCCACCTTGCCGGAGGTGTCGGGCACCTGCTTGACACAAACGATAAGCTTCATTCTATTCTTGCTCCTTTCCGCATTACTTCAGCAAATTGCCGGAGATGACCATCTGCTGGACCTGAGAGGTCCCCTCGTAGATGGTGAACACGCGGCAGTCGCGGTACTTACGCTCGACGGGGTACTCCTTGATGTACCCGTAGCCGCCGTGGATCTGCACGGCCTTGGCGGCGATCTCGTTGCACGTCTCGGAGGCGAAGTACTTGGCCATGGAGCAGTACATGGAGGCGTTGGGGTCGTTTCTGTCCTTCATCTGGGCGGCCATATAGACCAGCTCCTTGGCGGCGGTCAGCTTGGTTGCCATATCCGCCAGCATGAAGGCGATGGCCTGGTTCTTGCAGATGGGCTTGCCGAACTGAACGCGCTCCTTGGAGTACTTGATGGCCTCGTCCAGGCAGCCCTGGGCCAGACCGATGGACTGGGCGGACACACCCAGGCGGCCGCCGTCCAGGGTCTTCATGGCGTTGATAAAGCCCATGTTCTCCTTGCCCAGCATATCGCTCTTGTGGACGCGGACGTCCTCCAGCACCACGTCGGAGGTGGCGTAGCCCACCAGACCCATCTTGGCCTCGTGCTTGCCGCAGGAGACGCCGGGGGCCTTCATGTCCACGATAAAGGCGGAGATACCCTTATTGCCGCGGCTCATGTCGGTCTTGGCGTAGACGATGCAGTAGTCGGCCAGGGGTGCACCGGAGATAAAGCACTTACGGCCGTTGAGGATGTAGTCGTCGCCATCCTTCACGGCGGTGGTGACCATGCTGCTGGCGTCGGAGCCGGCGCCCGGCTCGGTGAGGCCGAAGACGATCTTCACCTTGTTCTCCACGGAGGGACGGAGATACTTCTCCAGCTGCTCGGGGGTGCCCGCCTGCATCAGGGGGCCGCCGCCCAGAGAGTTGGGGGTATTGGCGTACAGGCTGGCCACGGCGGAGACACGGGCGATCTCCTCGATCATGATGACATAGGCCAGGGTATCGGCACCGGCACCGCCGTACTCGCGGGGGATCTTCAGGCCAAGGAAACCGCACTTGGCCATCTTGTCCACGATCTCCTCGGGAAACTCGCCGGTCTCCTCCACCTTGTCAAGGACCTCGGTGGTGAGCTCGGTCTCGGCAAACTGGCGGACCAGCTTGCGGATCATTTCATGCTTTGCGTCGAAAATCATAGTTTTCCTCCTGTTAAAGTATGGGTCACTGCTCTGCTCAGCAGGGGATCTCGTGCTTGGACTTGCCCTCTGTCAAAATCTCATAGATGCTGTTGACGCCGCACTCGGCCATCTGCTCCGCGGCCTCTTCGGTGAAGAAGGCCATGTGGGGCGTGTGGTAGACGTTGACGAAGGAGCGCAGGTACTTCAGCTTGAAGTAGGGCATACCGGGGGTACGGATGATGTCCTCATCGTGGGGAACGTGGATGATGCCGGTCTCGCCGGGGAAGGCATCCATGAACAGCGCGCCGAACTTGCCGGACTCCACCGCCTCGGTGACGGCATCGATATCCATCAGCTCGCCCCGGGCGTTGTCGATGAACACCACGCCGTCCTTCATCTTGGCGATGGCCTCGCGGTCGATCATGCCGGTGGTCTCGGGCAGCAGCGGGGTGTGGATGGTGATGATGTCGGACTCACGGTACAGGGTGTCCAGGTCCACATACTCGGCGTACGCACGGACGGCGTCGTTCTCATAGACATCGTTGGCGATGATACGGCAGCCGAAGCCGCTGAGGCACTTGATGATGGTGAAGCCGATCTTGCCGGTGCCCATGACGCCCACGGTCATGGTACGCAGCTCGCGGCCCATCTTGCCCTTCAGGGTGAAGTCGTTGTCGTTGGTGTTGTACAGCGCCTTCTTGAACTTGCGGATGCACATCAGGATGGCCATAACGGTGTATTCCGCCACGCCGTTGGGCGCGTAAGCGCCGTTGCACAGGCGGAAGCCCAGGGAACGGGCATAGCCGCAGTTCATGTGGTTATAGCCCACGCAGCGGCTGGCCAGCACCTGCACGCCATAGCCCTTCAGCTCGTCCAGAACGGCGTTGGAATAGTCGCTCTGGCCCAGGGTGGTGACACCGTCGCAGCCGGCGGCCATATGGGCGGTGGTCTTATCCAGATTTGCGGGGGTGGAGATCAGCTCGATACCGTATTTCTTGCACAGGCCCTCGATGACGGGCTTCTCGTCGGGACGTACTTCGTAAGCAGCGATCTTCATGATTCTTCTCCTTCACATTCCGGGGGGCGGCGGCGCGCTCCTCAACGCGCCGCGCCCTTATAGTTTGCTTTTCCTCAAGTCGCCGGGGTGTTCGTGTTCGTCGCGCTCCGCCTACGGCGGAGAGATTTTTCGTTCTGCCGATGGCAAACCGGCGATGGCGTACCGTGTGTACGTCGAGACGGTTTGACGATGGCAGGGCGGAAAAGATCCCGCCGTCAGTCTTTCAGGGAAGGATCCATGGGCACCGCCTCGCCGGCGGCGATCATGGCGGCCACCTGCTCGTCGGTGTAGCCCAGGTTCTTCAGCACCAGTTCGGTCTGCTCGCCCAGGTACGGACCGCGGTTGTAGGGAGGCAGCTCCGTCTCCTCGAAGATAACGGGAGGCCGGACCATGGTGCGTTTATTGCCGTTGGAATATTCCATCTCGTAGAAGCAGCCGGAGGCCCATGCCTGCTTATCCACCAGCAGCTGATCCCAGGTCTGGGCCACGGCGTAGGGCAGATCGTTGGCGTCCATCAGCTTGCACCACTCGTCCAGGGTACGGCTGGCCATCTCGGCCACCAGGAAGTCGTAGAACTCCTCGATGTTGGCCTGTAGGTTGGTCTGGGGATAGTAACGGGGATCCTCGGCCAGCTCGGGGTGGCCGATGGCGCTCATAAAGATGGGATAGTGGCGGTTGTACTGGGGCATGGCGATCTGGAGCCACTTGTTGTCCTTGGTCTTGTGGGCCACCACCAGGGGATTGGGCAGGGTGCGGCGGGACAGGGGGTACTGGGTGGTGGGGTCGCCGTACTGGCTGGCCTGCAGCAGCAGGGAGACATCCCAGATGGCGCTGTGGAACAGGGAGACCACCACGCGGTCGCCGATGCCGGTCTCCCGGGCGCGGTACAGGGCCGCCAGCACGCCGGAGGCCAGGTACATACCCACCTGATGGTCGCCGAAGCCGGCGATGGTCAGCATGGGCAGGGCGTCCTTATCGAACAGGGTACCCAGGATGCCGCCGCGGGCGAAGAAAGCGGTGAAGTCAAAACCGGGCAGGTCCTTATCGGGGCCCTTCTCGCCGTAGCCGGACACGAAGCCATACACCAGCCTGGGGTACTTGGCGTGGAGCGTCTCATAGTCCAGACCGGCCTTTTTCAGAGGGTT
>OIZE01001796.1_pt1 | contig 12428 bp, 8 predicted proteins | sample 1588421 | NCBI WGS metagenome assembly OIZE01 (sample SAMN03283251) | human gut metagenome | biome: human-associated habitat; material: feces | host: Homo sapiens | place: USA | collected 2013
CCACGTTTCGGGACAGCACCTTGAAAAATATGCCCGCAGGACAATGGCGGTGCATTATAGGGCAAACGGATACGTTGCTGTCTGTATCGAGCCGGACGGCGGGTGCGCCACGATGCTTTTCTTTGAAAAGTGGAGCGATCACCACCCCGCCGCAATGCAAGCGCGGCTGCTTGCGGGCCATGACATACAGGCAGGCTGATACTCCCTTACCGTCAAAGTCCGAGCGTTCAGAGCGTCGCAGGCAATGAGTAGGGCTGCATGAGGAATGCAGGGGTGAGATTCCCGTGGGCTGCTGCCAGCAGCCATCCGTTGGCTCATTTTTTATTTTGTGAAAGGGGGATATTTTTGAAAGAACAAAATTTGATACGTTATAGCATTCAGCTTGCTTTTTTGAAGCAGCTGTTGGAAAGAAAGCTCATAACCGATAGAGAGTATTCCCTTATCAAACAGCGCTTAATGAAAGATTATCGTGTGGTTTCCGAACTATCCTCTTGATTTTGTGTCGCACTGGCGTTATGATTAACGCAATGAAAGGAACACATTCAACAAGGAGGTCAAGCATGAAAGATGTTGAAGTCATTAAAGCGCACAACACGCTCTCGCCACGAGCGCGTACAAACTTTGAAAAAAGGCTACGCGTAGCTGCCTATTGTCGTGTCAGCACTGATACCGAAGATCAGCTGAACAGCTACAAATCGCAGGTCAAATACTATACCGAACTTATAAAAAGTAAGCCGGAATGGTCTTTGGCCGGCATCTATGCTGATGAAGCTATCACGGGTACACAGGTAAAAAAGCGCGAGGATTTCCAGCGTTTAATCAACGACTGTATGAACGGTGACGTGGATATGGTGATTACCAAATCCATTTCGCGTTTTGCCCGAAATACGCTTGACACTCTGAAATATGTTCGGATGCTCAAAGATAAAGGCGTGGCTGTGTTTTTTGAGGAAGAAAACATCAACACCCTTACTATGGACGGTGAACTGCTCCTTGTAATTTTAAGCTCTGTTGCACAGCAGGAAGTCGAAAATATTTCTGCAAATGTCAAAAAGGGCTTGAAGATGAAGATGCAGCGCGGTGAGCTGGTCGGGTTTCAGGGCTGTTTAGGTTATGACTACAATCCAGCAGACAAAACCATCACCATCAACGAAGAAGAAGCGGCTGTTGTCCGTTACATTTTTCAGCGATACACGGAGGGTGCCGGTGGTTCGGTTATTGCCAAAGAACTTGAAAACTTAGGCTATAAAACCAAACGCGGCAGTCCCAAATGGGCAGACAGTACCGTAATCGGCATTATCAAAAACGAAAAATACAAAGGCGACATTTTGTTAGGAAAGACATTTACCGTTGACCCTATTTCAAAACGACGTCTGTACAACTTCGGTGAGGAAGATCAATTTTATATTCGTGAGCACCACGAGCTCATTATTTCGGAAGAAGTCTTTGAAGCCGCACAGGAAATTTTGCGGCGGCGTGCAAAGCCCCGCAGCCTTAACGTGGACGGCAAACGTGAAAAGTTCAGCCGGAAATACGCTTTTAGCTGCATGATAGAATGTGGTTTCTGTGGTGGCACCCTGACAAGGAGGAGTTGGCATAGCAGTTCACAGTATAATAAAGCTATCTGGCAATGTGTTGTTTCCACCAAAAAAGGAAAAAAGTTCTGCCCGGAGAGCAAGGGCGTTGACGAAAGAACGATTGAGCGGGCTTTTGTAGAATCTTATCGCCTCTTGTGCCAGAACAACAAGGATGTTCTGGACGAGTTTATGAAACGGACGGAAGAAGCCCTTTCCGAAAGCAACGCGGGCAAGCGTCTTGCAAAAGCTGAAAAGGACATTCACGCTCTGGAAGTCAAGAAAAACAAGCTGGTTGATATGCGTCTTGAAGATACCATTGACAAGGAGACCTACGACCGAAAGTATTTAGACCTGTCCAGCCAGATTGAGCAGTTGCAGAAAGAGTGTGAAAGCCTGCAAGATGCAGCCGAAACCGAAACTACCATGCGCAAGCGTGTCGCCATGTTCCGACAGACACTTGAACAGAATGAGGTTCTGGACACCTTTGACCGACATATTTTTGAAAGTATAGTTGAAAAAGTAATCGTGGGCGGTTATGATAGTAATGGGAACAAAGACCCCTACATGATTGTCTTTGTCTACAAGACCGGGTTCAAGAACAGCGTGGACGGCAAGAATTTCAAGCCGCTTCGCAAGAATAGCAAGGAGAACCACTCCCCTGCTGTTTTGTGTTCCCATGCTTCTAACGAGGCTGAATCCATGTGTTCCGATTCTAGCGACGACACATTGCGAATGTGTCATTGCACTTTCCAAGGGTGAGATCGACTCCAAAAAAGTCCGTGTAGAGTTCTCCTTGGAGGGCATGGACACCTCCGGATTGCAAAAGGGTGCGACCTATCCTGAAATCAAGGCCCGTGTGTTGGAACAGACTGGGCTGAAGGTTTCTTCCCTGTATATCTCGCAGGTCAAGCAGAAATGCGGTCTGGAGGTACGAGAGAACCACCATAAGGCGAAGTCCGAAAATATAAAGCAGCCCAAGTGTCCGAAGGAAAAAGAGGCTGCAATTGTGGAAGCATTGAAGCATTTTCAGATGATATGATTTACAGTATGTCCGTCTGGTTTTCAGGCGGGCATTTCTTTTTGGCAAAATATAGTCATTCTACAAAATCCGTGGTACAATAGGTGCAAGAATCATTTTTTCTGAAAAAACGTCCTGCCATCCGATTTATAGGACACCCATTGTTGTAAAATCAGGATGTCCACCTATCACAAAAACAAGGAGCAACGTATGCCAAACGATAAGATCACCGCCGTAGGTGCCAATATTGCCGAAAAAGCCGCCATGATCTGGAACGTGGCCGATATGCTGCGGGGGCCGTTCAAGCCCCACGAGTACGGTCTGGTCATTCTGCCCATGACCGTGGTAAAGCGGTTCCACGACTGCCTGCTGCCCACCCATCAGGCAGTGCTGGACACCTACGAAAAGGTGAAAAAGCTGCAGGTCATCGACGGCTTTTTGCAGAAAGCCTCCGGCTACCAGTTCTACAACACCAGCCGTTTCACCTTCGAGACCCTGCTGGCAGACCCAGACAACATTGAATCCAACTTCCGGGATTATCTGTCCGGCTTTTCTGCCAACGCACAGGATGTGCTGGCAAAGTTCGACTTTGACAACATCATCAAGCGGATGGTGGAGAGCAACACCCTCTACCTCGTTATCAAGGAGTTCGGCTCCGAAAAGGGCTATCTTGGCCCGGACAAGATCAGCGCCGTGGACTGCGGCTATATCTTCGAGGATCTGGTGCGGCGGTTCTCTGAGAGCTTTGGCGAGGAGGCGGGAGCCCACTTTACCAGCCGGGATATCATCTATCTGATGACCGACCTGCTGCTGTCCGAAGCCGACCTCGACACCAGCAGCATGACCGTTTACGATATGGCCATGGGCACCAGCCAGATGCTGAGCTGCATGGAGGAACGCATCCACGAGCTGAACAGCGACATTGAGGTGACCTGCTTCGGGCAGGAGTTCAACCCCTCCACCTTTGCCATCGCCAAGGCGGACATGATGATCCGGGGCGGCGACCCCAACAATATGCGGTTCGGTGATACTCTGTCGGAGGATCAGTTTCCCGGATTCACCTTCCAGTACATCATCTCCAACCCGCCCTTCGGCATCGACTGGAAGCGGGAGCAGAAGGCAGTGGAAGCCGAGGCCGCGCGGGGCGAGATGGGGCGTTTTGCCCCCGGTCTGCCCAAGATCAGCGATGGTCAGCAGCTTTTTGTACTGAACGGCCTTGCCAAGCTGGCAAACAAAGGCAAAATGGCGATCATCCAGAACGGCTCTCCCCTGTTCAGCGGCGATGCTGGCAGCGGGCCCAGCAACATCCGGCAGTATATTCTGGAAAACGACTGGCTGGACTGCATCATCCAGCTTTCCACCGATATGTTCATGAATACCGGCATCTCCACCTACATCTGGGTGCTCAGCAAGGATAAGCCTGCCCACCGTGCAGGCAAGGTGCAGCTTATTGACGCCAGCCACTGCTTTGAGCCACGCCGCAAGAGCATCGGCACCAAGCGCAACGACATCACCGACACCTGCCGGGAGCTGATCGTCACCGCCTACGGCGAGTTTGCCAACGGCAAGGTGTACGGCGACAAAAACGGCATCTACTGCGAGAGCAAGGTGTTCGAGAGCGTGGAGTTCGGCTACAACAAGATCGTGGTGGAGCGCCCCCAGCGGGACGAGGCAGGCAACATCCTCCTGAAGCGTGGCAAGCCTGTGCCGGACACCAGCCTGCGGGACACCGAAAACGTACCGCTGGTACAGGATATCGACGCCTACTTTGCCCGCGAAGTCCTGCCCTACGCGCCCGACGCCTGGATCGACCACAGCAAGACCAAGGTGGGCTACGAGATCCCCATGACCCGCTATTTCTACGAGTATCAGGCACCGGAAGCCGTGGAGGATATCGTGGCGCGCATCACCGCACTGGAACAGGATATCTCCGCCGGGCTGGCAGAACTGTTCCATAAGGAGGGCTGACCATGGCACGGAAAATGAAAGACAGCGGCATTGAATGGATCGGAGAGATCCCGGAGGGGTGGACTTGCAAGCGAGGAAAGCAACTTTTTGTTGAAACCAATGAGCGTTCCAAAACCGGTTCAGAAGAGCTTCTCACAGTTTCTCATCTCACCGGTGTTACTCCTCGTAGTCAGAAAAATGTCAATATGTTTATGTCCGAATCTCTAGTAGACTATAAAGTTTGTCATCCGGGCGACCTCGCCGCAAATACTATGTGGATGTGGCAAGGTGCCATTGGCGTTTCCAGATTTCATGGTGTAATTAGTCCTTCGTATAACACTTACCGACAAAGAACCATCAATTATATTCCTGAATATTTGGATTATTTGCTCCGTATTCGTCCGTTGGTTGACACTTACAACGCCTACTCTACCGGTATTACTCTATCCCGACTTCGTTTATATCCCCAGTCTTTTTTATCAATTCACTTTATTGTTCCACCAATGGACGAGCAACAAAAAATTGCCACCTACCTCGACGTCGAGTGTTCCCGCATTGATGCTATGCTTGCCAAAACCCGTGACAGCATTAAGGAATACAAAAAGCTCAAGCAGGCAGTTATTACGCAGGCTGTTACCAAAGGTGTGCGTGGTGAGCGGGAGATGAAGGATAGCGGCAATCCATGGTTTGGACAAATCCCTGCCGATTGGAAACTTACCCGTGTCGGTTTGCATTTTTCTATTATTCTGGGAAAAATGCTATGCAATGCACCTCCCAACGATACTTATACTCTTGAGCCATACTATTGTGCTGCGGATGTTCATTTTGATGGTGTAGCTGATGGAGAGCGAAAAAAGATGTGGTTCAGCCCTATCGAAAAAGATTTGTATCGCGTTTCTGTCGGAGACTTGCTGGTTGTCGAAGGCGGTGCCGGTGCTGGTGGAAGCGCAATTGTTGAAAATCAGGATTCCGACACCTACATCCAGAACTCCATTATGATCGTTCGTAGCAAGGGAAATGCCGACAACCGTTACTTGCGATATCTGTTGGAGTTTCTTATTAAGCAAGGCTACATTGATATTGTCTGTAACAAGGCAACTATCCCTCATTTTACAAAAGACAAATTGTCTTGCGTCCCCTTCTGCCTTTGTCCCACTGGTGAGCAAAAAGAAATCGCCGCCTACCTTGACGCCAAGTGCGCCGAGATTGACAAGCTGATTGCAAAGAAGGAACAACTGGTAAAAGAGCTGGAAAGCTACAGGAAAAGTTTGATTTATGAGGTTGTAACGGGGAAGAGGGAGGTGTAAAATGTGAGTAGCAAGAAAAAGCCTACCGTTAATCAACATATTGTTCCTCAAGCATATCTCCGAAGATTTGCTACACTCACTGAAAACAAGAACTATCAAATTGGGGTCGGGATACGAAAAAAGGACGGACGCAACTTTTTTGCAACAACACAGTCCGTTAAAAATGTAGGTTTTGTAAAAAACGTTTACGAATTTGATTGCAGAAAGGACACTCCAAATTATTGGGAAAATTACTTTGCCGAAGTAATTGAGCCTTTCTGCGGCACAGAATTATCTAATATCATTAGCAATATTGAATCATCTCAAAACGCTGCTGTTGTTTTAAGTCATGAAGATAAATGCAATCTTTCTGTATTTATTTTCCATCAAATTTTCCGCAGTCCTCAGGCATTAGAGAAATCCATACAGATTGGTCAAAAATCCATAGAGCGAGGAAAGGAAGAAGCACAATCAATGCTTAAATCCTCATTTCCACCATTCCTGCATTCCTTTCTATTAAACGCTTTAGACAATGCTGACTTTTCCAAGGATGAAATCAAGGATATTTTTATGCAGTCCATGTCTGACGTCAACCGACAAGAAGAACGAACCAATGCATTACTTGATAAGATTTGGATTGTTTATGAAAATACAACTCAGCTTCAATTTATAACAAGTGATAATCCTGTATGCCGAAAAAACTGTGTTACAAAATCTTTTTCTTTTGAAGATAACACCTTAAAAGATCCAAATTCTCTCATTTTATTTCCATTATCCCCTACGATTTTAATAGAAATTACTCCCAGCCATCTTTTAGGATCGCAGCCACAAAAATATGATGGCCGAAAATTCCTATTGGGGCAAAACGATCTTTCTTTTATTGCTGGTGCAGATACCCTTCAAATGTTGCAATGTCATCGACAAGTTTTTATGTCATTAAATATGCTTCAGCATCTTGATGAATTGTCGAAAGCGAGCAAAATCAATGATTGAACAGCTCATTAAGGAAATAAATATCTGCTTAGAAAACGAATGTTTTCTCTGCACTTGGAACGGCACTTACACTTCCTAACATTTGCGGAAAAGCAGAATATCCAACAGACGGCGTTACCAAAAGGTATATCAAATGGACAAATGAATATATTAGCGCTTATGAAAAGGATGACAGTCCGTATGGAATTGATATGCCTTATTTAAGTGGCGAGGTTCTTTATAACCTGCGCAATGCTATTCTTCATCAAGGGAATCCCAATATTGTATCTTCTGAAATCAAAGACATTCGCTGTAAAGTTGATGAATTCAACTTGGTTATTGGAAGTACTTTTTCGGGAGACACAAGCTCAGTCCATTATGGAAACGACCAGCAAATTGTTTACCGTCGACTCGATGTCAACATCGTTAATCTTTGTACAAAGCTCACTAGAACAGCAGAAGGCTACTACTGTGAAAACCATGAGAAGTTTAACTTTTTCAATTGCACAATTGATGATAGAAGAAAATTGGGATTTATAAATTTGTAATGTAGAAATTAGGAGGCGTAAAATCATGAAAGAATCAGATCTTTTTAATACAGGTGTTATAGAGTGTGAAAAAGGGTCGGCTGTTTTTATCAATGATAATTATTCATTCAATTTTTTGAATGCCCTGTCAAAAAAGCCAGACATGTACGACCGAGATAAAGCTTTTTGCCTTTCTCTTCCCGCTGATGGTTTTCTCAAAGGAGTTACGCACAATGGCCATGACATAGCTATTTATTGTGGTTCTCCAGAAGAATTCTCTACTAAAGAAATACCATCTACTTTTTGCATTCATACAAACACCTATCTTATTCAATGCGGAAATCGTAGTCCTTGTGACTGGTCGCATTTTGAGGGTATTCAATTTTGCGGTGGAACATTAAATGATCTTTTCTCTAATATTCCATTTATTAAGCTTTCTGCTTCTGGTGACTCTGTCGCTCCCCTTTCTAGTGTCATTTCCACACCATTTGGAGAAATAACTGTTACTATTGGGACAATATCTCAGGAGCGTCGCAGTCGTGGCGAATACACTCTTTCAAATAGAACCGTTTATATAAAACTACTTTTCGCCGAGTCTATTACAATTGCCGATATCTTCCCTCATCTAGATAATGTTTCAAAATTTATTTCTTTCTTAACCAATCATAAAAACATTGGTTTCGATGAAATCTATTTATTGAAATGGAATAAAAAATATCATACAGCTTTCAACGATGTCCAAATATTTCAAGAAAGCTATCATGAGCTTGTTCAAAAAAGTCCATGGAGCAACATTTGTTTTGATGATCTCAACGATTTTCTCTTTCCCCTACTTCAATTAGTTTACAGCCGTTCTCCTCATAATCCTTTTTGCTTTATGGATTTTTTTCCAGCCTCTTCTCGTGATGTTGGTCGAATGTCAACTGACTTAATCCATAGCATTGTTACCTGTCTAGAATGTGAGCTTTCCCGAACCAAAGCCATTAGTTCTCCTTCTGATGATAAAAATACAGCCTATATTGCAGAATCTGAAAAACTCTTTTCCCTTGTAACTGAGTTAAAAAAAGCTGTTCAAACCTATGAAAAAGAAAATGGCTCATTTTCAAAAAAGACTCATGATATGCTTATGGGGACATTGAAACATCTTTCGCTTGCAGATGCCGATAAAATCAACTTGCTCTATGATAAATACAAACACTTTTTAAGTGTTCTCTTTAGCGATTACAATTTCACTCTGGAACAATCCGACATTGAAGCTTTAATAATTCATAGAAATCGCACCACTCATGGTGTTCAACAAATTCTTGATAATCGCCTCGCAATGACTGCTTTTTATTTAATTGGTTTAATCTATTGCATGATTCTTCACAGTGTTGGTATTGACGACCCACAACTGAAAAAAATTTGTGAAAAGCATTTCTTATCAAAATAAGGAGGTCTAGCCATGCCCCTCAACACCACCGAAAAGCAGTTTGAATCGGACATTGCGGCGGCGCTGCTCTCCCCTGCCGGGGGCTACACCCGCAACGGGGATTGCTACGCCCCCAAGCTGGGACTGTTTGTTGATACCCTGATCCGCTTTGTGCAAAAGACCCAGCCAAACGAGTGGGCATTTTTTGAAAAGCAGAACCCGGTAAACCCGGTGCGGAAGTTCTGCGCGGCCTTTAACAATGCCTGCGATGCGGACGGACTGCTTTCGGTGCTGCGGTATGGGTTCAAGCACCGGGGACGGCGGTTCCGGGTGTGCTATTTTCAGCCGGAGTCCGCGCTGAACCAGAAGGACGCCCAGCGCTACGCCCAAAACGAGATCACCTGCAACCGGCAGTGGTTCTACTCCGACACCACCCACAACTCGGTGGACATGGTGCTGGCGGTAAACGGCATCCCGGTGTTCGCCTTTGAGCTGAAGAACCAGTTCACCGGGCAGACCGTGGAGAACGCCAAGCAGCAGTGGATGCACGACCGGGACCCGCGGGAGGTATGTTTCCAGTTCAACAAGCGCATTCTGGGCTACTTTTGCGTAGACCTGACCGAGGTGTGGATGGCCACCCGGCTGGCGGGCAAGGACACCCGCTTTCTGCCCTTCAATCAGGGCTCCAACGGTGCCGGGCGGGACGGCGGCGCAGGCAACCCGCCCAACCCCAGCGGCTACCTTACCGCCTACCTCTGGGAAGAAGTGTTCCAGAAGGACAGCATGATGGACATCCTGCAAAAGTTCATGAGTCTACAGGAGAGCAAGACCCTCATTTTTCCCCGGTATCACCAGCTGGACGTGGTGCGCAAGCTGGTGGCAGATGTGCGGCAGAAGGGTGCCGGGCAGCACTATCTCATCCAGCACAGCGCCGGGTCGGGCAAATCCAATTCCATTGCATGGACGGCGTACCGGCTGGCTTCCCTGTTCAACACCGAGAACAAGCCGGTGTTTGCCAGTGTCATCGTGGTGACTGACCGCACCGTGCTGGACGCACAGTTGCAGGAGACCATCTCCGGCTTCGACCATACGCTGGGTGCGGTGGAGGCCATCGGCGAGGACAAAAACTCCGGCGACCTGCGGGATGCCATCAACAACGGCGCACGCATCATCATCACCACGCTGCAAAAGTTCCCGATTATCTATACTGAGGTAAACAAGACCGCCGGGAAGAACTATGCCGTTATCATCGACGAAGCGCACTCCTCCCAGACCGGCACCTCTGCTTTGAAGCTGAAAGCCGCCCTTGCCGACACCGAGGACGCGCTGCGGGAATATGCCGAGCTGGAAGGCAAAGCGGAGGACGAGATCGACCCGGAGGATGCACTGGTGAAGGAGTTGACCTCCCACGGGCGGCACAAGAACCTGTCCTTCTTTGCCTTTACCGCCACCCCAAAAGCCGCCACGCTGGAACTGTTCGGCACCGAGTACCCGGACGGCAGCCACCACCCTTTCCACATTTACAGTATGCGGCAGGCTATTGAGGAAGGGTTCATTCTGGATGTGCTGCAAAATTACATGACCTATTCCACCTGCTTCAAGATTGCTAAGACCATCCCGGACAACCCCGACCTGCCCGCCAGCCGGGCGGCAAAGCTCATCCGCAAGTATGAAGAGCTGCACCCCTACAACATCAGCCAGAAGGCAAAGATCATTGTAGAGACCTTCCGGGAGACCACCAGCCACAAGATCGGCGGACGGGGCAAAATGATGGTGGTCACCTCCTCCCGATTGGCGGCGGTGCGGTACTTCCACGAGGTCAAGCGCTACATTGCAGAGCAGGGCTACGACGATGTGCAGATCTTAGCGGCATTTTCCGGTGCCGTACCGGACGGCGGCGTGGAGTACACGGAGCAGTCCCTGAACGTCCGCGCCGACGGCAGCCACATTGCGGAGAGCCAGACCAAAAAGGAGTTTCATAACAACTTCAATGTGCTCATCGTGGCAGAAAAATACCAGACCGGTTTTGACGAACCGCTGCTCCACACCATGATCGTGGACAAAAAGCTGAAGGGCGTCAAGGCGGTGCAGACCCTCTCCCGTCTGAACCGTACCTGTCCTGGCAAAACCGACACCTTTGTGCTGGATTTCGTGAACAAGGCAGAGAACATCCGGGAGGCCTTCCAGCCGTTTTATCAGGAAACCTTTCTGGAGCAGGAGGTCAACACCGACCTCATTTACAAGACCCAGAAGGAGCTGCGGAGCTTTGCCGTCTATTCCGATGCAGACGTGGAAGCCTTTGCCAAGGAGTATTTCCGCAGCACCAAGCAGGATAAAAACGCCGTGGGCCGCATGAGCAGCGTCTTGAAGCCCGTGGCGGACCGCTACAATCAGAAAACGCAGGCCGAGCGGTACCAGTTCCGTCGCCTGCTGCGCAGCCTTGTCAAGTGGTACGGCTACGTTTCACAGGTGGCGCGGATGTTCGATGAAGAGCTGCACAAGGAGAACGTATTCTGCGCTTACCTGCTCAAACTGCTGCCGCCGGACGAGGTCTCTCCACTGGATCTGGAGGGCAAATTGCAGCTGGAGTATTACAAGCTGCAAAAGACCTTTGCCGGTTCCATCGAGCTGGAACACGCCAAAGGTGTCTACGAGCCGGTCACCCAGAAAGGTGCTCTCGGCCACGACCCCAAGGAGCCGCTGGACGAGATCATTTTGAAGATCAACGAGAAGTTCAAGGGCGAGTTCACCAATGCCGACCGGGTGCTGCTTACTGCCCTGCACGACCGTCTGCTGGCTGACCCGAAGCTGGCAAAACTGGCGCGCAGCTCCGACCCGCAGATCTTTACCGAGAGTATCTTCCCCAAGGCTTTTGATACTGCCGCACAGGACAGCTATCTTGAAGCGCAGGACACCTTCTCTTCCCTGTTTGAGGACACCAGCAAGTATAAGGCTATTATGTCGGCATTGGCAGAGTGGTTGTATGGGGAATTCCGCAAGAAGTAAAACAGTTTTCCCTTTTTATTTGCTTAAAACAGCCTGCATCCACCGGATGCAGTTCAGGGGTTTGGGTGTTCCCAACAAGTATTTTGCAACGCAAAATAAGCAGATGTATATACGTCTGCATTGCTTGCGGGTACTGCGTACCGTAAAACTCCCGTTTCAATCTTCACGAGTGATTTTTCTCGGAAGAAGCCCCGCCGAAGAACATTTGCCTGCCGTTATACAAGCGAAGGAATGTATGAAAAAGAAGAAACCCATCTCTGAGGAGTAGCATTATCTATGTGAAATCGGTCTGGAAAAGATGCCCTATCGGTCTTCCTGGCTTTTCAAATCCTATACGGAGGAAAGCCATACACACATCACGATTACGGCCTATTATGATGTGGGCGAGGCTTTTCTTCAAGCTTCCACTGCAGCATGGGGGAATCTATGGGATTGCCGTGCCGCGCTTCGCAAGTTGGTATCCTCCGTCTATCTGGAAAGCGATTTGGACCTTCCGTTCGGGAAAAACGGAAAATTTTCATTCCAACTTGGGTATACTCCTGTTGTGTCCGACATGAAGAAAATCGTTCGGAAAGCTGCCGTATCGTCTTTCCCCACATGGACGTTGGCCGTATGGGATATGAATACTGCAACATTATATATGGTCAAATACGACAGAAGTCATTGATTTTCTTTGTTTATCTG
>OIZE01001799.1_pt1 | contig 12413 bp, 9 predicted proteins | sample 1588421 | NCBI WGS metagenome assembly OIZE01 (sample SAMN03283251) | human gut metagenome | biome: human-associated habitat; material: feces | host: Homo sapiens | place: USA | collected 2013
TGAATACCAAATTTTTTTAAAATCAATACCTTGTTCATCAATTCCTAAATCATAATAATCATTAATAAAATAAGCAATTTTATCTAAAATATTATAAAAATTAGTAAAAGCATCTTTAATTAATTGAATTTTAATGTTATGTGAATCATATGATAATGTATCAACTAAATCAACACTATTATCTATAAATTCTAAATTAAAATACTCATATTGAGATATGATTAAATTTAATCTACTTGAAATAAAATTCATTTTAATTTCATTTAGAAAAGAGGAATATTTTAAATAGGGTGTTTCTTCAAAATCAAGCCCTATTTTTGAAACCATTCATTTTATCAATATCATGTCTCCAATTGAAGAATTACATTTCTGACAAAAATTGCATGTATTAAGATATAATTTATTCATCAAACAAAATAATGTATAAAATCCTTGAAAAGTATTTTCATTATTAATTTTTAAATTAGAGTCATGATTTTTATTTAATATATCTTCACCATATTTTTTCTCTAAAGATTTGATAATCTTTTTTAAATACGTCTTATTTTTTGGATTTAAATCATTGCTTTTAAGTGCTTCTTTATAATGTAAATAAGCATTATGAATAAATGGAAACGAATCAACACATAATGACGAGTATTCAATTAAACTAGATCCTTTATTTATAATAGCTAATTCATGAGTAGGTTTCATTTTTAATGCCAAGTCATAGCTATCTAAAGCATCAATATAACGGCCAGTTTTACTATAAATATTTCCTAAATTTATTAAAATCAATGCAGATAATTCAGAGTCATTGTTATCAATTGAAAGAGCTTTATTATAATTATTTTTAGCTTTTATAATAACATTATCTAAATTAATAAATCTTTCACTCGTAAGCGTGTAATAATACAAATAACCATTTGCTAAATTATAATAAATACTTTTAACATCCCCCATCTTTAAAAAATCATCAAATCACTTTCGATTAATTTTATTCCTTCTAATATCATTTCTTTGTTTTTAGTGATATCACCAACGTCAATATATAAAGAAGATAAATAGTAATTAGATAATTTATTTTCTAATTTTTTTAATTTAGAAATATATTTTAATGCAATTTCAATATTGTCAGTATCAATTCCTTCTTTTGCTTTGAAATAATAATGAGTTATTTGTTCATATTTATTTTTAATAAAATCAGTAAATTTCATAATAAATCATCACTTCAATAAATATATATTTTTATTATATTATTTATTATACTTTATATATAAATTAAATAATATGTATGATTTAAATGGGCAATAATTTAAAACATACTTTTTTAAAACATAACAAAGACAACATTTTGTTCGTGCATATTCGAACAAATAATATACAATTATCTACAAATATTAAATAAAGAAAAAGAAAATTTGAACCTTCAACCATTTTAAAAGTGAAAACAAATATTCTACATATTAAAATCAATATAAAAATACATTTTAACAAATAAAACTTAATTTAACAAAATATTTTAAAAAAAATAAAACTATAATTTGGTATTAAAGCAATGACTAATAATGAAAAAAGTAAAACAAATATTATAAAAATTATTTATTTTGATGAAATTTCAGCAACCGATTATCTAATTATTAAGAATGGTGGAATGTTGGATGAAATAAATAAAGAATTAGGTGAAAATAAAAAAATTAAAGATTTGTCTCTTAAAGGGAAATTATGGGCTAAATTACCCTTTGTAATGGGTACTGCTAAAGCAGAAGGAAATCTAAGTTATGGTAATTCTGACACAACTATTATTCAAAAAACAATTACTAGTTCATTATTGAGTGATTTTATCGAAGAATTTAACGATGAGGAAATTATAGAATTTAATAATTATACTATAAGTGCATATCCCAATTCTTTTGCATTCTTTAAGATGTTCACACCTTATCTAAAAATATTTTCTGATAAATCATTAGAAGATATGAACATACCAATCAACATCCATTCAATGGACAATGTAATTGAAGATGGAAAAGGACATTATGAAATGATTGCAGAAAATGGTAAAAAGAAAGTTATTTTAAGATTCAATATTAATTCTTTTAGAAACAATTATGCTCTTTCTGATCTGACCAAAATGGATTTAACATACTATGGAATTTTTGTAGGTGAAACCAAAGAATATTTATTAGATATTAGCAATGAATTAAATCCTAATGATTCTATTGCAAATAATATTAAAGAAATGGAACGCAAAAAGGAATCTGAAACAAAACTTAAAGTTTATGATGTAATTTTGGCAGGAGTTATTAATGATTAATGTAAATATATTTATTGGTCCAAAAAATGCTTTTGAAGAGTTTATTCCATCTGGTGACATTTTACTATTAAATGACCTTGCAAAAATTGCTGATGGTAAACTACAAAGGTATTATGAATCTTATGATTATTTAGTAGGATATTCTGAAAACTTTTCTGGAATAAGTGAAGGAGCTATACAAAATTTTGATGTACTTTTAAAAACTGTTGAATTTGATGAAATTTACCTTCAAAACCCTCCTGAAAATATTAAACGCTTAATTAAAAACAGTTATGATGATGTGACTATTGAAGTTTATGATTATCCTAAATTAACATCTGAAAAGTTTTTAAGAATTAATAATAAATTCAATGAAAGAATAATTGGTCAAAACCATGTTAAAGAAGAATTATTGACATCATTATATGATTTGCTTAAAGGATATAATAACAATAAACCTATTTGTCTGCTTTTTTATGGCCCATCAGGTGTTGGAAAAACGGAAACTGCAAAATTTTTATCTGAAATTATTGGTGAAGAATTATTTAGAAAACAATTTTCAATGTTTCAAAATAACAAATTTTCCGAATATCTTTTTGGTGGTACACATATGCAAGCTTGTTTTTCAAGAGATTTGCTTGAACGTGAATCAAACATAATTTTATTAGATGAATTTGATAAAGCAGCTAATATTTTTCATGATGCATTTTATCAATTATTTGATGAAGGCATCTACGAAGATTCAACTTATAAAGTTTCATTAAAAAATTCAATAATTATTTGCACTTCAAATTATCTCAATATTAATGATATTAGAAAAAATATAGGTGATCCATTATTTTTTAGATTTGATAAGACAATAGAATTTAAAAAATTAAATAATAAAGCTATTGAAAAAATTCTTGAAAATAAAGTTAATCAGAAATATAATTTTTTAACTGTGGAAGACAAAGATTTAATTGATAAAAAAAATATAATTAGCTATTTTAAAGAATATTCAAATCAGTTAATTAATACTAGGCAAATATCCAAATTAGTTGATGAAAAAATAAATAGTATTCTAGTTAAAAGTTATCTCAATAAAAATTCTACTGAAAAAAAGAATTAACTATCTCCAAATTAAATTTTTTGAGTCTGTAAAATTTTATAGGCTTTTTTCAAATTTAATTTTTTACAGTTGAAACTTCACTTCGATGAAAAATTCGCCCTAATTTTGCTTTAATTTAGAAAATATTGATTTAAAAATAGTAAATTACTTAAATAAGTGAGGACAAATAATATTTTATGATCAAACAAAACAAATTTGCCCTCAATAGTAATTTAAACTTCATACAACTTAAACTTTTTGATTTTTCTGAAGAAAAATTGATTATGAAAAAATCATTTCAGAAAGGCTTAATAAAAGCCCAAATATTGAAAATACTAATCAAAAACTATTTTTAGACGAAAATAATATATTTTCATATGTTAATCCAATTTGTCCAGTTTGTGGAGCTCATAAAATTATCAAAAAAGGCACAATAACAAAAAACAAACAAAATATCAATGGAAACATCACAGAATTCCGAGAACAGCAATACCAATGCAAAAAATGCAACAAAAAATTCGGAATAAGTAACAATCCACTAATAAAAAACAACAAACACTATTTGCAAGAAATAATTGATAAAATACCAGAAATAATGAAAATTGGATATCAATCACTACGTAAAATAAGCAAATACTTCCAAATATTCCTTGGAATACGAATATCACACCAAACAATCCGAAATTGGTCCAATAAAAATCACGAAAAAACCATACACAACGAAGAATTCGAATATTCTGGCTATTATGTATATGATGAGCAATTTTTAAGACTTAATGGAGTCAGACACTACAGATTAACATTATATGATGCAATACTCAATATTCCAGTCGCAGAACGAATTGTACGTCGCAGAATACCAAAAAACACGAAAAAATTTATCCTAGATTCAACGGCAAATAAACCATTTATTTGCCTAACAACAGACTTATTCCCAATGTATCGTAATGTAGCCGATGAAATAGGAGTAAAACACCAATTATACATATTTCATCTATTTCAAACAATAAATCATAAGTTAAAAGTCTATTGTAGACGAAATAAGATTAATGGAAAAACAAGAGACTATATTTACGAAAATGCACAAGAATTAAAAAATTGCTTCAGACAAAATTCAAAACAAGAAGCAATCAAACAATTTAAACAATATCTACAAAATTACAGAGCCATTCCAGTCGTATTAAAAGATTTCATCAGAAAACACATCATCAATCACTTCCACAGATACGTACAACACTTAGATGATGAAAATATACAAAAAACATCCATCAAAGTAGAAAATTACTACAGACAAACCAATCCAAAAATAATAAAGAAATTATACAAAACTAAAAAAGGAATTCTAACATTCTTAGACTTCCAAATGCAAAACTGGACACAAAAACACATAAAAAATCAAATAAGCCTATAAAATTTTACAGACTCAATTTTTTAAAAAAGAGATAATTGGTGTTTAAATTGATGTCCATTGATTTTAAACACCTCGTGTTTTTACATGGAAACTTGGCAGAGTTTTTCCATGTTTTTGATCTTTATATTAAATTAGAAAATTGTGAAAACCAATTTAATATAATAAATTTTGGAGTTTATTATTTGACTAGCAATATAATAATTATGTTATACTTATAAGGTTTTTTCGCAGAATTACTTTTCATTTGCTCTCTCATTATACTTTATAATATTATTGAAAACTAATACTATAACAGTCAGTTTAACAAACTATAAACGATTAATGGATATTGGACATAACTCAGATTCATTTAATGACATAATAACAAAAATATTAAAAGATTATGATGAATATCAAGAAATAAAAGATTTAATAGAAGCAGATGAGGAATTTGAAAAAGGAGAAGGCATACATTTTTCTTCACTAAAAGAACTTGATGCATTTATTGACAAGGATTAAAATAATAGGACTCTAATCTGCTTTAAAACATTTTAAAAAGAAAAAATCAAAAATCATATAAAATCATTTATGAAAAACTGAAAGAATTCATAAAAAATTACAACAATATCAGTTACAAGAAAATGAAAAAATATCCGAAATACAACGAGCAAGAAAAGGAAATTACGGAATATGTTTTAGAGTAAATGATAATTGCATTTACATAAGTCGCATTAAAGACAGAACAAAAGTGTATATAATTAATCATTGTGAAAGTTTATCTGCCGATGATTTTTATTCATATTTACGATTTAATTTTATCACCTACAATCTTTAGTTTTATATTTTTAATTTCGTTTAAAGCTGAAAGAAACTCAGGATTCATAGTTGTATAATACATTTTTTTAGGGAATGTAAGAAAAGAACATATTGTTTCTAATTGTTTTAAATCTGTTTTTAAATTATTTTCTTCAATAGTATTTGTTATTCTACGATTAATAATGTCATTTAAATCATCATGTGATGCTTCATCAGAAGAACCATTTTTTCTACAATACACAGTATTTGCTTTTAAATGTTTGCCATCTTTCATTGATAAAAAAGGAATATTATTTAAATTTTCCTCAATTGTTATGAATTGGAATTTTTTATTTTTTACTGCATCCCACTCAGCACTATCATTGTATTCAATATCATGGATTTCATATTTCAATTCAAATGGAAAATAAGATTCTAATTTGTTTTTTATAATTGTTTTATCTTTTAAATCATCCAATCCCTTAGGTTTTACACTACCATCCTCTTCACTTATTCCAAATATAATTATTCCCCTTCCAGAGTTTGCCATTGCTAAAATATGTTTTGCTAGTTTTGTATCTTCTATATATTGTCCTTTGAATTCTAATTCATCATACTCTCCAGTAATGTTTTGTAATAATTCTCTAAAATTTTCTCTATCCGGATTATTGAATAATTTTGCAATTTCTTCTTTAATAGTTTTATCCATATTATTAACCTCATTATCCTATTCTTATGTTTATTAATTAAACAGATGATAATAATTATTTAATCTCACATCATTTAATATCATAATATATAGTATTGCAAGGTATTAATTAAAATCATCAACTAAAACCAATAATTACTTATTGTTTTATAAGACATCACTATTATATGATATGGCTATTTTTTTAAAATTTGATTATGAAAATATATTTTATTAACTTTAAACATAATTTATTAATAATTATATAGTTGTAATTGGAGTTTTATTTATGGTTCTTAAAAATACAAGTTTTATTACCAATGACGATAATTTTACATTAGTGGATAGATTTAATACTCTTTTAAAGGATACTGAATTTTTTGATTGCTTAATCGGATATTTTTATGTAAGTGGATTTTACAAACTTCAAAAAAGTTTAGAAACAACTAAACAAGTTAGAATATTGGTAGGAATGGGAATTGATTCTCAAACACTTAAATTAATTGAAGATTCAAAAATTACAACTATTTCAACAGCAGAATATAAAAAACAAATACAAAATGATTTAATTAAAGAAATGAATAATTCAAAGAATAGTTCCGATATTGAAAGTGGTGCAAGAAAATTCATTGAATGGCTACAATCTGGAAAAATTGAAATTCGAGGTTATAAAGAACGTAAAACTCATTCCAAATTATATATTATGACTTTCACTGATGATGATAAAGATATTGGGAGAGTTATAACTGGTTCAAGTAATTTTACACAACCAGGTTTAGAAAAGAATTTAGAATTTAATGTGGAATTAAAAAGAGATGAAGATTACGATTTTGCATGTAATCAGTTCGAAGAACTATGGGAACATTCAGAACCATTGTTTGAGGAATTCATAACTACTTTAAATAATAAAACTTGGCTTAAAGAGGACATTACTCCTTATGAATTATATTTAAAATTCATATATGAATTCCTATATGATAAAATTTGGAATGATCAAAAAGAAATGGATATTGAATATTATCCACCTAATTTTAAATACTTAGATTATCAAAGAGATGCAGTTTTAGATGCAAAGGAAAAAATAAAAGAATATGGTGGTGTTTTTTTATCTGATGTTGTTGGTCTTGGAAAAACTTATATGGGTGCATTACTTGCACAACAACTTAAAGGAACAACATTAGTAATAGCTCCTCCAGCATTAATTGATGAACATAACCCTGGTGGATGGAAAAGAGTATTGAGAGATTTTGAAGTAAAAGCAATTGTTGAATCAAAAGGGAAATTAGATCAAATAGTTAAAAAATATGATTCAAGTTCCTATCATAATATTATTATTGATGAATCCCATGATTTCCGTAATGAAGAAACACAACAATATGAATATCTGTCCAGATTATGTAAAGGAAAAAATGTTGTTTTAATTTCTGCTACACCATTTAATAATTCCCCATCTGATTTATTAAGTCAAATTAAATTATTCCAACCAGCACATAATTCTACATTACCTAATCCTAAAGTTAGAGATTTAGAAAGTTATTTTAAAAGATTAGATAAAAAACAGAAAATGGTTGATAAAGATAAAAATCCTGATTTATATTTAAGTATCAGTAAAGAAATTTCTGCAGATATCCGTGAAAATATTCTACAATACGTTATGGTCAGACGTACCAGAAATAGTATCTTAAAATATTATAAAGATGATCTTAAACGAAATAATATGGAATTTCCTGATGTAAAAAAACCAATTCCTGTTTATTATGAGTTTGATAAGTATATTAATGAAGTATTTGAAGAAACACTTGAATTGATTAATAACAACTTAACTTATGCTAAATATCGTCCACTTTCTGCAGAATATCAAATTAAGCCTGATTTCAAATATGAAAATTCACAAAAGATTATGGGAAATTTTATAAAAATTTTACTTATTAAAAGGCTTGAAAGTGGCAGTTATGCTTTCAAAAAATCAATTAATAATTCAATTGCTATCCATAAACATGCATTAGATACATTTAATCAAAAAGGAGTATTTTATACCAGTAAAAATTATACTAGGAAAATATTTGATTTGATTGAAGAAGATGATCTTGATAAAATAGAAGAACTGATTAATGAAGGTAAAGCAAAAAGATATTTGGAAAATGAATTTACACCCCAATTTAAGGAAGATTTAATAAATGATTTAAATGTATTGGAGCATATACAAGAAAGATGGCGTTCTATTGAAAATTATCCAAAACGTTGCGAATTAGTAAGGTTATTAAACAATGAATTAAAAAATAAAAAAGTCATAATATTCACAGAATTTATTGATACTGCAGAAGATTTATTTAAATTATTATCTGATAAATGTGAAGGCAATGTTAAAATTTTCACTGGAAAATCATCTAAAGAAGAAATGGATGAAGTATTATTTAATTTTGATGCTAATTTACCTAAAGAATCACAAAAAAATGATTATAGAATATTAATAGCTACTGATACATTATCTCATGGAGTTAACTTACATCGTTCCAATGTAATTATTAATTTTGATATTCCATGGAATCCAACTCGTATGATGCAAAGAGTTGGAAGGGTTCAAAGATTAGATACAAAATTTGATGAAATTTACATTTATAATTTTTTCCCAACTGCACCTATTGAAGATGAAGTGCAAGTACAGTTTTTAGCAGAAAAGAAAATTGCAATGTTTATAGAATTGCTGGGAAATGATTCACAATTATTAACTGATGAACCAATTAAATCATATGATATGTTTAATAAGTTAAATGCAGATATTGTTGATGAAGATGAATGGGAAAATGATGAATTAAAATATCTTAGTGAAATACGAGATATAAGAGATAATAATTTCGAGTTATTTAAAAAAATTGAAGAACTGCCTAAAAAAGCAAGAGTAGGTAGGAAATCGGATAATATTGCTTTAATAAGTCTTTTAAAAACAAAAAAATTTAAAAAGGTTTTTAAATCAACACCTGATGGTTGTGAAGAGATTGACTTTTTCGATGCAATAAAAGAACTTTATGCTGAACCTGATGAAAAAGCGATTCCTATTAATGATGATTATTATTCTTTTTTAGAGGACAATTTAAATGCTTTTGATGAATTATTGAATGATCCTGACACTGAAAAACAGTTAACTCGTAATGAAAAATCAGTACTGAAATATATTAATGCTAGTCTACAAATGAAGAAAGATCTTGTTAGTTACGATATTAATTTTTTAACTAAAGTAAGGGATTTAATTACTGATGGCCATATAACTAAAAAACAAGCTAAAAAGATTCATAATGATCTTAAAGATAATGCTACTAATACACAACTAGTTATTGATATTTTAAGAAAGAATATTAGAGAAGAGGATTTGAAAACTGATACTCAAGTATGTATTGATGAATGTAAAAAAGAGTATAAACAAATAATTTTATCAGAGTATTTCTATTAATTTGAGGTTTTAATATGGATGAGAATAATGCTAAATTTTTACTGAAAAAGACTTTTAAAAATAAATTTGATTTAAATAATTATATTGATTTTTTAACAGAACTCTTCGGTAACATTAATATTGAGGTCAAAGATCAAATAAGTTATCTAAAAAAAGGTGTTAAAAAAGATGCAAATAAATTTATTGTTTTAGGAAATTATCGTGATAGTTTAGGAGATATTATTGATTTATATGTTGTTGAATTAACTAGAGAATCGTCTATAGATAGAGCTAGAACTTTACAAAGGAATTTAGTTGCATCCTATATGAAAAGTCATAACAAAAATAAAGCATTAGTTGCTTTTTATAATGATGATTTTGAGGATTGGAGATTTTCTTATGTGACATTAGGTTATGAATTTACATCTGATGGATTAAAAGAAAAATTGAGTTCTCCAAAAAGACATTCTTTTTTAGTGGGTCCTAATGAACCAAATCATACTTGTGAGACTCAATTTTTAAAAATTCTTAAACAAAAAAGAAAATTGAAATTAAGTGATTTGGATGATGCTTTTAATATAGAGAATGTTACTGATGAATTTTTCAAAAAGTATAATGAATTATATTTAATGCTTAAAGAATCTTTAGAAGAGGTTATTGAATCTGATGAAAATGTAGCTCATGAGTTTGAATTAAAACATGTTGATGCTGGTGATTTTTCTAAAAAATTAATGGGACAATTAGTATTTGTTTATTTTTTACAAAAAAAGGGTTGGTTAGGTTTAAAACCTGGAGAAAAATGTGGATTTGGTTCTAAAAACTTTTTAAGAAAATTATTTAATAAGGAATTTTTAGATTATGAAAATTTTTTCAATGATATTATAGAACCATTATTTTATAGTGGTTTTTCAGAATATGTTAGCGATAATCATTATTCACAATTTGGTTTTGAAGTTCCTTTCCTTAATGGTGGTCTTTTTGAACCTATTAATGATTATTCTTGGAATACAACAGATATTGTTTTAGATAATGATATTTTTTCAAAGATTTTAGATACTTTTGATAAATTTAATTATTACTATTAAAGAAGATGAACCTTTGGAAAAAGAAGTTGCTGTGGACCCGGAGATGTTGGGTAAAGTTTTTGAGAATTTAATGGAAGTTATTTCAAGAAAGAAAATGGGTGCTTTTTATACTCCAAGATATATAGTTCATTATATTTGTAAAAATACTTTAATTTCTTATTTATCAGATAATTCTAATGTTGATAAAGAAGATATCATTGATTTTATTAATAATGGTGAACAAGCATTAGAATCAATTATTGCAGCTAATTATGAAAAGGAAAAATATAAAGGACAACAGTTTACGAAAATTAAATTACCTGATTCAATTAAAGATAATTCTGCACATTTGGATTCATTACTTAAAAATGTTAAAATTGTTGATCCTGCGGTTGGATCTGGTGCATTTCCTGTGGGAATGATGAATGAAATTGTGAGAGCCAGACAAATACTATTATTGTTAAGTGGTATTGGTAATATTGATATTTATGAATTGAAAAAAGAAACAATTGAAAATTCGTTATATGGTGTTGATTTAGAATATTCATCAACTGATGTTACTAAACTTAGATTTTGGTTGTCTTTAATTGTTGATGAAGATGTTGAAAATATTAATGATATTCAGCCATTACCTAATTTGGATAACCATATTGTTTGTGGTAATTCATTGGTTGATGAGTATGAGGATATTAAATTATTTAATGAGAAGTTAATTAAAGAAAGATTTGGTGATGAAACAGGACAAACAACTTTAGTTATTAAACAGTCAGAAATAGTTTTTGAAAATATTGAAAAGAAAAAATCACGCCTTTTTGATGCAACAACATCAGAGAAATCTAAACTTAGAAAAGAAATATCTCAATTAAAATGGGGGTTCATTGAATCCTTTGTTAAAGAACAAGGTTGTGATGGAGATAAATTAAATGAAATTTTAAATTTTAAAGATGAAGAATCCAAACCTTTTTTAATTTGGGAATTAGAATTTTCAGAAGTGTTTAAAGGCAATAATCCTGGTTTTGATATTGTAATTGGAAATCCGCCTTATGGTGCTAAACTTTCAAAAAAAGAACAAGAATATCTTAATGAAAAATATATAGAAGGAGGTTCTGAAACTGCAATCTCTTTTATTAAATTATCATATGATAGATTATTAAGAGATAATGGTAAATTAGGTTTTATTATTCCAAAGTCATTTACTTATGCATCTAATTATAATCCAATTAGAGAATATGTTTTTGATTATATTGAAACAGTTATAGATTGTGGTAAAGTTTGGAAAAATGTTAAATTAGAACAAATAATTTTCACATTAAATAAAAATAGATTATTAAATTATTATAATAGTGGAACCAGAAAAGAAGAAACACTTCCAATTGATTATAAAGTAAAAAAAGATTATTATGATGAATTTAAACTAATTTTAAATGGTGTAAATGATGATGAAGTTGATCTGGCAAGAAAAATTAAAAAAAGTAATATTTTCTTAAATGATGTTTCAAATAATATTCCTGGCTTTCCATTTCAAAAATATGCATCAGATGATGGAGTATTTGAATTTATAGGTGGTGCTGAGATTCAAAGAGAAGGTATAGTAGGTATAAAAGGTAAAATAGAAAAAAAATATATTGACAATACTGATACAGTTTATATTAAAAATAATTCTGTTTTAGTTCAAAATTTAATTTCGCAT
>OIZE01001802.1_pt1 | contig 12386 bp, 7 predicted proteins | sample 1588421 | NCBI WGS metagenome assembly OIZE01 (sample SAMN03283251) | human gut metagenome | biome: human-associated habitat; material: feces | host: Homo sapiens | place: USA | collected 2013
TACGATACCCTACACACAAAAAACACCGCCCGAACTCCTCGGACGGTGTTATATTTTTATCTCGTATTACAGATTTGTATACTCCATAAGGCTCTTATCCACCTCACGGGCAACATCTCTGCCCTCTCTTATAGCCCATACTACAAGTGACTGTCCTCTGCGCACGTCGCCTGCGGCAAAGACGTTCTTCACGTTCGTCTGATGTGTGCCGTCGGCTGTTGCGATGTTCGTTCTGCCGTCTACCTCAACACCAAAAGCCTTTGTGAGATAGCTCTCAGAGCCAAGGAAGCCTGCCGCAATAAGAACAAGCTCGGCTTCTACCTTGTATTCGCTGCCCTCAACAGGCTTCATTATCGTTCTGCCTGACTTAGGGTCTTTCTCCGGGGAGAGCTTTACAAGCACTGCGCCCTTAAGATTGCCCTTTTTGTCTTTGAGAAACTCCTTGACAGTTGTCTGATAAACTCTCGGGTCATGACCGAACACACCGATAGCCTCCTCCTGACCGTAATCTGTCTTGCAGACCATTGGCCACTGCGGCCATGGGTTGTTCTCGGCTCTCGTGTCAGGAAGCTTTGGCATCATTTCAAGCTGCAAAACGCTCTTTGCGCCATGTCTTACGCTTGTACCAACGCAGTCATTTCCTGTATCTCCGCCACCTATTACCATGACGTTCTTGCCCTTTGCGGAAATGTGGTTTTTATCCGTAAGACCGCCGTTCAGCAGCGCCTTAGTTGTGGATTTCAGAAAATCCACTGCAAAATAGATACCCTTTGCATCTCTGCCCTCGGCTTTGATATCTCTAGGGTTTGAAGCACCACAACAAAGTATTACTCTGTCGAAGTCCTTGAGAAGCTCAGCCGCTGTGATATCCTTGCCCACATTAACGCCTGTGCGGAACTCGATGCCCTCTTCTTTCATTATGTTTATCTTGCGCTCGATTATCTGCTTTTCAAGCTTCATGTTCGGTATGCCGTACATAAGCAGACCGCCCACTCTGTCCTCACGCTCGAAAACCGTTACGCTGTGACCTCTCTGATTGAGCTGGTCAGCGGCAGCAAGACCTGACGGGCCTGAGCCTATAACAGCGATAGTCTTTCCTGTTCTTACCTTTGGCACTCTTGCTGAAGCATATCCGCAGGCATAGGCATTTTCGATAATGCCGTATTCGTTAGCCTTTGTGGTAACAGCGTCGCCATTAGCTCCGCAGGTGCAGGCTTTTTCGCAAAGTGCAGGACAAACTCTTGATGTGAACTCAGGAAAATTGTTCGTCATATGAAGTCTGTAATATGCCTGCTCCCAGTTGCCCTTGTATATAAGGTCGTTCCATTCAGGGATAAGATTGTTAAGCGGACAGCCTGAAAATGCGTTGCCTATCTTCATTCCTGCCTGACAGAACGGCACACCGCAGTCCATACATCTTGCACCCTGCTTTTGCTGCTCCTCCTTTGAAAGAGGAGTGTGAAATTCATTAAAATTCTTTATACGTTCCTCAACGGAGAACGCTGTTGCGTCCTCACGCTTATAGTCCATAAAACCAGTTGGCTTTCCCATATCTCAACTATACTTGCTTTCACGGCAAGTATATCCTCCTTTCGATTTTAAAAGTACAATATCTCATGTGCGCAGGCTTACTGCTTGCCGTTGATGATCTGATAGAATGCTTCTATCTGCGCCTGATCGCTGCTCATACCCTTTTCTTCCATTGAAGCTATAGCAGACATCATCTTCTTGTAATCGTGAGGGATTATCTTCTTGAACTTAGGCAGATATTCCTCAAAGTTATCAAGAATACGCTTGCCCTTTTCAGAGCCTGTTGCGTCAACGTGCTGCTGGATAAGGTCTTTGAGCTGAATTATATCGTACTTCTCCTTGACCTCAGAGAAAAGTACCATTTCCTTGTTGAGTCTTGTGTAAAGGTGTCTGTCTTCGTCAAGAACGTAAGCTACACCACCCGACATACCTGCCGCAAAGTTTTTGCCCGTCTTGCCGATAACTACCACACAGCCGCCTGTCATATACTCACAGCCGTGGTCGCCAACGCCCTCGACAACTGCCACTGCGCCTGAGTTTCTTACGCAGAAACGCTCGCCTGCAACACCGTCGATGAACGCCTTACCGCTTGTTGCGCCGTAAAGTGCAACGTTACCGATAATGATATTGTCCTCGGCTTTGAATGTAGAATCCTTCGGAGGATAAACAACAAGCTTACCGCCTGAAAGTCCCTTGCCGAAATAGTCGTTAGAGTCGCCCACAAGCTCGAGGGTCAAACCATTCGGGATAAATGCGCCGAAGCTCTGTCCGCCTGAGCCGTTGCAGACTATCTTGTATGTATCGTCAGCAAGTGTGTTATAATACTTTCTTGTTATCTCTGAGCCGAAGATAGTACCGAATGAACGGTCTGTGTTCTTGACATTTACTGTGATAGACTTCTTCTCACCACTCTTAAGATTTTTCTCGAACTCCTTCATGAGTACCTTTTCATCAAGAGTGTTTTCAAGCTTGAAGTCATACTTGGATTTCTTGTTGTATTCTACCTTTTCTGAAACGTAATCAGAGTTGATGATATTAGAAAGGTCAACTTGTGCCGCAGTGCCTGTGATACCAGCCTTTGGCTTGATAAGGTCAATTCTTCCCACAAGCTCGTCAACTGTTCTTACGCCAAGCTTTGACATATATTCTCTAAGCTCGGAAGCCACGAATATCATAAAGTTCATTACATATTCAGGCTTGCCGGGGAACTTCTTTCTAAGCTCTGGGTTCTGTGTTGCAACACCAAACGGGCAAGTATCAAGATTACATACTCTCATCATTGCACAGCCAAGCGTTATCAGCGGAGCTGTTGCAAAGCCGAACTCCTCTGCGCCAAGGATCGCTGCGACAACAACGTCACGGCCTGTCATGAGCTTGCCGTCTGTTTCGATAACGACCTTGTTTCTAAGACCGTTCTTGATAAGGGTCTGGTGTGCTTCTGCAAGTCCAAGCTCCCATGGAAGTCCTGCATTGTAGATAGAGTTTCTCGGAGCCGCACCTGTACCGCCGTCATAGCCTGAGATAAGGATAACACCTGCGCCTGCCTTTGCAACGCCTGCCGCAACTGTACCAACACCGCACTCAGAAACGAGCTTTACAGAAATTCTTGCGTTCTTGTTTGCGTTTTTCAGGTCATAGATAAGCTGAGCCAAGTCCTCGATAGAGTAGATATCGTGGTGTGGCGGAGGTGAGATAAGCGACACGCCAGGTGTGGAGTGTCTTGTTTTAGCTATCCATGGATAAACCTTTTTGCCAGGGAGATGACCGCCCTCGCCAGGCTTTGCGCCCTGTGCCATTTTTATCTGTATCTCATCAGCAGATGTGAGGTATCTTGAAGTTACACCGAAACGTCCCGAAGCCACCTGCTTGATAGCTGAACATCTGTCCTCAGAAGTACCCTTTGTGAGCAGTCTGTCAAGGCTCTCACCGCCCTCGCCTGAGTTTGACTTGCCGTGAAGTCTGTTCATTGCGACAGCAAGTGCTTCATGAGCTTCCTGCGAGATAGAGCCGTAGGACATAGCGCCCGTCTTAAATCTTCTTACAATAGAGTCAACGCTCTCAACTTCCTCCAGCGGAACAGGATTTTCAGCAAAGTTGAAATCCATAAGGCCTCTGATGTTCACAGGGTCCATTTCCTCAGAGATAAGCTTTGAATACTTCTTGTATGTTTCATAGTCGCCGGTCCTTGCAGCCTGCTGGAGCAGATAGATAGACTGAGGATTGTAGAGATGCTCCTCCTTGCCGCTTCTGAACTTGTGGCTTCCTCTTGATTCAAGCTCTGTGTCTGTGCCAAGTCCAAGAGGGTCAAAGGCTGATGTATGAAGTCTGTCAACGTTTTTCTCAATGTCAGATATTGTGATACCGCCTATTCTGCTAACAGTACCTGTGAAATACTTGTTTATAACGTCCTGACCGATACCGATAGCCTCGAATATCTGTGAGCCTTGATATGACTGTATAGTAGAGATACCCATTTTTGAAGCTATCTTTACGATACCATGGAGAACAGCCGCATTATAATCGTCAACAGCGGCATAGTAATCCTTGTCGAGAAGGTCGTCAGCAATAAGCTCGTGGATAGTTTCCTGAGCAAGATAAGGGTTGATAGCGGAAGCACCATAGCCAAGCAGTGTTGCAAAGTGATGAACTTCTCTAGGCTCGCCGCTTTCGAGGATAATAGCAAGAGATGTTCTCTTCTTTGTAACAACAAGGTGCTGATGAAGTGCTGATACTGCAAGCAGTGACGGGATAGCAAGGTGGTTCTCGTCAACTCCCCTGTCTGAAAGGATAAGGATATTTGCGCCCTCGCTGAACGCCTTGTCTGCTTCTATATAAAGTCTGTTTATAGCCTTTTCAAGTCTTGTGTTCTTATAATAAAGTATAGGGATAACAGCTACCTTAAAGCCGGGAATGTGCATATTCTTTATTTTAAGGATATCTGTCGAGGTAAGGATAGGGTCGTGTATCTTCATTACCTTGCAGTTTTCAGGCTTTTCTTCAAGAATGTTGCCGTCCTCACCGATATAGACAGTTGTGGAGGTAACTATTTCCTCTCTGATAGCGTCTATAGGCGGATTTGTTACCTGTGCAAAGAGCTGTTTGAAATAGTTGAACAGTGGCTGAGGCTCTTTTGAAAGCACCGCAAGCGGGCTGTCTGTACCCATAGCGGCAATAGACTCAGAGCCGTTCTTTGCCATTGGCAGGATAGATGTCATAACGTCCTCATAGGTATAGCCAAAAGCTTTCTGAAGTCTTTGTCTTTCCTCGTAGCCGTGTTCCTCTACCTTGATGTTTGGTATCTTAAGGTCTTTAAGTCTGACAAGGTTGCTGTCAAGCCACTCGCCGTAAGGCTGCTTGGAAGCATAATATTCCTTAAGCTCGTCATCGTCGATAACTCTGCCCTGAACAGTATCAACAAGAAGCATTTTGCCTGGGCGAAGTCTTTCCTTTTCAACGATATTGTCTGACGGGATAGGAAGTGCGCCAACCTCAGATGAAAGGATAAGATTGCCGTCCTTTGTGATATAATATCTTGACGGACGCAGACCGTTTCTGTCAAGCACTGCACCCATGATATCTCCGTCAGAGAAAAGGATAGAAGCAGGTCCGTCCCATGGCTCCATCATCGTTGCGTAATACTGATAGAAGTCTTTCTTAGCCTGACTCATCGTGCCGTTGTTATCCCATGGCTCAGGGATCGTTATCATGACAGCCAGTGGCAGATCCATTCCACTCATGACCAAAAATTCAAGTGTGTTGTCGAGCATTGCAGAGTCAGAGCCTTCTGTGTTTACAACAGGTGTGACCTTATCAAGATCGCCCTTTAAATGCTCGGACTTCATCGTTTCCTCACGAGCGAGCATTTTATCAGCATTGCCTCTGATAGTGTTTATCTCACCGTTGTGAACGATCATTCTGTTAGGATGCGCCCTCTGCCAGCTTGGGTTTGTGTTGGTAGAAAATCTTGAATGTACCATAGCGATAGCAGACTCGTAGTCCTTATCCTGAAGGTCAGGGAAGAACTTTCTGAGATCCTGTACAAGGAACATTCCTTTATATACTATAGTTCTGCTTGAAAGTGATACAACGTAGGTGTCCTCATTTGACTGCTCGAACACACGTCTTGCAACATATAGCTTGCGGTCAAAGTCAAGACCCTTTTTAACGCCCTTTGGACGCTTGATGAAGCACTGCATTATGGCAGGCATACACTGGGCAGCTCTCTTGCCAAGCACCTCAGGCTTTGCAGGAACGACTCTCCAGCCAAGGATCTCCAGACCCTCTTTTTCAGCGATTATCTCAAACATCTTCTTTGCCTGATTTCTCGCAAGCTCGTTCTGTGGGAAGAAGAACATACCAACAGCATAATCTCTCTCCTCGCCAAGCGTGATCCCAAGCTCAGCGGAGGCGATCTTCTTGAAGAATTTATGTGAGATCTGAAGCAGGATACCTACTCCGTCACCTGTTTTGCCCTCTGCGTCCTTACCTGCACGATGCTCAAGCGTTTCAACGATAGTCAGTGCATTTGCAACAGTATCGTGGCTCTTTTTGCCCTTAATGTTCACAACAGCACCTATTCCGCAGTTATCATGCTCGAATTTCGGTGAATACAGGCTTTTTACATTAGTCATATCCTCCATGCGTTCCATTTTTATCACCCTTTCCTGCCAAACTGTAAAAAAATTATAGCTTATCGTTCAGCAACGTATGTTATTTCACGGCTCATAGCCGATTTTTAGCTGTTTTTAACAAAAAGCTTGCAGGAAGAAATTAAAATCCTGCAATCCTGCATAAGTGCAAACAAACTCAAAGCGTGGTTTTTCGCACAAATGCAAGAAAATAGCCTTTTGCCGTCTTTTCTGACGGCTTAATCATTATAACACACATTACAGCAAAATGCAAGAGCGAATGATAAAACTTGCATAAAATCATTATTAATTTTTCATTAATCCGTATACACTTATAACCTATTATTTCATATCGTTTCCCTAGGTAAATTTCGAAAACTAACGTAACAACGCTCTTTTCAGCTTCTTTACAGCCATTTTCAGCGGTGAATCATACTCTTTGTAAAAATGCTGATAATCCTTAGAATTGTTCCAGTCGCCGCCCCATTTCCAGCCGTGACGCCTGAAAATGCAATAGCAAAGGTCTGTTCTGTCAATCTTGTGATCAAAAGCCTTATCACGGTCTGCATACTCTGTAGCATTTGCAGGCATGACCTTATTTCCAACTATATAAGGATTTATAAGAGGGTTTATGTCTATCGCCCTGCCGTAGCTGTGAGCCGAAATAGTGTTGGTACCAGCCACCACCCTATAGTTGAAGGCAGAGGAGTTGTTATCCGCCATTGATTTTTCATCATCAGCGTCATACTCGTCCACGAGCCTGATTTTTTCTATCTCATAACCGCCCTCGAAAAGCTCATAGAAGATGTCCAGAACCTCCTGTGCAAGCTTCCTCGCCACGATAAGCTCCCCCGACTGCACCTTATGCTCAAAGTCATAATACCTCACACGCAGATAGGCAAGGTCACCCAGCTTCACATAGGGATTTTCCTTATAGGAAACGCCTTTGATACGCTCTGTCACCTCATTTGGAAGTTCCTCGGCTGTAAAGCCCTCTCTGTATAATATCTTTTCCATAAAAAACACTCCTTACAAAAAGCGGTCAAGGCATGATACCTTGACCGTCCTTATTATTTATCCGCAGACTTATAGTACATAACAACAGGCGTACCGTAAGGCACGTTGTCATAAACATATTTGGCGTCGTCATAGCTCATATTTATACAACCGTGAGAGCCGTTGTATTTGTATATCTCGCCGCCGAAATATCCGCCTCGCCACGTTGAATCGTGAAGACCTATTCCGCAGAGAGAAACGTTGTTCCAGAAGTTGCACTTTGTATCCCACTCGTCACCGTCGGCATTTGTGTCTTTCATACGCTTGTTGGTCTCCTTTGACCACAGCTTATAAACACCGGGGAGAGTTGTTCTCGCCTTAGATGTGGTCTGACCTGAAACTATATAGGTATCGAGCTTTTTCTTACCCTTTTCATAATACCACAGGTGCTGGTCGGTAAGGTCTATCTCGATATAAGTGTCGCCTATATCATCGTCCTTGCTTCTCGCAGACTCAACGCCTGTAAAGTCATAATAACCGGTACTGTAATAGATAGGGTCTACCTTGTCAACGCTCTCGCCCTTTTCAAGCATATCCACAAGATCGTCACAAGTCTTTTCCTGATCTATCCACCAGCCGTATTTAGCGTCAGAGCTTGTCGGCACGATTATGTCGCCCTGCAAAGTGGCGTGGAATTTTCTCTTAGTATTATATGTATCATACTTCTTTGCGAGCTTTTCCACATACTCCATGGCTTTCTTTCTATCCACAGTGTAGCTTCCGTCATCTTTGAGCTTTATAATCTTCATAAGCTCCTCGCCCGTGAGAGTTTCTGTGGTGTAGTCAAAATCGTATGTGACAGAAAGCTGGAAAACATCATTTCGTTTCTTGCAATCGTTCTCAAGGTCTGCGCCCTTCACCTTTGGAAGAGAATAACAACCTGTGTCCTTGTCAAGCTCAACGCTAAGCTCACCTGACGCCACGCTTTGCGTAACATAAGCTTCAAGCTTTTTCATATCGGTTATCTTGTTTCCCTGCACCTCAGGGGTGATAACATAAGCCGTCTTATCCTCGTTAAGACCAAGCTTTGCATCAGCAGTTTCAACATCGCCCCAGTTTGCTTTCTCCACAAGCTTTTGTAGCTTCTCAACATCAAATGTGATGTCCTCATTAAAGCTATAGGTGGAGTTCTGTATAAATCCCGAGAACCATGTTTTTCTGTTCACGCTGTCATAGATCTTCTGAAGCTCGTCCTTGCCGCTTAGTCTGTAATCAAAATCAGCCGTCTTGAAAACAACAGGCGTGCCGTCGATAGTTTTGACCGTAAGCTCATAAGGCATATCATTCACCCCGAGCAGATCGCAAGCCTGTTCAAATGTCCTTCCGCCCACGTCAACGCCATTCACTGTTGTGCCGCTCAGAAATCTGTTGCTATAGTAAGCTCTTCCAATGAAATATCCTCCGCCCACAACTATTATGATAGCCGCTGCCGCAGTGCCGCAGATAATGCCGATATTGTTGCGTTTTTTCTTTCTTTTCTTATTCTTTGACGAACCTTTGGCAGAGCTGGTTTTCTTCACAGATGCCGCAGTCTTTTTCTTTATTTTTGTGGAATTTTCCGTCATCAATTATCCTCCTGTACAAAATGACGTTCGGCATTTGCCGACAATGTATCAAGAATAATTATATCATGCTTTTTTCCTTTTGTCTATAGGATAGGCTGAAAAATTTGTCACAAAAAGAATGTCGGATATTCTTATTTAATGTACAAATAAACGTACTGCAAAAAAATACACGCAAACACAGTAAAAAATATCGGGCAGATAACTCCGCCCGATACAATATCAGTCTTTTATATACTTGTCCTTGACCTCGCTGTAGGTCTTGCAGAAGCGGTCATGGGAGATATACGCTCCCCAGCTCATGTTATCGTCCACCTGAGGATCCATAACATATACTTGACCGTTTATCGTTACCTCCACCCACATATGATAGCCGTAACCGCCTGCCGCCATAGCGGTCTTGCCGTCAACGGTCTTTGCGTCAAAGCCTATGTAGTTGAGCATTGCGGCGTAAACGTAAGAATATTCTGTGCAAGTGCCGTAACCGTCCTCAAGAACAGCCTTGACAGGATTTGCCCAGCCGCCGTAATCGTAGACCGTGTTCTTTATAATATAATCGTAGCAAGCCACAGCCTTTTCGTAGTTTGTCATATCATCTGATATTATCTTATCGAGATATTTCAGAAGTATCTTTTCTTCCTTTGCGCTGAGCGTTGCCTTTGGGGTAAGCACTGCAGAATTAAGTCGCTGTGCAGGGGTCTTGCCGTTGTCGGCAACAGGCACAGTGGTTGTAGTTGTGACAGGCTTTTTAGTTGTTGTCACCTTAGCGGTGGTAGTCTTTTTCTTGGTAGTAGTCACCGCAGGCGTTGTGGTCGTAACAGGGGCAGTTGTTGTCTTTGCAGTGGTAGTAGTTTTGGCAGTAGTAGTTTTCGCTGTTGTAGTCTTTTTTGTAGCCTTTGAGGCAACAGTATCGCTGTCAGTAGTGCTGACAGGAGCGGAAGTAACAGCAGAAACCTTTGTTTCAGACTTTGAAGCCTGCTGAGTTTTATTTGTCACAAGGCTTACTGATATACTGATCTTTGTGTCAGCGGAAGTCACGCTCTGCACTGCGGTCACTGATGCCGGTTTCTGTGCTGTAATAGAAGTTGTAACGCTGTCTGACATCAAAGTTGTTTTGCCAGTTGACTTAGTTGTTTCACTTTTGGCAGTTTTTACAGCCTTTACAGCCTCGGTCTGAGAATTTTTCGCAGTTTCCTTGACGGCTGATGTTGTAAGAACAGTTGTGATATTCCCGATCTGCTCAGATGTTTCCTTGTCAGAAACAGCAGAAATGACCTTTGCATTTTCAGGTGGCATGACCGCACATGGCTGGATAACGTTTTTATCAAGTGTCGCAAAAGTCACAGCAGATACTGTCACAACTCCGCAGGCAGAAAGCACAGCCACACAACGGGATATCCCCGACTTCAAATAACCCAATTCAGAACGCTCCTTTCAAATGTGATATACTACACCATATTATAATGAATAAGGTTACAAAAGTCAAGGGGCATTGTAATCAAATTGTAATTTTCAAGCCGTTTTTTCGCTCGTTTATGAAGTTTATATGAACGTCAAGTTACAACCATTGTACATTTTATATCCCAGGAACGACAATAAGGGTTCTATTTTTATCACTTTTAACAAATTTCGCAAAACTTTTATTAATAATACCGAAAAACGGACACCTGCGTTACAAAAGCCCATATTTTCCACGATATTTTACATATCTATCCACAAAATCACCCACGCAAAAAAAAGAACGCTGACACAAGCCAACGTTCCCTTTTTGAAGTATATGAAGTATATATGGAGAAAAAAGTATATGTGTAAATTTCATCTTTTTGTCTTTCTCTTATTGTATTTATATCATACTCCGCCAATGTGACAGTTTTATGATAATGTGCTGAAAACTAATACACAAAAAATAAGTGCAAAAAAAACGCCTGCCATATGACAGACGTTTTCTCTTAGTTTAAGTAAATTACTCAGCCTGAGGTGCTCCTACAGGGCAAGTACCTGCGCAAGAACCGCAGTCGATGCACTCGTCAGCGTTAATAGCACACTTACCGTCAGCCTCGGAGATAGCTCCTACTGGACAGGCGTCCATGCAAGCGCCGCAGCCGATGCACTCATCACTAATCTTATAAGCCATTTTCACAGACCTCCTTGCATAAATTCTACAAGTATCATATCAAATACTATACTTATATAATAACACATTTTCTGAAAAAATCAAGAGGTTTTCGGCATTTCATAAAAATTTCACATAGATTTTAAGTGATTTTTCAGTTAGTATTTACTAATCAGCTAGATGCTTGCCAATTCCTGCTGTGAGATAAGTGCAAATCCTGCTTCACTCAAAGCTTCCAGAGCGGCTGTAACGTTCTCCACTCTAAGGATAAGATAAGCCGTGTTTTCCTTAGTGTTTATGAATGCAGAATACATATACTCAACGCTGATGTTGTCATTGTAGAGAGCTTTCATTGCTTCTGAAAGTCCGCCTGGGCGGTCGTTTATCTCCACTGCAAGCACCTGAGTGGTGGTAACGGAAAAGCCCTCTGTTTTCAAGGCTGAAACTGCTTTTTCAAAATCGTCAACGATAAGTCTGAGAATACCGAAATCCTTTGTGTCAGCAAGGGACATTGCACGGATATTCACATCATTATCCCCAAGTATTTTTGTAACGGCAGACAATCTGCCAGGTCTGTTTTCAATAAAAACCGAAAGCTGTTTTACTGTCATAAAATTACCCCCTGTCTTTTAGACAAGCTTTCTCTTGTCGATAACTCTTACTGCCTTGCCCTCAGAACGCGGAATGCTCTTTGGCTCAACAAGTCTTATCTTCGCCTTGATGCCAAGGATATTATGGATATCGCTGGATATCTTCTTTTCAAGATCCTCGATAGACTTGACAGTATCAGAGAACATATCGTCATTAAGCTCGACTCTTATCTCGAAAGTATCAGAATTGTTCACCCTGTCAACGACTATCTGATAGTTAGGGCTTGCCTTTGATATCTTAAGAAGCACTGACTCTATCTGCGACGGGAACACGTTTACACCCTTAATGATGAGCATATCGTCGCTTCTGCCCATTGGCTTGCACATTTTGACGAGAGTTCTGCCACATGAGCATTTCTCTCTTGTAAGAATACAAATATCTCTTGTTCTGTATCTCAGCAGAGGGAAAGCTTCCTTTGTGATACTTGTGAATACAAGCTCGCCCTTTGAACCTTCAGGAAGCACCTCTCCTGTGTCAGGGTCGATTATCTCTGCGATAAAGTTGTCCTCATTGATGTGCATACCAGACTGTGCTTCGCACTCGAAAGCTACGCCGGGACCGCTTGTTTCTGTCAGACCATAGATATCGTAAGCCTTGATACCAAGAAGATCCTCTATCTCATGACGCATTTCATCCGTCCAAGGCTCAGCACCGAAGATACCTGCTTTGAGTGTAAGCTCTTCAGGCTTAATACCCATTTCCTTTACAGTTTCACCAATATATGCGGCATATGACGGAGTACAGCACAGGATAGTAGAACCAAGGTCCTGCATGAACTGTATCTGTCTTTCTGTGTTTCCTGATGACATCGGCAGTGTCAGACAGCCCACCTTATGAGAGCCGCCG
>OIZE01001804.1_pt1 | contig 12369 bp, 11 predicted proteins | sample 1588421 | NCBI WGS metagenome assembly OIZE01 (sample SAMN03283251) | human gut metagenome | biome: human-associated habitat; material: feces | host: Homo sapiens | place: USA | collected 2013
TCAACGCTGCCTTTTCTTTATATAAGCTCGCCAAACGAGAACTTGCCGTCTTCCAGTATGAGATAGCTGTGTGCTGAATTTTCTTTCGGTATGGAAACAGAACCGGGGTTTATATAGGTGTAATCGCCACAGTCTTTAATAACCGGCACATGAGTATGACCGTGAAGAAGAATATCGCCCTTAGACAGCGGTGGCAGATTGTCGCAGTTGAATTTGTGACCATGTGTGGCGAATATCCTAAGTCCGTCACAGCATATATAAGCATATTCCGCCATAACAGGGAAGTCAAGCACCATTTGATCGACTTCTGTGTCACAATTACCACGCACGCACAGAAGCTTGTCTTTAAGCGGATTGAGCATGGCTATCACCTGCTTTGGTGCATATTCCTTTGGAAGGTCGTTTCTTGGTCCGTGATAGAGGATATCACCCAAAAGGATTAGTTTTTCCGCGCCGTTTTGCTCAAAGGCTTCAAGCATTTTTTTGCACCAGTAAGCCGAACCATGAATGTCTGACGCTATCATAAGTTTCATATTTTACACTCCTTTATTTTATGATCTCAGATGCAAGCTTGTGCAAAGACACATACTCTGGCTTTATTTTGTTATATATATCGCAGCCTTTTTCCTTTTTGAACTCTTTTACCATTCTGATATAAAGCTGCTGTTTTGTTGTGGCGTCAATGACTGCTTCTCTTATAAGCGCCAGTTCGTCTTTGTTGCATTTGCCGTCGAGTAGCTCATCAAGTTTTACGGATAGTACATCATGGTAAACAACCTTTTCAGTTTTCTGAGCCGTCATCGTTTTATCTTCATCAGCGGTGCATGTATTTTCGGATTCCTGTAGTCCTTTAAGTCGCAGATATCTTGGCCTGAGAAGCTTGTAAAAATCTGTAGCCTGCTTTTTATATACCTTTGCAAGAGAGTTGTGAAGCTCCTCTTTTGTGTTAGACTCAGCTATAAGTTTGCCGATCTCTTCTATTTGCTCTTCGCTGCAAATGTTTGCAAGTATGCTTTGGAGATCGTTGTTTTTTTGTGTGGTACACTTTTTTCTATTCTTTTTCACTTTGACGATAGTTTCAACAACAGGATCACTTTCTACTTCGACAATATCAGGTGTACAGGCTTCTGGCTCTTCTTCGACTTCTTCTGTATTACCATTCATATTTTCGTTTAGTGTAACAGAATAATCTATAGCCGAAGGCTCAGGGTTTGGCTCATCAGCTTCGTCAAGAGTTATCTCTGACTCTGTCTGAATGTCTGCTGTTTCTTGTATTTCCTCTGCTTTTTCGACTATATGATTAGTCGATTCTTCATCTTCATTGTTTTCGGTCGGATTAACCTTATGATTAGCGAAATTAATAGCGGTTTGTATTGTCCTAGTTCTGTAGACCATAGCATTTGGGCTGTCAACATACTTACCGTGCCAGAAATCATGAAGAAAGTCAAAACCTCTGTCATTGCTGATAACAAAAATATTTGTGTAAGTATCCTTGGCTACCAGATAACCCAGAAGTGTTGAAAGCTGAAAATCCAGGGCATTTTTGCCACCAACGTTTACCTTGAAGTATTCAATATCAGCCTTTGATGTAAGAACTTTCTGGTGCATTTCAAAGTTAATGGTATCGGAATTTTCACTGTAAAAAATTATGACGGTATCAGTTTCAGTTAAATTGTCTATGCCTTGAAGTCCTTTGGATTTGACATTTTCAAAGTCTACCAAATAAATTCTCATGTTGATCTATCCTTTCTTTTTGTGTCTTATAAGTGTCGTGGCAGCGATAATCACAATTAGTCCCCCTGTCGCAGTTGCTGTCATAAGTATGACATTTTTGCCCTTTTCATCGTTCTCACTGCTATCAGGAACGACCTCCTCATAGGTATAAGTTTTTGTCCTTAACGCCTTGTCTATACAAGAAGCAATAAGTGCATGACCTTTTTTATTAGGGTGTATATCAAAGTCATTTATGTTGGTCAGTTCCTTGCCGTGACCGCTGAATTCACTAAAAACATCTGCCACTATGTATCTCTCATTTTCATTTTCGTCAGTGGAGTGTTCTTTGATAATGTTGTTAAGTTTTGAAATTTTATCCTTCGATATACTCTGGAAAACAGCAGCCGCAGTGAAGTTATCAAGCGGGTCATATAGTGTCTGAACGATTATTTCACCATTACTTTTAGCTTCAACAGCGTTAATTATATCATCTAAAGTGCTCGTAAAATTTTTCAGCGCCTTATCCATATCATCAGACATATCCTTCATATCCATTGCAATGCCAATAATATCCTTGGTTTTATCCATCAAATCAGACATTGTGCTTTTAGAAGTAATGCCCAGATCGTTCATCAAAAAATCTATGAAAAGACCAAGAATGTCATTGCCACCTATGGATATAATAACAGCGTCGCTGTCTGCAAGGTCAGCGTCAAATTCGCCTGAATTAATGCGGTCAAGAAGCTGTTGTGAAGTGTCGCCCACAACAGCAGAGTTCACAAGCTTACAGCCGCCAGCGTTTTTAAGCTCAGCTTCATACTGGTCGTGAAGAAGATTTGCATAAGACGCACAAGAATATCTGTTTTCACTGTAGCCTTCCAGACCATAGCCAGCGGCGATTGAATCCCCAAGCACAAGTATATTAGGCGGAACATTTACTTCATGCTTTATAACTTCAGCGTTACAGGCAAGGGGTGTGGCACATGCCATAACGGTTGCCGTGAAAAAAGCCGTTAATTGTTTTAACATCTTATCATCTCCTATATGAGTATATTAACCTTATTATATAATATATTGTACCACATTCAGGACAATTGTACAACATATTTTTTGAAATTTCTTGACTTTTTTAGTGTGTTGTGATAATATATAATAAAAGAATATGAAATCAGTTTGGAAAGCGAGATTTATTATGACTGACTATTATTACCCTGTCCTCAGCGATGAAACGAGCCTGCCTTTGTATGTGCTTGGAATCGGTGCGAGAGATAGAGAATTTCATTTTGTAAGAGAAGATGGCTATCCTAATCATCAGATAATATACTGCACTCGTGGTCAGGGTCACGTTATATTTGATGGTCATGAGTATGATATAAAGCCGGGGGATGCATTCTATCTGCCGCCTTCTGTGCCGCATGAGTATTATCCTGTTGGTGATATATGGGAAACCCACTGGATAACCTTTGAGGGCAGGGAAGCAATTGAAATGCTCAAGCATATCAAGCTTGAGAAGGCTAAAGTGTTTCATATAAATGATATCAATGCTGTTGATGCCATATTTAAGAAGATACTTTATCTTATGAAGACTAATTACTACTACTGTGGTCACCAGTGTTCGGCATATCTATATCAGTTTCTTATTGAGCTACACAGAGTCGTAAACCTACAAAATGGTAGTCAGGACGGACAAAAACTCAATCAGCTGCAGCCTGTAATTGATTATATTGATAAGAATTTCAGAAAAGAACTTACACTTGTGGAGCTTGCTGATCTTATTGACCTTTCACCGCAGTATCTTTGCAGACTATTCAAGGAGTGTCTTAGTCTAAGACCTTTTGAGTATCTAGCAAGAAAGCGTATACAGCAGGCAAAGCTGCTTTTATTGGAGGATAAGCTTAACATCAATGAAATCGCTGCGGAGGTAGGTTATAACGATTGCAGTTATTTTTGTGCGGTGTTCAAAAAGCATGAAATGCTTTCACCTGCGGAGTTCCGCTCACTTCATAAAAAAGCTGGCAGCTAAAATATAAGACCCACGGGAAAAACCTGTGGGTCTGTTTTTTTATAATATCGTGCCGCCGCCAATGACATATTCGCCGTTATAGAAAACCACTGCCTGTCCCTTTGAGATAGCTTTATGAGGTTCTTTAAAAGTCACGAGTACCTTGCCATCATTCATTGGTGAAACTGTACATTCAGCGTCCTTTTGATGATAACGTGTCTGAGCAGTGCAGGTTATAGGCTCTGTGAGGGTGTCAAACGGAATAAAGTTCACATCTCCTGCCACAAGGCTGTCACTGTATACTTCATCAGCCTTGCCCATAATAAGCCTGTTATGCTCCATATCTTTTGTAATAACGAAAAGCGGTTCGCTATATGAAATGCCTACGCCCTTTCGCTGTCCAATAGTATAGTGTATCAGACCTTTGTGTTTACCAAGCTTTGTGCCGTCAGAAAGAACGATATCTCCCGACTGCTGTTCACCACAGCGTTTTGTGATAAAGCCTGCGTAATCACCGTCAGGGATAAAGCAAATGTCCTGAGAGTCAGGCTTGTTTGCATTTATAAGCTTGTTTTCTTCTGCAATATCACGGATCTTGTCCTTGTGCATCTCGCCAACGGGGAAGAGAGTGTGAGCAAGCTGTTCCTGTGTCATGCTGTAAAGCACATAACTTTGATCCTTTGACCTGTCAGGTGAGCGTTTCAGAAGCCACCTGCCTGACTTTTCGTCAAACTCTCTGGTAGCGTAATGCCCCGTAGCGATATGGTCAAAGCCCAGCAGTTTTGCACGCTCATAGAATTTTGCGAATTTCAGATGTTTGTTGCACTCGATACACGGATTAGGCGTGCCGCCTGCCAGATATGTATCAACAAAATTGTCGATAACATAGTGCTTAAAATCATCAGAAAAATTGAATACATGGAAATCAATGCCTAGTTTAAAAGCAACAAAACGTGCGTCCTCTACATCATTGAGAGAACAGCACGTTCTTGTTTTATCCAGACCGATGTCCTCATTGCTGTAGAGCCGCATGGTAGCCCCTGCCACGTCATAACCCTCATCAAGAAGGAGCTTGACCGAAACAGAGCTGTCAACGCCGCCGCTCATTGCCACAAGAACTTTATCAGCCATTGCAGTTCTCACAATCAGGAGCAGACTGCTTACCTACGAACGGAGTTGGATCGATACCCTGCCTTTTATAGTAGTCAGAAACAGCGGCTTTCATTGCTTCCTCCGCAAGAACAGAGCAGTGAAGCTTTGCTGGTGGAAGGCCGTCAAGAGCTTCAACAACTGCCTTGTTTGTAAGTTTCAAAGCGTCTTCAAGCTTTTTACCCTTTATCATTTCTGTAGCGATAGAAGATGTAGCAACAGCCGCACCGCAACCAAAAGTCTTGAACTTAACGTCAGTTATAACGCCGTCATTGACCTTGATGTACATTTTCATTATATCTCCGCATTTAGCGTTTCCTACCTCGCCGACACCGTCAGCATCTTCAATCTCGCCGACATTTCTCGGATGTGCGAAATGATCCATTACCTTTTCGCTGTATATCATTTTTTATTCCTCCTAATCAAGTGTATAGTCGTGAATATTCTCAGTTCTGCAAATTCTTTCCCAAAGTGGTGACATACTTCTCAGGTGCTTTACGATAGGTGGAAGAACCTCAAGAATATAATCAACATCTTCCTCTGTGTTCTCGTCATTGATAGAAAGTCTGAGCGAGCCATGTGCTACTTCGTGCGGCAGACCAAGTGAAAGCAGAACGTGTGACGGGTCAAGTGATCCGCTTGTGCAGGCTGAGCCTGATGAAGCTGCAACGCCTTGAAGATCAAGTGAAAGAAGCAGGCTCTCGCCCTCTACTCCACGAACAGATATGTTTACGTTTCCTGCAAGTCTGTGTTCTGTGTCACCATTAAGTCTTGACTCAGGTATCTTGAGCAGACCCTCGATAAGTCTATCTCTCATTTTTCTTACACGCTCGTTCTTGGCAGGGATATCCTTTACAGCGTCAGTTATAGCAACGCCGAGAGCCACGATAGAAGGTACGTTCTCGGTACCTGCACGCTTATTTCTCTCCTGTGCTCCGCCGTAGATAAGGTTAGGAAGGTTAATGCCTGTCTTTACATAAAGTGCACCAACGCCCTTAGGAGCGTGGAGCTTATGTCCTGAAAGTGAGAGCATATCAATGTTCATATCTTTAACATTGATGTCAATATTTCCTACAGCCTGAACAGCGTCAGTATGGAACCATACGCCATGCTTGTGGCAAACTTCGCCGATCTCAGCGATAGGCTGTATAGTACCGATCTCGTTGTTAGCTGTCATTATTGTAACAAGGCAGGTGTCCTCACGGATAGCGTCCTCGACCTGTTGTGCAGTAACAAGACCCTTGTCACCTACAGGAAGATAAGTTACCTCAAAGCCAAGCTTTTCGAGATACTGACAAGTGTGCAGAACTGCATGATGCTCAAAGGCAGTTGTGATGATATGCTTTTTGCCTTTCTTTTCTCCAAGCTGTGCACAGCCTCTTATAGCCCAGTTGTCAGACTCAGAGCCACCAGCAGTGAAATAGATCTCGTTGACCTTCGCACCAAGAGCGTTTGCGACCTGTTCCCTTGCTTTAAGAACGGCTTTTGCACATTCCATTCCCAAAGAATATATACTTGACGGATTTCCGTATAGCTCAGTGAAATAAGGCAGAGCGGCGTCAAGAGCTTTCTGAGATACTCTAGTCGTAGCTGAGTTATCTGCATAGACAAATCTCTTTTCCAATTAAATCATACCTTTCATATATAGATTTCTATTTTATTATATACTAAATTACTACAAAATGCAATAGTTTTCCCTAACTTAATAAAAAATTAATATTTATTTAATTCTATTTATACTGTTTAGAGCCCATTACTGCAAGTTCGTCGCAACGTTCGTTTTCCGGATGTCCCGCATGGCCTTTTACCCAGTTGAAATTGACCTTATGCACCTCCAGCAGATCAAGAAGCTTTTCCCACAGATCACTGTTTAGAGCCTTTTTCTTATCCGATTTCACCCAGTTGTTTGCACGCCATTTTTTTGCCCAGCCTTTTGTAACAGCGTCGATTATATACTTTGAGTCGCTGTAAAGCTCTACCTCACATGGCTCTTTCAGTGCTGAAAGAGCAGTGATAACAGCGGTTAGCTCCATGCGGTTATTGGTTGTAGAGGGATCACCGCCCCAAAGCTCTTTTGAAGTGCCTTTGTATCTTAGTATCGCACCGTATCCACCCGGTCCAGGATTTCCAGAGCAAGCACCGTCAGTGAAAATTTCTATTCTCTTCATTTATTTATTTATCTCCGTTTTTGTGATGATTATTATGCAAAACATATTATACTACATTTCTCTCGTTTTTTCAAGTACCTCTCAAGGTTTAATATTTTAATATTTATTACTTTTGAAATGTTCAAATTATACAAATGACTTGAATGTCTTTGTATAATTTGAGAATTGACTTAAAGGACATTAAGCTTTATAATTGTAGTGTAACATTGGTTGTTAAGACAGAAAATCATTTGATTTGGAGGTCAATTATTTTATGAAGATCAAGAAGATTCTTGCATTGGCAGTAGCGCTTACATCTGTTTTTGCAGTTGCAGGTTGCGGCTCTACAGGCGACAGCAGTTCAAAGGTATCAACAGTAAAAAAGGTTAAGGTCGAGGACACACAGGAAATAGAGGCTATCCCTGACGACGCTCAGAAAACTATCCGTTGGATGGGTACATATGACCTTAATCCTAACGAGAAAAAGGGCGAGGATAAGTCCGTTGAGATGACCCTTTTCAACAACAAGGGTGGTAAAGTAGAGTACACAAGAGTAACTGACAGCGAAAAATTTGACCAGCTTGCCAGTGCTATCATGGCTCAGCAGAATGTTCCTGATATCTTCAAGTATGAGTGGATGGCTTTTCCTGCACAGGTGCTTAAGGATATGTATCAGCCAGTTGACGATATTGTGAACTTTGACGATCCGCTGTGGGCTGATGTTAAAACAACGGCTGACAAGTTCGTTATGGGCGGCAAGCATTATGTTGCTCCTATAAGCTTCACAGTCGGCACACTCATGATGTATGATCAGGACGTTATTGACGCTGAGGGTCTTGATGATCCATATGAGCTATATCAGAATGGTGAGTGGAATTGGGATAACTGGTATGACATGATGTCGGAGTTTGTTTCAAATGCTCCTGCTGATGTTGAGAGATTTGGTATCAATGGTTGGTTCCAGACACAGGTCATTCAGCAGACCGGTAAAACAATGGTAAACTATGACGGAGAGAAGTTCACAAACAATATAAATGACCCTGATATCGAAAGAGCAGAAGATCTGCTTTATCAGGTAGGTAAGAACAATCTTGTAAACGGCAACTGGCTCGGCAATGCTAAGCAGGCGCTTAAAGACGGCAATCTGCTGTTCTACTGCATGGGTACATGGGCTATGACAGGAAATAACGGACCTTCTGACGCTGACACTTGGAGAGTAGTCCCTGTTCCGTCTGATCCTAACACTGATGAAAAGTACATGACATCTGATATGACGGCATATATGTGGGTAAGAGGTTCAACAGCTAAAGAGGCTGTAAAGTGTTGGTATGAGTGCTGCAGAATGGCTAATACAGATGAGACATACAAAGAAAACGGCAAGGAGAAATTCCTCAACGCTAACCCTAACTGGACAGAGGATATGTATCAGGTGATCGTTGATTGCTCATCTTCTGAATACAATCAGGTGTTTGACTATGGTTACGGAATTTCTTCCACAATGTCTGACGACAACGCAAACGAAGACGGCAACTGCGTAACAAGAAAGCTTTATGAATACACAAATAAGGCTGACGAAAACGGCAAACAGTTCTCATGGACAGAGCTGAGAGAATCATACTCCGCAACTGTTGACGCTGAGCTTAAGACTATCAATGATGCTGTTGTTGCATTCAATAAGAAAAATTCATAAGAATACTTTACAAGACTTCGATATTATCGGGGTCTTGTTTTTTTTGCGTAAAAATATGGCTCTGAGAGTTAAATTTCTCAGAGCCATATTTTTATGTTTAGTTGTCCATGCCCTCACGAACGGACTTGATAAACTTGCCAATATATTCAGGAGCGTCCTTGCCGTGTTCCTCAACTATCTTGACAACAGCACTTCCCATGATAACGCCGTCAGCATATTGGGACATTTTCTTTGCCTGCTCAGGATTTGAAATTCCGAAACCAATACAGCAAGGGCAGTGATCGTTGTTTCGGATAGGCGCAAGAAGCTCGTTAAAGTCTGTTGTTATCTCAGAACGCATACCAGTAACGCCAAGTGAAGATACAACATACAAAAAGCCTTTAGATTTTTCTGCTATCATTTTTACACGCTCGTGTGAAGTCGGTGCAACGAGGAAGATAGTGTAGATGCCATTTTTCTCAGCCTCGCCCTCAAGCTCTTCACGTTCCTCGAAAGGCATATCAGGAACGATAACGCCGTCTATTTGAGTTTCTTTGCAAAGCTCAAAGAACTTTGCTGTACCGAACTTGAAGATAGTGTTTATATACATCATCAGAAGCATAGGCTTGTCAGTCTGTGTGCGGAGTTTTCTTACAAGGTCAAATATCTTGTCAAGATTTGTTCCACCGCTGAGTGAACGTAGTGACGCTTTCTGAATAGTCGCACCCTCTGCGATAGGGTCAGAGAACGGCACTCCGATCTCGATAATGTCAGAACCATTCTTATACATTTCAAGAATGCACTTTTCTGTTGTAACCATATCAGGGTCGCCTGCGGTGATAAAGGTAACAAGTGCCTTTTTGTTTTCTGCTTTGAGCTTTTCAAAGCAAGCGTCTATCCTATTCTTCATTAAGGTCTACCTCCCTGTATCTTGCTATTGAGTAAACGTCCTTGTCGCCTCTGCCTGAAAGGTTGATGACAAGTATTGAGTCCTTATCCATTGTAGGAGCGATCTTAAGCGCAGCGGCAACTGCGTGTGATGACTCGATAGCAGGGATTATACCCTCTGTTCTTGAAAGGTACTCAAAAGCACAAACTGCTTCTTCATCGGTTATGTCAACATACTGCGCTCTGCCTATAGAGTTAAGATATGCGTGCTCAGGTCCGATACCTGGGTAGTCAAGACCTGCGGAAATGGAGTAAACAGGGTCGATCTGACCATATTCGTTCTGCAAGAAAAGCGATTTCATGCCGTGGAATATACCAAGTGAACCTTTTGCAACTGTAGCCGCATGGTCTGGTGTGTCAATACCTCTGCCTGCTGCTTCTGCACCAACAAGCTTGACTGACTTGTCTTCGATAAAGTTGTAGAATGCACCCATAGCGTTTGAGCCGCCGCCTACGCAGGCAACAACACAGTCAGGCAGTCTGCCTTCCTTTTCCATAAGCTGTGCCTTTATCTCAGCACTGATGACCTTCTGGAAATCCCTAACCATTGTAGGATAAGGGTGAGGACCCATTACAGAGCCTATGCAGTAGAAAGTTGTGTCGATATTTGATACCCAATCTCTGAAAGCTTCATTGATAGCGTCTTTCAGTGTAGCAGTACCGCTTGCAACGCCTGTTACCTTTGCGCCAAGAAGATTCATTCTGTAAACGTTAAGAGACTGTCTTTTCATATCGGTCTCGCCCATGTAGACCTCACATTCCAGACCCATAAGAGCGCAAACTGTAGCGGTGGCAACACCGTGCTGACCTGCACCGGTCTCAGCGATTATGCGCTTCTTGCCCATTTTCTTTGCCAGAAGTATCTGACCCAAAACGTTGTTTATCTTGTGTGAGCCTGTGTGGTTAAGATCCTCACGCTTGATGTATATTTTAGCTCCGCCAAGATCTTTGGTCATCTTTTCTGCATAATAAAGCATTGACGGTCTGCCTGCATAATTGTGGTAAAGCTCCTGAAGCTCTTTGTTGAACTCAGGATCGTCCTTGTATTTATCGTAAGCTTTTTCAAGCTCGTGAACAGCAGTCATGACAGTTTCAGGGATATATTGTCCGCCAAATTCGCCGAATCGTCCAATTTTACTCATTTATATCCTTCTTTCGGTATTATTTCTGATAGTTTCAACTATCCTTTTTATCTTGTTTTCGTCCTTGAAGCCATCGGTTTCCACTGAACTTGAAAAGTCAACGCCATAAGGTTGTACCTTTTCCATAGCAGAGCAGATGTTATCCTCGTTCAGTCCGCCTGCAAGTAAGAAAGGCTTTGAAATACTCACATTGGAGAACACATCAAGGTCAACACGCTTGCCTGTTCCGCCGTAGCTGCCTGCTGAAAAGCTATCTATAAGCAGCTTGTGGACGGGAAGTGCGTCAGCTTTTGCAATATCATCCGTATATTTCACACGAACGGCTTTCCATATCTCACAGTCGCAGTTTTCACGGAGCTTATCAATATACTCTGCATTTTCCTCACCGTGAAGCTGGATAACATCAAGCTTCTGTGCAAAGCTTTTCAGAATATTCTCTATAGGCTCATTTACAAAAACGCCCACTCGTTTGATCTCCTTATTAAGAAGAAGTTCAAGATCGTAGAATGTGTCAATGTCTACAGAGCGTTTAAAACCCTCCGACAGTATAAAGCCTGCATAATCAGGGTGGTATGTGTTCACATAAAGAATATCGTCCACACGGCGCATACCACATATCTTGATTTTTGTCATTTATACGTCCTCTCTCAGTTCACGGAGAGTTGTACCGACATTGCCGCTTCTCATAAGCGTTTCACCTATAAGCACAGCATCTGCCCCAAGGCTGCGTACCTTTTTCATATCGGCATTTGTTTTTATACCGCTCTCTGAAACAAGCACTGCATGGTCGCCTACTATATTGCTGAGCCTGCCTGTGGTTTCAAGGTCAACGTCAAAAGTGTAAAGATTTCTGTTGTTTATGCCAAGCATATCAGGCTTAAAACCAAGCGTCTTTTTATACTCTTTCTCGTTGTGCACCTCTACAATACATTCAAGTCCAAGCTCGTGTGCAATATCAGAATATTCTTTCATTTGACCCTCGCTGAGTATAGCCGAGATAAGCAGAACTGCATCAGCACCTAAGGCTCTTGCCTCGTAAAGCTGATATTCGTCGATGATAAAATCCTTGCGGAGTATAGGCAGATTTACAGCCGCTCTTATAGCTTTGAGATATTCCGCAGAACCTTGAAAATAATGCTCTTCTGTTAGGCATGAGATAGCATTTGCACCGCTTTTCTCATATTCGCAGGCGGTTTTCACAGGATCAAAGTCAGGACAGATAAGTCCCTTTGACGGCGAGGCTTTCTTTACCTCGCTTATGACTGAAATGGTATCACGCTTGATAGATTTTGAAAAGGAAACTGTCTGATACTCTTTTTCGGCTGCCATGTATTTGATATCTTGTCTTGAAACTTTTGATATATCTCTTTCAAGCTGTTCTTTTCTTTTGTCGCAGATATTGTCAAGTATCATTTTTTATCCTCTGTTAGTAAGTTCAACAAGTTCTTCAAGCTTTTTAAGAGCCTTGCCGCTGTCTATCATTTCAGCTGCAGTCTTTACGCCCTCTTCGATGCTGTCGCATTTGCCGCAGATATAGAGCGCACAACCTGAGTTGAGAAGAACGATATCTCTCTTTGCACCCTTGATAGTGCCCTCAAG
>OIZE01001807.1_pt1 | contig 12354 bp, 9 predicted proteins | sample 1588421 | NCBI WGS metagenome assembly OIZE01 (sample SAMN03283251) | human gut metagenome | biome: human-associated habitat; material: feces | host: Homo sapiens | place: USA | collected 2013
CTCTATCCGTGCATGTGGATTCGGTTATATATTTGATATTTTCCCAAAACGCAAAATTGGGTTCACAGGACAGGAATTAAGCGGAAAAACCCACGGTGTGGGCGTAGGCGGAGAAAAGCAAGCAGAAAAACCCAAACCGGAAACTAATCGGAAAGATACGGAGATGAAACTGGGTGTGCAGGATAGAAAATAAGCGGAAAAACCCACGGCGTGGGTGCAGACAGAGAAAAGCAAGCAAGAAAACCCAGATTGAAATCATTCTGGTAACAGGAAAAGTGTTTATGGACTATAAATTGTTAGTTATGTTTGATATAATATTATTAGTTATGTTCAGAGGAGGAATACAAACGAATGAGCAATATGGTGATAGATACATTATGGGATGATAATCCTATAGATGTTTCAACGGAAGTGAATTTCATTTGGAAGATTGCTAATAAATTACGAGGAACATATCAAAGTGACAAATATAAGGACGTAATAATACCTATGGTAATAATACGTCGTTTTGAGTGTGCTTTAGCTGATACAAAGAAAGCTGTAGTAGATACATTTAAGAAGAACCCAAATTATCCAGCGAAAGCAATGTATAGGATTTCAAAGAGACAGTTCTATAACACATCAGAATTTACGCTTGCAGAATTAGTAAATGATTCAGACCACATAGCAGCCAATTTCCGCAATTATATTAGTGGTTTTTCTGCTAACGTGCAGGATATTATAAAGAGTTTGGATTTTGATAAACAGATAGAGAAAATGGATAAAAACAACCGCTTGTTATCTGTGGTAAAGGCATTTAGTGAATTAGACCTTAATCCGGTGACAATAGACAATGTAAAGATGGGATATATATTTGAAGACCTGATTCGTAGGTTTTCTGAAAATGCTGAGGCTGGTGACCACTATACGGGTAGGGATATCATAAAGCTGATGGTTAATATATTACTTGCTGAGGGATGCGATGATATCTTTGACGATGGAAAAATTATCACTGTATTAGACCAAGCCTGCGGAACAGGTGGTATGTTATCAACCTCATACAACACGATAAGAAGATATAATCCAACTGCTGATGTAAGACTTTTCGGACAGGAAATAAACCCAGAGTCATATGCTATATGTTTAGCAGAAATGCTCATCAAAGGTCAGAATGCCGAGAACATCAGATATCAGGATACTATGAAAGGTGACTGTTTCAAGGAAACGCAGATGAGATTTGTAATAGAAAATCCTCCATTCGGAACACCTTGGGGTGGTAAAGATGCCGCAGAAGGCGTTGAGACAGCCGTTAATGATGAATACTTGAAAGGATTTTCTGGTAGATGGGGTGCTGGATTGCCAGGTTCAGGAGATATGCAGTTACTCTTCGTTCAGTCAGCCATAGACAAGATGGATGACAAGATAGGTCGAGCTGCTATCGTAGAGAATGGCTCACCTTTGTTTACAGGTGGAACATCTTCAGGTGAATCACGGATTAGAAGGTGGATGCTTGAGGAAGACTTGATTGAAGCAATTATAAGTTTACCTACAGATTTATTCTATAATACGGGCATTGCAACCTATATATGGGTATTATCAAAGAATAAGAGAGCAGAACGTAAGGGTAAAATACAACTTATTGATGCTTCAGGTATCTTCCATAAGTTACGTAAGGCATTAGGAAATAAGAGAAATGAGATAACACCTGAGGATAGAAGTGCAATAACTAAATTATACGCAGAGTTTAAGGAAACAGACTACTCTAAGATATACAAAAATGAGGAATTTATGTATAGAGAGTATGTTGTTATGCAGCCGTTACAGAGAAGTTATGCGATAACAGGTGACAGAATAACTACAATGTTAGCCAAGGGTAGCTTATCAGGTTTGTACGATGAGGCTAAGGTAAATGAATTAGAAAACAAAGAGGAGCTTACAGGAAAAGAGATAAAGAAACTGGAAGAATACCAGAACAATAAAGTTGTATATGATGCCATCATAGAGGCTTTGAACAAGGGTATTTCAGACATAGTATATAAAAATCCTACAGACTTCCTTCCGGTATTAACAAATGTATTATCTACAGCAATAACAGACAAGAAATTGATTGAAAAGATATCTGATGGATTATCTGAGATGGACAAAACAGCCGATATACAAAGGGATAAGAAGGGTAATATCCTTTATGATAAAGAGACAAAGGACACAGAGATAGTAAAGTATGAGGAGAGTATAGAAGATTATATGTCACGTGAAGTCCTCCCACATATACCTGATGCACAGTGGTTCTTTGAAGAGAATTTATCAGCTAAGAAGCCTGTAATAAAAACAGGAGCGGAGATCCCATTCACAAGATACTTTTATAAGTATCAGCAACCAGTACCAAGTGAAGAGTTAGAGAAACAGTTCGTAGAGTTAGAGAAATCTGTAACAGAGCGTATCTCTAAGCTATTCGGTTAAGTTAGGTGGTGACTGATATGAGAGAAATGAAAGACAGTGGTGTTGAATGGATAGGTCAGATACCGAAAGATTGGTCAATATCGCCTTTAAAATATAATTATGAAGTAGTTGCCGGAGCAACGCCGGAGAGTAGCAAATCAGATTACTGGGATGGCGACATAGTTTGGATTACACCTGCTGATTTTAAAACAAAAGATGTGTATGTAGAAAGGGGTAGTAGATATATAACAAAGTTAGGTTTTGATTCATGTAGTACATCTATTATCCCCAAAGGAAATATTATCTTTTCTAAGAGAGCACCTATTGGTTCAGTTGTAATCAATAGTAAGGATTTATGTACTAATCAGGGATGCTTAAGTTGCATAAACAAGGATATAAATGTAAATAATAAATATTACTATTATGTTTTAAGCATTTATACAGATGTTTTTGAATTGTTTGGGTCAGGCACAACATTTAAAGAAATATCCGGTAATGTGTTTTCTAATATAATTCTTCCATATCCTTGTGTTGAAGTGCAAAATACAATTGTAAATTTTCTCGATGAAAAATGCTCAGAGATAGACACACTTACTTCAGACATCCAGAAACAAATAGATATACTCGAACAATATAAAAAGTCAGTTATTATGGAATCGGTAACAAAAGGATTGAATCCTGATGCAGAAATGAAAGACAGTGGTATTGAATGGGTAGGTCAGATACCTGTTTCTTGGCATATACATCCTGTATCCATATATTTTGATGAGAGAAAAAATAAAAACAGGTTAGGGAAAGAGTCAAATTTATTATCATTAAGTTATGGACAGATAATTAGAAAAGATATCAATACAATAGGTGGATTGTTACCAGAGAGCTTTAATACATATAACATTGTTGAGAAGGATGATATCATAATCAGACCAACTGATTTACAAAATGATAAGAGAAGCCTTAGGACAGGTTTGGTTAAAGAACATGGAATAATTACTTCCGCATATATAGGGTTGAAACCTAAGAGGTTTGTTTGTTCTGCATATTTTCACTATTTGCTTCATGTGTATGATGTGATGAAAGTCTTTTATAATATGGGTAACGGTGTAAGACAAGGGCTTAATTATAGTGAGTTTGCAAAACTCATGTTAATTGCACCTTCATTTGATGAACAGCAAGAAATTACTGATTACCTTGATAAAAAGTGTTTAGAAATAGACACAATTATATCAGACAAAAAGAAACAGCTAGAGGTAATTGCAGAATATAAGAAGTCACTAATTTATGAGTATGTTACAGGAAAGAAAGAAGTGATGTAGGTGGCAACACATAGACAGCACTATGTACCACAGATGTATTTGAAGAACTTTGCAAGTAATAAAACGTGCTATGTCCTTGATATGCATGGTACAGTTCGACAAAGAAGTATAAAAAGCATATGTTACGAGGATGATACATATGAATTGACTACTGTAGACGGAGCTGTATGTAATGAGAATACATTTGAAAAGATGTTCGGCCAACTGGAAACTATATATGAACCATTTATAACAGAGTTGATAAGTACATTAGATTCAAATAAGTCGCTTAAGGCATTTCTTATAAGAGATAAAAACAGAGAGTCGTTGATAATGTTCATGGTTTCGATGCTATTGAGAAATCCCATTGTATTCGGGCAAACCCAAGAGGCAGGTAGAAAATGTGGTATAGAATGGACAAAAGCTCAAAGTAGAAATAATGCAATATTACATAATGCGTCATTATTGGTAGACTGGAGTAAGAAGTTACATAAGACACACAAGATAGTTGTGTTAAAGAATATATCAGATGTGGATTTTGTCACAGGGAGTTTCCCATGTACCATAATGTCTACTAGTGAAAATGATGATACAGCAAGGGGAACTCTTGTGTTATCTCCAAGATATATGGTTCTTTTAATTGACAAGAAAATTAGAGAATTTAAAGAAGACAGTGTTGTTCCGGTTAATACTTTCGTTGTAGATGAATATAATGCAAAAATAATAGGCAATAAGGCAAACAAATATGTAATATCAAGGGATAAAGAAACTTTAAAGAGATACGAGTATATGTGGGAGAGAAGAAGAGATGAATAGTATACTGAGTGAGAAAGAATACCAGAAGTTCATACTGGAACGTCTTGAACAAGATAACGAATACATAATAAGAGACAGTAAAAAGTATGATAGGTATTATGCTGTAGATCGAGAGTTAGTATTTAAGTTCTTGAATAATACACAGCCAGACAAGATGCAGATTCTTGAGAAGATATATAAGGGTGATTTGGAAGAAACCGTTATAAACTATGTCAATCAGGAAATCACAAAGACAAGGGGTAGTTTGCTTGACGTATTGAAACATGGAGTTGATATCTCCAACCAGCACCTTGAGTTAATGTATACTAAGCCTGCAACAACATTCAACAAGGAGTTACTTGCCCTCTATGATATGAATATCTTCTCTGTAATGGAAGAGGTGCGGTGCTCTGATAAAGAGAGGGTAGATGTAGTTATCTTCCTTAATGGATTTGCAGTCATATCATTTGAATTAAAGTGTAATATGGCAGGACAGTCATACCAAGATGCGATATATCAGTATAGAACAGACAGAGACCCAAAGAATAGACTGTTTCTATTCAATGCTGGGTGCTTAGTAAACTTTGCAATGGACTTGAACGAAGTCTATATGTGTACAAAGTTAAGTGGTCAGTCATCCTTTTTCCTGCCATTTAACAAGGGTAATGGTGAAGGTGTAAACTCTGGTGCAGGAAATCCAGTAAATGAAGACAGATATAGTGTCTATTATATGTGGGAAGATATATTAAAGAAGGATACATTGATAGAGATAATCAGTAAGTTTATGTTCCTAGAGACAAAGGATGAAGAAGATGAGCTTACGGGTAAAATTAAGCATAAAGAAACCCTTATTTTCCCAAGGTATCATCAGCTTGATGTAATACGTAAGGTGCTTGAAGATATCAGACAGAATTTGACTGCTCAAAACTATTTGATACAGCATAGTACAGGTAGTGGAAAAACTAATAGCATAGCTTGGCTTGCTCATAGACTGACATCTCTACACGATTCAGAAAATCGAGTTATTTTTGATAATGTCATAATAGTTACAGACAGGGTAGTAGTAGACCGTCAGTTACAAAAGGCAATCATGGGTATGGAGCATAAGGCAGGTCTTATCAGGGTAATGGACGATAAATGTAATTCAGAAGACCTTGCTATTGCAATAAAGGGTAATACCAAGATAATAGCCACTACTATTCAGAAGTTCCCTTACATAGTAGATAGTGTAGCCGGGTTAAAGAACAAAAGGTTTGCAGTATTGATAGATGAGGCACATTCATCTACTTCGGGGAAGGATATGGCAGCCGTTACTATGGCTCTGGGTTCGGGAGAGGTAGATATAAATGATACAGATACCGAAGATTTAGTTTTAGATGAAATAGGCAGACATGGTAAGCAGGATAATGTATCATTTATTGCATTTACCGCTACACCGAAACCTACAACATTACAGTTGTTTGGAAGGGTAAACACGAAAGGACAGAGAGAGGCATTTCACATATACAGTATGAAACAGGCAATAGAAGAGGGATTCATACTTGATGTGTTGCAGAACTATACTACATATAAGACCTTCTATAGAATCAATAAAGAGATAGAAGATGACCCAAAGTTAAAGACGAACGCTGCAAAGAGACAGATAGCCAGATTTGTAGAATTACACGATACGAATATAGCACAGAGAATTGAAGTAATAGTTGAACATTTCCGTAATACTGTAATGCAAGAGTTAGGTGGTACAGCAAAAGCGATGGTAATTACCGCATCAAGACAGGGTGCAGTTAAATATAAACAGGCATTCGAGCAGTACATTCAGAAGAAGGGGTATGATATGAAAGCCCTTGTAGCATTTTCAGGTAAGGTAAAGCTACCTGATGATGACCATGAATATACTGAGGTGGGTATGAATGGTTTTTCAGAAGACAAACTTACAAAAGAGTTTGACAAAGACGATTATCAGGTGTTGCTTGTAGCAAATAAGTATCAGACGGGATTTGACCAGCCAAAATTATGTGCAATGTATGTACTTAAGAAGCTGAAAGGGGTATCCGCAGTTCAGACATTGAGCAGACTTAATAGAATATGCCCGCCTTATGATAAGCACACATTTGTACTTGATTTTGTGAATGAGTATGAAGACATACAGAATGCATTTGCACCATTCTATACAACTACCTTGCTAAGTAACTCGGTAACTCCAAATGCTGTATATGATTTGGAGGCAAAGGTAGATTCGTATGCATTGATAGACCCAGTTGATGTAGATAATACAATACAAATATTGTATGAGGATAAAGCAACAGCAAAGCAGAAACAGAGAATAACATATTACTTACAAAAGAGTAAGAAGATGCTGGATAATTACGATTATACACAGCAGAAAGAAGCAGTTACATCAATGCGAAGATTTGTAAGATACTATGAGTTCCTGCTTCAGGTATCATCATTTGAAGATGCAGAACTTCACAAGAAATACAGGTATATTGCATATCTGTTGGCATTTATCAATATAAAACATCCGGGCATGGGATTCGATTTGGATGGTAAGATAAAGGCATATGATTTCGCACAGAAGAAGGGTAAAGAACATAAGGGAGAGAAGGTAGTATCATCACCTGTTGTTAAACTCCCAACAGCGGAACAGTTTGGACTTACTGAGGACAAGGAGAAGAGATTATCAGAGATAATAGATGAGATAAACAGCAGAACGGGTAAGACATATGATAGTGATGTAGCTATCAAGGCAATGCTACAGATACGGGATATTCTCTTAAAGTCAGATAAGTTGAGAGCAAGTGCAAAGAACAATACTGAGAAAGACTTTGAATTTGCATATTTTGATGATATAGATAATGCTTTGATAGAAGGATTAGAGCAAAATCAAGATTTCTTCAGTTTGTTATTAAGTAATGATGATCTAAAAAGAGAAGTGTTGGGAATATTCACAGATGAGATTTACAAGAGTTTGAAAAAAGAGTAAATCTGATATTGGACACACTATAACATTGATGCAAAAATTATATTTTTGTAAATATAAAATATTTTTGAGTATAAAATGTATGATAATTAGTTTTAATGAAAATAAAAATGTTTTAGTTTATAATATCAGAAAGGTAATAATATGGATACAAATTATTTCCGTGATTGGAATACTTTAGGTAAAAGGCGTTCTGAAAATCAGATTATTGGGGAGTCAGGTATTGATATATTGAGATCCTTATTTCCTAAGGAATGGGTAATAAGGGAGTACACCGCTGATTATGGAATTGACTTAGATGTTGAACTATTTGAAGAATGTAATGATGGAGTTTATATTACAAAGGGTGAACATATACTTTTTCAAGTTAAGACAACTAATGATATTGAAGTAAAAGATTTGAAGGTTTATTCTAAAACAAATTCCGATAATTGCATATTTAAGGTGGTCAAATATCCTTTAGATACAGCGTTGTTAGCTACAGTGGAAAAGATGGGAAGTGCAGTTCCTGTTTTGCTTTGCTTAGTGGATAATGTAGAAAGAGAGGGATATTTTGTATGCTTGAATGATTATATTGATAAAATATTAATATCTCAAAAACCAGATTATGATAGGCAGGGAACAGTTACTATTAATATTCCAATAGAAAATAGGATAAGTAGTGGAACAGTTGCGATTGAATGGTATGGGAAAAGGGCAAAGTTATATTCATTCTTTAATTTAGTAAATTGTCAAAATAGAGATTTATTGTATACGTCAGATTGTAATCTGGAACAAATGGTTGAGATATTTTTGAATAGAATATGTCGATTAGATATATGGTCGGACCAAAGGTTAAAGTTATTTAAAGAACAGATAGATTACTATATAGAACACCATTCTACAAAACAGGCAGATATAATAATTAATGATGCAATAGAAAGAGGGGAAAATGTTGACGAACCCATTTGGGAAGGAACGTATTGTATGGGAGAAGTATCTTTTCGGCATGTAACTCAAATACAGGAATTGCATAGGTTATGGGATCAGATGTGTATAATATCAGATATGTATGAGACTGATTATCGAGAAGCGTATCTTCCTACATATTATTGGTTTATAGTTAATAAGTAGTAAAAAATATATTTGAGTATTTATAAGTACTGAGTTATTTGTTTTTTTATTAACATAGTGTTAAGCTAGACAAAATTCATTATTGTAGACTGAATGGTATCACTTTTATAATAGAAGGAAAATTGTTTAGCCTTGTTGTAGCTATTGGACGAAAAGCCACACCGAAAGCCACACATGATTGATTTATCTTGAATTTACTGGATGCATTGATTCCGTAGAGGAAGCAGCAAAGGCTGGAAAGTTCTAGAGACAATGAGCCGTGCATAACGGATAAAAAAATGGCTGGTCAAGCTTGCTTGAAACCAGTCATTTTTTTATCCGTTTATATAGGGCGAATGCCCGAGAACGGGTGCATGCGAAGCGCAGAGAAGGTTGCACGGCGAATGAAACTTTATTTATTCTATTGATTCTAGGTTTTCTCTAAGCTATTCCATATCTCTATCCGTGCATGTGGATTCGGTTATATATTTGATATTTTCCCAAAACGCAAATTTGGGTTCACAGGACAGGAATTCAGCAGAAAAACCCACGGTGTGGGCGTAGATCGAGAAAAGCAAGCAGAAAAACCCAAACCGGAAACTGATCGGAAAGATACGGAGATGAAACTGGGTGTGAGGGAGAGAAATTAAGCAGAAAAACCCACGGCGTGGGCGTAGGCAGAGAAAAGCAAGCAAGAAAACCCAAACAGGAAATTAATATAGTAAATATCTGGAAATCAGGGTTGAAATCATATTCATGACAGAAGAAAATTACACATTGTTATTTCCATATATGTATGATAGTGTTAATATGAATGAAAGAATATTGCAACAATCCTTTGTATATTTGGGAGGAGGAAAAATATGTCATTAAAGTTAAAAGATGAAGATTCCACAAAACGCATGAAAGATATGCAGGAAGAATTAAAAGATCCTTCACTGGGGGAGTTCAGCGATTTAGAACAGGATCCATATGTCATTGAATCCAAAAGGACAACTCCAATCGATAAGCCTGTTTATCAACCGGATGGAAAGCTTTCATCTGCAACAGATAGAAATCCATATATTTTGTCAGATGAAAAACAAGCGCGAATCTTTGGAGAAGATTTAGGTGACAAAGAAATAAGAAAAAAGTCTGTCCGTAAGGAAGTGATGATAGTTATGTTTGTCGGGCTGGCTTTGTTGTTCGCGGGACTTGCGGCATATGTACATAATGATCTGTTTTTAAGAAAAGCAGAGACCGTACCAGGTATTGTAACAGAAAAACGTATGCATAGAAATCATGCAACTTGCACCATCTTTGTGGATTATGAAGTAGATGGAAAAACATATAATGAAATATATGTGGGTGATGGACATGATATGCAGGTAGGGCAGAAGGTAACGGTATATTATAATCCGGAGAAACCAACCCAAATAACGGATGGAAGGAAAATCCCGACATTGTCTGTCTATCTTGTTATAATAGGAGGGGCTTTGTTCCTGATAGGCGGCTATCTCGTATTCTGGATGAACCAGAATCCTGACAAAGGAATTGAGATTTATAACAGGATATTCAAGAAGAGTGCCAAATAAACAGAATCTGTGTGTAATAAAAGAATACATAGATAATTTAAGCCCTCCCCGATATAATATAATATTTATTATATCGGGGAGGGCTTAGTTATGCCAGAACAGGATGAGTTGGGACTTCGGATGGTACCTAGGAGAGAATATTATCCTTCTGACATTGGGTGGAAGTCATGCGTATGGCATAGATAAAGAAGGATCTGATGTGGATATCCGGGGAATTGCGCTGAATACAAAACCGGAGATTCTGCTAGGAAATGATTTTGATGACGTGGTGGATGTACCGACGGATACAACGATTTATTCATTTAATAAGATGCTACAGCTGCTTTCTTCGAACAATCGATTCCTTAATGAAAATTGCATTATTGTACAGAAAATGTACGAAAAATGCAGAAAAATGTAATAGTGATTTTCACACATACATGGTACAATATTGAATAGATGCAGGAATGTGAATTTTGCACCAAAGAAAATATGCGATCTGCGTCGCATAGCAATCAATTAACTTGTTGTTAGGGAGGGTTTTTGTATGTCAGGTTCAATAATTGCTATTATTATCATTATCGTGGCATTGCTGGTCATTCTATTTACCAGTTATGTCAAATCACCACCGGATAAGGCGTATATCATTTCCGGTTTAAGAAAGACACCGAAGATTCTGATTGGTAAAGCAGGCTTGAAGCTTCCATTCTTCGAGCGGAAGGATGAACTGTTGATCAAGCAGATCAGTATCGATATCAAGACGGGCGATTATGTTCCGACACTGGATTTCATCGGTGTTAACATTGATGCAGTTGCGAAAGTTAAGATCCGTACGGATGAAGAAGGTATGCAACTTGCCATGAAGAATTTCCTGAATATGAAGGAACCGCAGATTATGGAAGCACTGGTGGATTCTCTGCAGGGTAATATGCGTGAGATTATCGGTACGATCAGTCTGAAGGAGTTGTGTAACGATCGTAAGTCCTTCGGTGATCAGGTGCAGGAGAAGGCGCAGGTGGATATGAATCGTCTGGGTATTGAGATTATTTCCTGCAACATCCAGCATGTAGAGGATCAGAATGACCTGATTATCGCGCTTGGTCAGGATAACATGGCAGCAATCCAGAAGAATGCAAGTATCGCCAAGGCAAACGCAGACCGTGATGTAGCGATCGCACAGGCACAGGCGAGAAAAGAAGCGAACGATGCAAAGGTATTATCCGATACGGAAATTGCCGTGAAGCAGAATGAGCTTTCTATCAAGAAGGCAGAATTAAAGACAATCGAAGATACGAAGAATGCGGAAGCAGATGCGGCTTACGAGATTCAGAAGGAAGCACAGCGTAAGACAATCGAGGTTACAAAGACCGAGGCAGATATCGCACGTCAGGAGAAGGAAGTTGACCTGAAGAAGAAGGAAGCCGAGGTTATGGAGCAGTCCCTCGATGCGGATATTCGTAAGAAAGCGGAGGCGGACAAGTTCGCAAGACAGCAGCAGGCAGATGCGGAGCTTTACAAGCGTCAGAGAAATGCCGAGGCAGATAAGTTTGAGAAGCAGCAGGAAGCTGAGGCGAAGAAGGCACAGGCAGAGGCAGAGCTTTTCGCAAAGCAGCAGGAGGCAGCAGGTATCCGTGCAGTCGGCGAGGCAGAGGCGAAGGCAATCGAAGCCAAAGGTCTTGCAGAGGCAGAAGCCTTAGAGAAGAAAGCCGAAGCGATGAAGAAGTATGGTCAGGCAGCGATGGTGGAAATGATCGTGAAGGCATTGCCGGAGATGGCAAAGGCAATCGCAGAGCCACTCTCTACAATCGACAAGGTTACGATCATCGACGGCAACGGCGAAGGTTCCGGTGTCGGTTCGATGGGGTCGTATGTGCCACAAGTCCTTGCAAAGACAATGGAGTCTGTGAAGGAAGTAACAGGTATCGATATCGCGGATATTATGCGTGCAAATACATACGATGCAAAGGTTAACAAGAATGTGAACATCACAGGCCTGGATGGAATCAAGGTAGAAGCTCCTGCAGAGGCGGGAACTTCCGTAGATACAACTGTGGAGTAAGATAATGTGTAAAACAGAAAACTTTTAAGATAAAAGAGGAAAGGTACTTTAACTGGTACCTTTCCTCTTTTATCGATACTATTTCTTTCACTGTGAAAGTGAATGAAACTTGATTCACGAAATCTTGCAGTTCTATCACGTAAAAAAGCAGGTAACGGGAATCGA
>OIZE01001810.1_pt1 | contig 12343 bp, 7 predicted proteins | sample 1588421 | NCBI WGS metagenome assembly OIZE01 (sample SAMN03283251) | human gut metagenome | biome: human-associated habitat; material: feces | host: Homo sapiens | place: USA | collected 2013
ACCATGGTTGTGGTAACTCATGAGATGGGCTTTGCCCGCGAGGTGGCAACCAGAGTCCTCTTCATTGATGAAGGAAAGATCCAAGAAGAAAATGTTCCGGAAGAGTTTTTCGCACATCCGAAGAACGCGAGACTACAGGAATTTTTATCGAAAGTATTATAAGCAACAGAGATAAGAAAAACCGATGTTCTGTGAAAATAATCGCACAGAACATCGGTTTTTTAGCTTTTATGAAAGAAAGAACTTATTTCGAAATCGGCCGTGTAACCTCTTTCAGCCACTCTTTCTCTTCGCCCTCCAGATATGGAGAAATCTTCTCATACACTTCTTTGTGGTAATTGTTCAGCAGCTCGACATCTTTCTCCGTCATATACTGCGTATCGATACCGTCGAGGTCGATCGGAACCATGGTGACGAACTCAAAGCGCATGAACTGGCCATACATATTCTTTTCTGCTTTGCGGCAGAGCATGAGGTTCTCGGTACGGATACCGTGGCTTCCTTCAATATAGATACCTGGTTCGTCGGAGGTCAGCATGCCTTCCTCGAGAACGGCATTTTCCATGCGCTCCGGAACCATTTTCCAGCGGAAACCGTTTGGACGCTCATGGACATTTAAGAGATAGCCGACACCGTGGCCGGTTCCGTGATTGAAGTCAAGACCTCTCTCCCAGAATGCCTGTCTTGCGAGGTAATCGAGGTTGATGCCAATGCATCCATGGAGAAATTTTGCGTTTCCAAGACGCAGGGTTCCCATCGCGGTGATGGTGAAATGCTCTTTTTCTTCCTCAGTCAGCTTCAGAAGATCCAGCTCGTAGCCGAAGGTTCCGGACATGGCAACCACACCTCTGGTATGTAACGGGGTGATCCTTCCTGTCTGATGGTTCGGCACTGCAGACACATGTGCTCCCATGGCCGATACCGGATATCCGAAGGAAGTGCCATACTGGATCCGAAGCCTGTCAATAGCATCGGAGTTGTCGCTGCACCAGATCTGCGGTGTGTAATACAGCATGCCTGCGTCAAATCTTCCACCACCGCCGCTGCAGCCCTCGATCAGAAGATCCGGATAACGGTTCACCATACGGTCCAGAAAATCGTACAATCCCAGGACATAATCATACATTACACGTCCCTGATCCTTTGTCATTACGGAAAATACATCCATCAGGCTTCGATTCATGTCCCATTTAACGTACTCAATATTGGCATTATCCAATACCGCACTGATCTGTCCAAAAATTCCGTCTACAACTTCTTTTCTGGAAAAATCAAGTACCAGCTGATTTCTGGATCTCACTGGATTTCTTCCCGGAATCGTAAGTGCCCAGTCCGGATGCTCGCGGTAAAGATCACTGTCCTCAGAGATCATCTCCGGCTCAATCCAGATACCGAATTTCACTCCGAGGTCATTGACTCTTTTTACCAGTCCGCCGAGAGTCTCTCCAAGCTTCTTCTCATTGACATACCAGTCCCCAAGACCACTGTTGTCATCGTCACGTTTTCCAAACCAGCCGTCATCCAGAACCAGCATATCGATACCAAGGCTCCTTGCCTCTTTTGCCAGATTATATAAAGTCTCCCCTGTAAAATCAAAATATGCTGCCTCCCAGCTGTTTACCAGCACCGGACGAACCTCTGTCTTATATTTACCACGGCAGATATGATGACGGATGCAGCTGTGCAGATTCTGGGAAAGACGGTTCATTCCCTGATCTGTGTAGCTTAAGATCACCTCAGGTGCATAGAAGGTCTCCCCAGCTTCCAGCGGATACCGGAAGCACTCCTCCTGTACACCAAGGAGCATTCTTGTCTGATTGTACTGATCTTTAAGAACCTCACCCTGGAAATTCCCACTGTATACAAAGGACATAGCATAGCAGCCTCCATGATCCTCTGTTGTGTCCTTCTCTGCCAGGATCATCATCGGATTATACTGATGGCTGGATGTGCCACGGACACTGCCGATCATCTGACTTCCATGAGCCACCGGTACTCTCTGCAGATTCCGCTCCATGGCATGTCTTCCGTAAAAAGTAAGCAGGTCATAATCTCCGTAAAGAAAATCCAGTTCTGCGGACATCACCTTGTTCACATAGATCTTCTCACTGCTCTGATTGCGGACATAGACGCTTCTTGTAATGATATCCAGTTCCGGAAGTACACCGTAAAGAAGCATGGCCTCCACGCCGGTAGCCGGATCCTCCAGTACGATCTCCAGAGTCTGTGCCTCATCATTATCCGCATAAACCGCCGGAAGCCCCGGAAGGCTGTATTTACCGTCACGGATAGTATAGTTCTTGTAACGCATATCACAGCTCATGCTTCCGTCACCGTTTTCCAGCATCAGTGATGCACTGCGGAAATCTCCGTTTCCGTAGCAGGAAAGCTCCTGTGGAAGAGAGTCCATGGAATAGGTTCTGTCTGTTCCCGCATCATAGGGATTTCCGGAAAATCCTCTGTCATAGTAAGTCAGAAGATAATCCATGCAGCCTTCTGCCTTTTTACCATAATAGAGATGAAGAAGAAATCCGTACTGATCCACCTGCATCTGATATGTAGTTTCTTTTGTCTGCAGGGTAAACGTTCTGTCTTTCTCGCAGTAGATGATTCCCATATGTGAATCCTCCTTTTTCTTGTGTTTTTATTTTACGGCACCGTTTACAACACCATTTAAAATGTGCTTCTGGCAGATCAGATAAAACAGAAGGATCGGAAGCAGTGCCAGCAGATAAGAGGCAAACGCAAGGTTATAATTTGTTCCGAACTGAGTCTGGAAATTCAGCTGTGCCAGGGGCAATGTGGTTCCACCCGTAGATCCGGACATGATAACCAGTGGAGTCATAACATCATTCCAGGTTCCAAGTGCTGTCAGAACTGCCACTGTGGCATGCATCGGCTTCATGATCGGAAAGATGATCTTCCAATATGTTTTCCAGGTGCTGGCTCCATCCACACAGGCAGCCTCCTCAAGGGCCATTGGAATGTTTGTCAGATATCCGGAATAAAGAAGCACGTTCATAGGCATATAAAATACCGTATAAAGAATGATCACACCGACTTTGTTATCAAGGCCCATCTCAGCAGTCTGCTTTACAAGCGGCATCATCAGGATAGCAAACGGAACAAACATACCGCTCACTACATAGAGATAGATAAATTTATAAAATTTACTTCTCTTGTTTCTGGCTATAGCATAACCTAAAAGTGAATGAATTACAATAGCAAGAACCACTGTGATCACAGTGATCAATACACTGTTTCCAAGAGAATGCCAGAAGTCTGTTACCTCCATAGCTTCCCTGAAATTGGCAAGACTGAATTTCTCTGGCAGAGACAGGATCCCGGCTACACTGTTGGTCATCTCTGTCGGCTGCTTGAATGCGATCACAATTGTCATATAAAGCGGAAATACCACTGTGATAAGGCCAAGGATCAGAAGGATCGTTACCGGCCAGTTCGCTTTTTCTCTTACTTTCGTTTTCATTACAGCTGCTCCTCCTTTTTCCCTGTGATAGTCAACTGCACTGCAGAAATGATCACGATCACAATAAAGAATATAACCGCATTGGCACTCTGGAATCCAAACTGTCCTCCACTCATACCATTGTTATAGATCAGGTAAGAAATAGATTCTGTACTCTGTGCAGGACCACCCTTTGTCAAAGCCATGATCTGATCAAATACCATCAGGAAGTTTTTCACACAGAGAACCATGTTGATGCTGAAAAACGGAACGATCAGCGGGAATGTCAGGTAACGGAACTTACTGAATCCGGTAGCACCGTCAATAGCTCCTGCCTCGTATACATCCTCCGGCACTGTCTGGAGGCCCGAAATATAGATAATGGTATTCATTGCGATGGACTGCCATGCACAAACGATCACGATGGCTACCCATGCAAGGCTCGTACTGGAAAGCATGCTGGAAGACAATGTTTTATTTCCGATCATCTTTCCGAATGCAGGCAGGATATATGTAAAGAAATAATTGAAAATATATCCTACGACCAGTGCGCCAAGTACATTAGGAATAAAATAAGCTCCACGCATTGCACTCTTGAAACGGATCTTGCTGTTCAGTCCAAGTGCCAGGATCAGGCTGAGTACATTCGTTACGATAGTTGCCACGATGGCCAGCTTAAAGGTAAACAGATAGGAACCGCCAACACGGCTGTCTGTAAAAAGATCCTTATAGTTTCGAAGTCCTACCCAGTCATAGCTTCCATAGCCTTTAAAGTTCGTAAAGCTGTAGATCACACCCTTGATCAGAGGCAGTGTGTTAAAGCAGAAAAATAATGCCACGATCGGAATGGTGATCAGAAGAAAGGTCAGCTTTCTTCCACTCATAGATTTTTTTCCCATGATCAGTTCTCTCCTTCCCCGTTCTTCTCCTCATAGTCCTGTACTTTACGGATAATGTCACGGTTATATCTTGTCCAGTCTGTATCAAATTTTTTCAGGAATGCATCTTTATCCTTTTTCATCAGGAAGGTCTGGATCTGTGCATCCACAGCCATCTCTGTAGGATAATAATGATCCTGGTAATCTGCCATCCTTCCCTCTTCTATATATTCCTTCATACCATCCAGAGTAGAGGGAAGTGTGAAATCACCCTCTTTACAGGGAACTGCCTTCTGGTCATCCAGATATGTCTGTATATTCTCATCCTCAAGAAGGAAATCCAGCACTTCATATGCAGCTTCCTTATTCTCACAGTCATCCATCACACAGAACTGAAGGTCAACTCCGGAATTCAGTTTGTTTTCTGACGGATCATTGCTTGCCGGTGTTACAAAAGAATCAATATCCATATCCGGATTTACACTCTGGATCTGTGGGATCGCATAGCTTCCGATGGGATACATGGCAGCCTCCCCTTTTGCAAAAGCGGTGCAGGCTCCATTGTAATCATAGGCAAAGGGATCATCCGGTCCATACTGGATAAGCTCCAGCATACGGTCTGCTACTTCCTTATACTCTTTTGCAAAAGTAGTGTTTCCCTGGTTTACCTGGTGGCATACATCGGCTGGTGCAAGATCTACCGCAATAGAATTCCACGGTGCAAGACAGGTCCAGGTATCTTTAAATCCGAAATAAAGCGGCTGGATACCTGCATCCTGAATTTCCTGGCAAAGGCTCATAAATTCATCCCATGTAGTCGGGATCTGCCAGCCATGCTCCTTGAAAAGCTCACGATTGTAAAGGATTCCGGCGGCATTGGCCACGTAAGGAACCGCATAGACTCCGTCTTCCGGAACGAATTCCAGCGCTTTATCAATTTCTTTATATGCATCTTTGATCGAATCCAGTCCCTGATAATCGGAAATATCCATCAGCATATCAGAATCAATAAAATTGGAAAAGTTAACATCGCCTCCGATTCCAATGATATCCGGATTATCCTCACGGATAAATCTTGTCTTCAATACAGTCATAGCATCGTTTGGTGATTCGATGGTAAGATGGATATCATCATGAGTGGCATTGAATTTTTCTTCCAGTTTTTCAAATGCCTTAACCGCTTCCGGTTTATACTGCACAAGTTCGATCTCTGTCTTTCCGCTGTCCTTTTTACCTGTGCTGCATCCGCTCAATGTAACGGAAGCTGCCATGGTAAAGGCAAGTCCCATACAGAGGATCCATTTACTTCTGTTGCGCATCTTGTTATTCTCCTTCCTTTTCCCTTTATTTGATAAGTCGGATATCACCCGTTTTAGCTAAAATGGTTATTTCGGGTTCTCCAATACTTATTCTCTGGTTTCTTTTTTCTGAAAGCTATTTTAACATAGCTTTATGCTTGCATAAATAGCAGTGTTTTTCTTGTTTTATATCAAAATGCAATTTTTCTCTGTCTTCATTAAAGTCATCTAGCATTTTGATATATTCTATACCTATATCACTACTTTTATCTAAAATTAGTATATTCCTGATTCATCGAAAATCAATAGGTTTCTCGCGAAACTTAATTTTCTCACAAAGTTTTCTCGATTATTTTTCTCTTTTTTGTATATTTTACAGGCTGTTTTTGTAATTGCATTTTTATACATATATTGATGTTCCCTGATGTTTTAATATATAATGTTACTGAAACCAGACAAAATCATACGCCTAAAGGATAAAAATATGAATGACCTTCTCTTCTCCGTTTTTCCAAATGAAAACTTTGTTGATATCGGACTATACCAATATGGCTGGGAGCACTGCGCTCCGGCACATTCATTCGGCCCGGCCGCACGAAACCATTATATTTTTCATTATGTGATCTCCGGTACAGGAACTCTGATGGCAGACAATTCCGCAGGAGAGACCATCACCTATCAGGTAAAAAGCGGCCAGGGTTTCATGCTTTTTCCCGGTCAGATCAACACCTACATTGCAGATACCGACTTTCCATGGGAGTACACCTGGGTGGAATTTGACGGGCTCCGGGCAAAAGAGATCGTGGAAACTGCAGGTTTAAGTCCGGACCATCCGGTCTATCACAGCCACTCTGCAGATCTCCGCCAGAAAATGATGGAGGAAATGCTTTATATCAGCCATAATTCCCAGGAATCACCCTTTCATCTTATCGGACATACCTGGCTTTTTCTGGATTACTTTATGCGCTCTACTGAAACTGTCCGCATGAAACAGGATGGAAGTATCCGTGATTTTTATATCAAGGAGGCGCTCTCTTTTATTGAACAGAATTTCCAGAATGATATTTCCATTGAGGATATCGCAGCCTGCTGCGGCCTGAACCGAAGCTACTTCGGTAAGATCTTCCACGACACCATCGGACGTTCTCCCCAGGAATTCCTGATCAGCTATCGCATGACCAAAGCTGCAGAACTTCTTAAGATCACAGCCCTGTCTATCGCAGATATTGGAAATGCAGTTGGATATCCCAATCAGCTGCATTTTTCCCGGGCTTTCAAAAATGTATACGGAATGTCGCCAAGAAACTGGCGAATGAAAAACAGACTTATTGAAAAAAAGCCTCCGGCCAGAAAATAGCCGGAGGTTTTTTATTAAAAAATGTATTTACTTAAAATGTAAATTTATCAGCAAAGTATGCATCAAGTTCATCGATCTTCACACGTACCTGCTCCATAGTGTCACGGTCACGGACTGTAACTGCACCGTCATTCTCAGATTCGAAGTCATAAGTGATACAGAACGGAGTACCGATCTCATCCTGTCTGCGGTAACGTTTACCGATATTTCCACGGTCATCGTACTCACAGTTGTACTTCTTGGAAAGCTGCTGGTAGATCTTCTCAGCACCCTCGTTAAGCTTCTTGGAAAGCGGAAGCACACCGATCTTAACCGGTGCAAGCACCGGATGGAAATGAAGGACTGTACGGACATCGTTCTTCTCTTCATCCAGAACTTCCTCATCGTAAGCGCTGCAGAGGAAAGCAAGTACCATACGGTCTGCTCCAAGTGATGGCTCGATAACGTATGGGATATATTTCTGTTTCTTCTCATCATCAAAGTATGTGAGATCCTGGCCGGATACATTCTGATGCTGTGTCAGGTCATAATCTGTTCTGTCAGCGATTCCCCAGAGCTCACCCCATCCAAATGGGAAAAGGAATTCCACATCTGTGGTAGCCTTGCTGTAGAAGCTCAGCTCTTCCTTATCATGGTCACGGTAACGAACCTCATCATCCTTAAGTCCGAGAGCACTCAGCCAGTCAAGGCAGAACTTCTTCCAGTATGCAAACCACTCAAGATCTGTATCCGGCTCGCAGAAGAACTCAAGCTCCATCTGCTCGAACTCACGGGTACGGAATGTGAAGTTACCCGGTGTGATCTCGTTACGGAAGGATTTACCGATCTGGCCGATACCAAACGGAATCTTTTTACGGGATGTTCTCTGCACGTTCTTGAAGTTTACGAAAATACCCTGTGCAGTCTCCGGTCTTAAATATACAGTATTCTTGGCATCTTCGGTAACACCCTGGAATGTCTTGAACATCAGGTTGAACTGACGGATATCTGTGAAGTTGTGTTTACCACAGCTCGGACATCCTACCTCGTGTTCTTTGATGAAGTCCATCATCTTCTCCTGGGACCATGCATCTACGCTTCCCTCAATGGCAATGTCATGCTCTGCACAAAAGTCCTCAATGAGCTTATCTGCACGGAAACGCTCGTGACACTCTTTACAGTCCATAAGAGGATCAGAAAATCCGCCAAGATGTCCGGAAGCGATCCATGTCTGCGGGTTCATAAGGATCGCACAGTCAACACCTACATTGTACGGAGACTCCTGAATGAATTTCTGCCACCATGCACGTTTTACGTTATTTTTAAGCTCTACACCGAGATTTCCATAATCCCATGTGTTTGCCAGGCCGCCGTAGATCTCGGAACCCGGGTAAACAAATCCTCTGGCTTTTGCAAGAGCTACGATCTTTTCCATTGTCTTTTCCATGATTTCTCTCCTCTTGACTTGCAGCTGTTCCGCCAAATGCGTCCGGAAAGCTCCGGAAAAAGCTGCTTTTTTACATTTTTGGTCTTATTATACTAGTATCCTCATGATTTTTCAAGGATATTTCCATTTGCATTGCTTCCTGTCCTGCTTTTGAAAAATAAATCGTTACGGTTATTCCGCAGCCGGCAGTGATCTATCTCATTAATTCCAGGATCTCCAGACTTTTAAACCGCTTGTCTGTATTCAGCTCCGTATACCGGTAAATGTGGCGTTCCAGTTCCCGCAGCACATCATCCCGTACTGTAAACGTATACAGCTTTGCCAGGGGGGACACGGCTATGTAGCGCATGGCATACAGGGCTGCCTCTGAGATCCGTTTCCGGTCCATGGCCATCCTGCTGCAGTCCGCACACAGGATCCCGTGCTCATCCTGGGAGAAAAAAAGCTCTCCATTTTCTTCTTCCATAAGCTCTCTCCCGCAGCCTGCACACTGAAACAGCTGCGGCATCACGCCCTGGATCACCATGGTCCGCAGTTCATAGATACAGCGCACCAGCCGGTCTTCAATATGGGGATTCAAAATGGCTTTGATGGTCACATAGAGAAGATTCATCATCTCCTTCTCGTCTGTTCCCTCTTTACCAAAATAATCCGCCAGTTCCAGGAAATAATATCCGTAGTAAACTCCCGGCTGCTGGGTGGCCAGTTCCACAAAATGATGCTGCACGCTGACCTGGTTCAGATTATAGCTTGTCCTTCCCTCATAAAGAGTAAAGCTTCCGAATACAAACGGGTTAGCTGCTGCCATGAACGGACTGTTCTGCCGTCTCGCTCCCTTGGCAAAAGCGGAGATCTTCCCCCTCTCTCTTGTGAGAAGGACGATCCGCTTGTCATAATCCCCTACCGGCATGGCAGAAAGTACCACTCCCTGTACGGTAATCAGATCACTCATTTTCAGATTTCTTTCTTATCATATCCAAAGTTCTTGATCAGGAAATCACTGTCTCTCCAGTTCTTAGTCACCTTGACCCAGAGCTTCAGGTTTACCTTTGCTTCCAGCATACGCTCCAGCTCATAGCGGGCATTGCTTCCGATCTTTTTCAGCATGGCACCCTGTTTTCCGATGATGATGCCTTTGTGGGAATTACGCTCGCAGATGATGGTCGCATCAATATCTATGATGTTGCTTCTTCCCGGACGTTTCTTCATCCGGTCGATGGCAACGGCGATTCCGTGAGGGATCTCCTCATCCAGTGCATGCAGAGCCTTCTCACGGATGATCTCTGCGGCGATCTGGCGCTGAGGCTGGTCGGTAACTGTATCCTCATCATAGAACATCGGTCCGTACGGAAGATATTTGAAAATACTTGGAATGATATCCTGTGTGTTTTTTCCGCGGAGGGCAGAGCAGGGAATGATCTCTGCAAAACCACAGATCTTACGGTAGGTATCGATTGCAGGAAGAAGCTCTTCTTTTTTTACCGTATCGATCTTGTTGATGATGAGAATCACAGGAACTCCAACCTTCTGTAGCTGCTCGGCAATGTGGCGCTCTCCCGCACCTACGAATGTGGACGGCTCCACCAGCCACATAATGGCATCTACTTCCTTCAGGGTTCTCTCCGCAACCTGTACCATGTATTCTCCAAGCTTGTTTTTTGCCTTGTGGATACCTGGTGTGTCCAAAAATACGATCTGTCCCTCATCACAGGTATATACGGTCTGTATCTTGTTTCTGGTTGTCTGTGGCTTGTTTGATGTGATGGCGATCTTCTGTCCGATAAGATGGTTCATCAGCGTGGATTTTCCAACATTCGGTCTTCCGATGATCGCAACAAAGCCTGATCTAAAATTATTATCCATTCTTTATCCTCTCATAATCCTTTCACAGCCTGCTATCCCATTTAACGGACAGCAGGCTTTGTTTCTCATCAGCCGATCAGTGGCTTCACTTCCATGAATACATCTTCCGCCTTCTCTATTGCAGTCTCACTTCCTACTACGCAGATCTGATCATCGGAAAGTACTGCTTCTACAAGAGCTGCCAATTTCTGGATATCCTCCTTCTGCGCTCCGAGGATCTGATTTCTTTCCTTCTGGAGCATATCCTCTGTAACATTGGAGAAATATGCGGTTTTTGAGATACTTCCCTGCATCTGCGGAGTTCTCGGCACATCCTTGTTGCTGATCGTTCCGATGATATATTTTGTCATCTCACGCTCGTCTGCCTCAAAGGCACGGATATAATCCGGCACTCCCTGGTATACTTCCAGTGTTCTCTTAAGGTGAGGATCACGGTAAGATACCAGGAAGCTTTCTCCGTTTCTCTTAAATCCGCTCATACAGCCATAAGCGCCGCCTTTGACACGGATATTCTGCCACAGATAATCATAGCTTAAGATCACTTTGAGAATCTGCAGTGCTCCTGTATATTCTACGCCACGATCTATGAAGTTACCAGTGCGTGCTACATACTGAACTTTTGATGCAGTCTTAAATCCTTCATTCTTTTTCTCGCAATGAATGATGCACGGTGTCTCTGTTACGTTCTCATGATTGAGTTTTCCGGCTAGTTCTGCGATTCTCGGCTCCATGCCCTCAAGACCTTCTCTTGCCGCTGTATAGCTGATCATCATATTGTCCGGACGGAAGATTTTCTTTGTCAGTGCGTACAATCTCTGCGATAACGCCTCTTTTTCCTCGTCAAAATGTTCCTCTATATAGGCAACTCGTTTGTAGAAGTCAATTCCGCTTGTCATATCTTTGAATTTAGCAGACGGTGATGCATAAGACAGTGCACGAAGTGCTGCGGTCGTATGTCCAGAAGACTGGAACTTCATAAGCAGCCTTGATTTCAACATAGCGAGAATCTCCCGGATTCGTTTCGTATCATCTAGTTTTGATGCCGTAAGAATCTCTGCCATCATAGCAAATGTTTTCTCAAGTTGTGAGTATAATGCTTTTCCTTTGATCTCAAATGTCGCTTTGAATTCTTTTTCTTTCACACGTGTCACATTATTATACAGCTCCAGTGATGTACCGATTCCTCCGGTATTTACATTTATCTCATTGAATAACTCACTGTATTCATAGTTCTCTGTATCAATAATTCCAAGTACTGACTGCAGGATTCCAACATCCGCCAGTTCTTCTGCACTGACACCGGACAAATCGAACATAACGTTCACATATCCGATTCCATTTGTCTCAATCTCATGATAAACAACCGGCACATCTGCCAGCTTCATTTCTTCATTAAAGAATGGGGCTATCTCTCTGGAAATATCTTCTCTGCGCAGTACCGGGATTTTTTCCAGATTTTCTATCGCTTCCGGCTCAGACTGGTACTCTTCCAGCGCCTTCGTGTCTGCCACCAGTTTTTCAACCTCTGCATTGCTCAATGACTCTTTATATTTCTGAAGCTTGTCCTGGAGCTGTGCATCCAGACGTGCTGTACGTCCCTGCTCCGGGCGGACCACTACGATTGCTCCGTGTGTATTGTCAAGCAGATACTTCTGGATCAGTTCTTCATAATATCCGGTTCCAACTTTGTTCTTTAAAAATTCAAATGTCTCTAACGCCTCAATATGGATAAACGGCTGGTTTTCATCATAAAGCCAGCTATCCATGACTTGGAGTCCATACATAAGTCCTTTTGGATAATTTCCAAAATCAGCTTCTCTGTATCGGAATTCGTTGTAGTTGATTCCTGCCAGCAGCGCTTTCTGGTTAATGCCATTCTTCACCTGGTCTCTAAGAACGTCTTCAATCACCTTCACAAACTCATCTTTCTGACTTTCCTCTGCATTTTTCGCAACGACAGAGAAAATAGGCTGATACACACCGTTGTCATAAGAACCCATAATGTCTTTTCCGATTCCGGCATCGGTAAGGGCCTTCTTAAGCGGTGCTCCCGGT
>OIZE01001812.1_pt1 | contig 12341 bp, 9 predicted proteins | sample 1588421 | NCBI WGS metagenome assembly OIZE01 (sample SAMN03283251) | human gut metagenome | biome: human-associated habitat; material: feces | host: Homo sapiens | place: USA | collected 2013
ATATTCTCGATTATATAATTATTCTTATCAAGAAGCACACCAACTTCCTCTAAAAGCTTAATGCTTGATATGCCCTTGTAAGCATCATCTGTATCTGGAAAATGCTTTCCTATATCTCCAAGTGCCGCGGCACCTAAAAGTGCATCCATAATTGCATGGATCAGTACGTCTGCATCGGAATGTCCGAGAAGCCCTTTTTCATAAGGGATCTCAACTCCTCCGAGTATCAGCTTCCGTCCCTCTGTCAGGCGGTGCACATCGTATCCCTGTCCGATCCTCATAATTTTCTCCATTCTGCCGATATCACGGCTTTCAATCTCTTTGTCAGGAACCGATCATCCTGATCCTTCCGGGAATACACCGGATCTCCATGTCACGCTGGCACATACAGCTCTCCCCGTCTACATGAACAGCCAAAGGACGTTCAAGGTGGACGGAAGCCTCACTGCACTCATAAACAGAAACTCCCGGCTCCCGTTTTCGGTTTCCCGTGATAATATTAAGAAGTGCCGGAAACATTCTGCGTTTTACGGAGCTGTTCGCCACATATACCGTAAGCTTTCCGCTGCTCTCTGCATTCTGTTTCTTTTTTCTTCCTTTTCCCAGTCCGTTGACACGGAAGGTTAAAAAATAAATATGGCTGAATTCCAGCCTTCTGACACCGTCTATGATCATGTAACCCTTTACAGGGCGTGCCAGTATCAATTGCTTTAGTCCAAGCATAAATTTCAGAAAGCCGTTTAAATGAAACCGGCTCATCTTCTGCCTTACCGGGCAGCACAGAAGGTTATGACAGATGGCCGCATCCAGACCGATCCCGCATCTGCCGGCAAATCTTCTGCTTGTGATCACCTCGTCTCCGAAGGTGATGACACCATAATCAAGAATATCATAATATTTAGGATGAAGGATCCTCTTAGCCTGCCGCCCAACCTTACGGTAAGACTGAAAGCCCTTAGACAGGGCATTCCTAAAGCCGGCAGGAACATAACCGAGGGTTAGCATCCCTTTAAAGGAAACACCGTTCAGGACTTCATTATATGTTCCCTCTCCTCCTGCGACTACAAGAATTTTCGGATCCTTCTTATCTGAAGTCAGGGCTTTTGCGATATCAGCCGCATCTCCCGGATTCTCCGTAAAAAAGACTCTGTATTCCTGACCGTCATTTTCCAGTTGTCTTTCCAGCTTCTTCCAGATCCGATAACCTCTGCCCGCACCTGCGCTGGGATTTACAATAAAATGATACATGAAACCCTCCGCTGTAAACATCAATAATAGTATATCACACAATAGGAAAAAAAGATAAGAAAATTTCTATAAAAAAAGTATTGACATTTTCTTTTGTATCGTTTATACTGTCAAAGTCGAAAGCGTGAAACAAAAAACACGAAGGAAGACGAAATGGGGTCTTAGCTCAGCTGGGAGAGCATCTGCCTTACAAGCAGAGGGTCATAGGTTCGAGCCCTATAGGCCCCATTGTAACCGAAAGGTTATTGCAGATGCCGGCGTGGCGGAATAGGCAGACGCAAGGGACTTAAAATCCCTCGGGGGCAACCCCGTACCGGTTCAAGTCCGGTCGCCGGCATGTTAAAAAGCTTGTAGTTCGTATCTACAGGCTTTTTGTTTTAAACATACATTTCTATACAATTCAAACACAATTCCCTTATATGTCCCTATTTTTAAAATTTTATATAAAATCCACATAGTTATTATAAATAATACACTGCCATATTATTTGAAAAATCAATTGGACTTTTGCTGGAATTATCAGTACAATAGGCAACGTTCGGTTTTGAAAAGTCCAGCTATGGAGATATAGCGATAGTTGAAATTTTGGAGGTATTTATTTATGAGAAAGAGGCTTATTAACCTGATCGTGGGAGTAGCCATGGTAGCAGCTTCTATTACAGCCTGCGGCGGGTCTAAGACTGCTGAAACAACAGCAGCAACAGCAGCTCAGACAGAGGCAGCGAAAGAAACAGAGAAGGCAGAAGAAACTACAGCAGCAACTGCAGAGAAAGCTCCGACAAATCTTATTATCCCGAGCGCAAGCTGTGTTGCAAACCTGAATCCGCTTCTTGAGAGCTACAAAGAGGGTGCGATCATGTTAAATCCGATCTATGATCCGCTCTATGTGATCGACGTAAACGAGACAAGATATTATCTTGCTGAGTCCTACAATGTTTCTGAGGATGGTAAAGAGATCACGGTTAAATTAAGAGATGGCTTAAAGTGGCATGACGGCGAGCCGATTACAGCTGATGATATGATCTATACAATGGATGTTTGTGCAGACACCAATAATGGTGCATCCAACACAAACGCTGTTATCATCAACGATGAGAAGGTTGCTTACGAAAAGGTTGACGATCTTACTGTTAAGATCACTCTGCCGGTAGCTTCCGTTTCCTACCCTGATCTTCTTGGAAGCTTAGAGCTTATCCCGAAGCATGTATTTGAAGGAAACACAAGCATCGTAGGCCTTGAGGCAAATATGTCCGGTATCGGCTCCGGTTCCTATAAGGTTGCTGAATTCAAGCAGGATCAATACCTCCTTCTTGAAAAGAATGAAGATTACTACTTAGGCGCTCCGTCTATCGACACAGTGACCTTCAAGATCATTTCTGATCTTTCCGCTCAGGAGGTTGCTCTTATGAACGGCGAAGTAAACTTCATGGAGCTGGCAAGCGCTCCGGCCGTTGAGAAGTACGCTGCTGATTCCAACTACACAGTTGTTAAATATCCGGAAGGCCGTGTAAACATTATGGGTGTAAACAAGTTCTGCCCGACCTTTGAGGATCCGAGAGTCGTTCAGGCTATCTTTGCTGCAATGAACCGCGAGGAGATCATTGCAGGCGCTTACGGAACAGGCATGGCTGAGCCGGCAAATACCTGCTTCAGTAACGTAAACACATTCTATGACAGTACGATCGAGGGCTACACACAGGATATCGAGAAGGCAAAGGAGCTTGTTAAGGAAGCCGGACTCGAAGGAAAGACAATGACACTTTACTTCAACTCCGAGCGTGTATACATGAAGGAAACAGCCCAGATCATCCAGCAGCAGTTAAAGAACGTTGGAATCAATCTGGATGTTATCCCGCTTGAGTCCTCCGGATTCTTTGAGAAGGTATTCGGAACAGACAGCGATTATGAGCTTTATCTGAACGGATACGCAGCAGTAGGTGACCCGGACGAGGTCGTTTCCGGTATGTATAACGGAACATGGGGTGTTAACCTTGGAATCAGCGATGAGCTGGCAGATTTATGGAAGGAATCACGTACTGTATTTGATGAGGCTGAGCGTAAAGAGCTCTGCAAGAAGATTCAGGAAATGACAAGAGATGAGTATACCTGCTATCCGATCGCATATCCGAACTATGTGTTTGTTACTACTTCCAATGTTAAGGGAGCAGATGCGATCAAGAGAACCCCGATCTTTGAGGACTATACAAAATTAACGATTGAGTAATTCTTTTAAGTAAGAATGAAAGAATACCGCCTTCCTGAAACAGCAGAGAGGCGGTATTTGTTTATCTCAGTAAACATGAGAAAGGAGATACCTGTGAAAAAATTTATTGGAAAACGATTACTGCAAATGGTGTTTGTATGGATCCTGGTTTCCGTTTTTTCCTTCTCGATCATCTACTTTGCACCGGGCGATCCGCTGTATATCTACATGACCCCGGGAGCAACAGGACATAAGATGACGGACGAGGAGCTGGCGAGAATGCGGGAATCCTTAGGCTTGGACGGCAACGTGGTGGAGCAGTATGTAAGCTGGGCTGAAAAGCTGGCCCATGGAAACCTCGGCATGTCGATCAATAATAAGCAGCCGGTGCTGGATCAGATCGTGGAGAAGCTTCCATGCACCGCCGGTCTGATGGGGGCTTCCCTTTTGATCTCACTGATCGTGGCGATCCCTCTGGGGCTGATTGCCGGAACCCATAAAAACAAGCTGGCGGACAATATCATAAGCGGACTGACGTATTTAGGAATATCGGTACCTGCCTTCTGGCTGGGCATTATGCTGATCATCATTTTTTCCATGCAGCTTAAGCTTTTGCCATCCTCCGGAATGCGGACGATAGGCGTCAATTCGGCACTGGATGTCATCCGTCATGGAATCATGCCGGCTATCGTTTTAAGCCTTAACAATATGGCTGTATTTGTCCGTTATATCCGTTCAAATACCATCACCCAGATGGAGGAGGAATATGTCCTGACGGCTGTATCCAAGGGCATTTCCCAGAGAGGGATCATGTACGGACAGGTGCTAAAGAATTGTATGCTTCCGGTCATTACTGTTGTCGGTTCCCGTTTAGGAACACTTGTTACAGGCTCCTTTATCGTAGAATCCATTTTTGCATGGCCGGGACTCGGCACCCTCGGAATGTCTGCCATCAACAATAGGGATTATCCGATGATAATGGGAATCACCATGTTCTCATGTACGATCCTGCTGCTCGGCAACTTCATGGCGGATATTCTGTATGGCTTTGCAGATCCGAGAATCAAACAGGGAAAGGAGTAAAGCAATGGCAAAAATGTTGACCCCCTTAAATCAGGCCGCGCTGAAGGCAGAGGAATTCTGCAAAGCAGAAAAGGAGATCCGGAAAACCCAGGCCGATTATGACCGCGGATTGAAACAGAATCTGAAAAAGGCGTTTTCAGAAAATAAAATGGCGTTGCTCTGCCTGATCATTCTGTGCATTATCCTTGTCGCTGCAATTTTTGCTCCCTTCTGTCCGCAGGACCCGGACAATATGGATGTGATGAATAAAATGGCAGGGCCCAGTGCAGAGCACTGGTTCGGAACGGATGAGCTTGGACGCGATTCCTTTACCCGCGTTCTTTACGGCAGCCGTGTTTCCCTTCTGGTGGGCTTTGCGACAATGATCGTTTCCGTATTTGCAGGAACCCTTGTCGGTGCAGTCAGCGGCTATGCCGGTGGAAAAACAGATGTTTTACTTATGAGGATCGTGGATATGTTCCAGTCGGTTCCGAGCCTCCTTATGATAATTGTAATTTTCTCTTTTGTGCCAAACAATATGATAACTCTCGTACTCATGCTGGCTCTGTTCTCATGGACCGGAGTGGCGAGGATCGTCCGCGCCCAGACGCTGACATTGAAGGAGAGGGATTTTGTGATCGCGGCCAGAGCCTTAGGCGTCGGTCATGCAAGGATCATCGTAAGACATATTGTTCCGAATATGATAACCCAGATCATCGTGGCGGCTTCCTTAAGTATTGCCGGTGCCATTCTGGATGAATCTGCGTTAAGCTTTTTGGGCTATGGAGTGGCTCTCCCCAAATCATCTTGGGGCAGCATGCTTCAGAATGCCCAGCAGTATATCCTGTATGATCCCCTTCTGGCACTGATCCCCGGTGTGTTCATCCTGCTGACCGTATTATGCCTTAATATTCTGGGTGATACGCTTCAGTATGCGCTGGATCCACGCTTGCACAAATAGGAGGAGAAAAATGAAAAATATTCTGGAAGTGAAGGACTTAAAGGTCTCATATCACAGCTATGCAGGGGAAGTAAAGTCCGTGCGCGGCGTATCCTTTTTTGTAGGCGAGGGTGAGTCCGTGGCCATCGTCGGAGAATCCGGCTGTGGAAAATCCGTGACGGCAAAGACGATCATGGGTCTTATCCAGACCCCTCCTGGTGAGATCAAGGAAGGCAGTCAGATCCTGTTTGACGGAAAAAATATTCTGGAGCAGACCCGTCAGGAATGGGAAAGCTACAGGGGAAAAGAATGCTCGATCGTGTTTCAGGATGCGCTGGCAGCATTAAATCCTACGTTGACTATCGGACGGCAGATCGCGGAAAAGCTTCAGATCCATACGGATATGAAAAAGGAGGAGGCTTATGCGGAGGCAGAGCGTCTGTTGACCCTTGTGGGGATCCCGAATCCTGCAAAGCGCCTGAAGCAGTATCCCCATGAATTTTCCGGCGGTATGCGTCAGAGAGCAATGATCGCGATCGCTTTGGCATGTCAGCCGAGGCTTTTGATTGCAGATGAGCCGACAACGGCACTGGATGTTACCATTCAGGCTGATATCATCGAGCTTCTTAAAAATCTTCAGAAGGAATTTGGCATGGCAGTCATCATGATCACCCATGATCTTGGCATCGTTGCCGATATCGCAAAAAGGATTGTTGTTATGTATGCCGGCAAGGTAGTGGAAAACGGAAGCAATTACGATATCTTTTATCATCCCAGACATCCGTACACGAAGGCACTTTTGCGTGCAGTCCCGAGACTGGATTCGGAGGAGGATCAGGTGCTGGAGTCGATCGAGGGAACACCGCCCGACATGATCAACCCTCCTACCGGCTGTGCATTTTCCACACGCTGCAGTCATTGCATGAAGATCTGCCAAAAGAGTGAACCGCCGGAATTTGAGTTTGAAGACGGACATACGGCTCATTGCTGGCTGTATCATCCGATGGCGGGATATACGGAAGAATAACAGGAGGTTGTCGATATGAAAAACGGAGAAAAAATTTTGGAAGTCAGCCACCTGAAAAAGTATTTTGCGGCTGGAAAAGGAACACTGAAGGCGGTGGATGACGTTTCCTTTTATGTAAACAAGGGAGAGACACTGGGGATCGTGGGAGAGTCCGGCTGCGGCAAGACGACCTGCGGGCGTACCTGCATGGGCATCTATGGAAGGACAGACGGAACAGTGCTCTATAAAGGAAAGGATGTCCATGGCCTCAGAGGAGAAGAAAAAAAGAATTTCACCAAAGAGGTTCAGATCATTTTCCAGGATCCCTATTCCTCTCTGGATCCGAAAATGAAGGTGGGAGATATCATTGCGGAAGGACTTCGGGCCCATAAAATGTGTGGAAGCCGTGATGAGGAGAGAAAAAAAGTAGAGGAGCTTCTGGAAACGGTAGGTCTTAATGCCGAGCATGCGACAAGATATATCCATGAGTTTTCCGGCGGTCAGCGCCAGAGGATCGGAATTGCCAGAGCTCTTGCCGTGGAGCCGGAATTTATCGTATGCGATGAGCCAATCTCCGCACTGGACGTATCGATACAGGCCCAGATCGTAAATCTTCTGATCCGCCTTCAGAAGGAAAAAGGGCTGACCTATTTGTTCATTGCCCATGATCTGGCTATGGTAAAGCATATTTCAGACCGTGTTGCCGTTATGTACCTGGGAACAGTGGCGGAATTGACGGACTCGGATTCTCTTTATAAGAATCCCCTTCATCCGTATACTCAGGCCCTCTTATCTGCGATCCCGATCCCGGATCCGCAGGTGGAGGAGAAGAAGGAGAGAATCCGTCTTGAGGGCGAGCTTCCAAGCCCCATCGATCCGCCGGAGGGCTGCCGCTTTATTAACCGGTGCCGCTATGCCTCCGATATCTGCCGGGAAAAGCGGCCGGAGCTTGTTGAAGCGGAACCGGGACATTTTGTTGCCTGCCACAGATGCAGCCCGATGAAATAAAGATTGAGAAAAATCTGGGTTTGTGCTATCATATTGTCAGATAAAATAGTGATATCCACAAAAATGAAAGGCAGGTCAAATTATGGGAAAAGATTTCAGAGAAGAACTTGGCACTTTGATCGATGAGAGAAAAAAGGCCTACACAGATCTGAGTGATGAGATCTGGGGATATGCGGAGCCGCGTTTCCAGGAGTATGATTCCTCAAAAGCCCAGCAGGAGTATTTAAAGTCGAGAGGCTTTTCCGTCCGTGCAGATCTGGCAGGGGAAGAAACAGCATTTATCGCGGAATATGGAAGCGGGAAACCGGTTCTTGCTTTCCTCGGTGAATTTGATGCGTTATCCAGTCTTCAGCAGGAAGCGGATAATACTGTGCATTGCCCGATCGCCGGAAAGACAAACGGTCATGGCTGCGGCCATCATCTTCTCGGAATGGCCTCTGTGGCAGCGGTGGATGCGTTAAAGACCTATATGGAGGAGCATAAGCTTCCGGGAACGATCCGCTACTATGGCTGTCCGGCCGAAGAAAATGCAGGCGGAAAGGCATACCTCGTCCGCGACGGCCTTTTCGGAGACTGCGATGCGGCGATAACCTGGCATCCCAGTGACACAAATAAGACCATGGGCGAAGACAAATTCCTCGCCAATTTCCGCGTATTCTTCACCTTCCACGGAATCTCCTCCCATGCGGCAGGCGCTCCGGAGCTTGGACGATCTGCTTTAGATGCAGTTGAGATCATGGATATCGGCGTCAACTATCTGAGAGAGCACATGATGGATGCGGCAAGAGTCCACGGCGCTATCACAAATTCCGGCGGTATTGCTCCGAACGTGATCCCGGCCGAGGCGCAGATCCTTTATGCGATCCGTGCTCCGAAGGTAACGCAGGTGAAAAAGCTTTATGAGCGGATCTGCGATATCGCAAAGGGAGCCGCACTGATCACCGGAACGACGGTGGATATCCGTCAGGTCGCAGCATATTCTAACGTCATCAAGAATAACACGTTAGAGGAGCTCATGGATGAGAACCTCAGGCATTATATCCCGATCGGCTATACGGAGGAGGAGCTTGCCTATGCGAAGAAATTCCAAGAGGTCACGACAGAGCTGGACAAAGAGGGCTTAAAGGATATGCTGGCAGCAATCGGCGGCAAATCAAAGCGGCGTGAGCTTTTGGATATGCCCCTTCTTGACTTTGTGCTTGACCGCAAGTTTACCTTTGGCGGCGGCGGATCTACAGATGTTGGTGATGTCAGCTGGGTAGTTCCGACAGGTCAGGTGAATGTGAACTGCTATGCGGCAGGAACGGCGCTTCATTCATGGCAGGCAGTTGCTCAGGGTAAGTCTACGATCGCTCATAAGGGCATGCTTGCGGCGGCAAAGGTCATGGCGGCTACCGGCGCTGAGCTTCTTATGGATCCCAAGCTGCTTGAGAAAGCCCATCAGGACTGGATCGAGGAGCTGGATGGTGAGGTATATCCGAATCCGCTTCCGAAGGATGTGAAGCCGGAGATCTGGTAAACCCGGAGAAAAATTATTAAAAAAAATAAATGAAAAAAGTGTTGACAGATGAAGATATATGTAGTAAACTATGTTTCGTTGAGCGAGTGAAACAAATTGCTCAGTGTGCGTCAGTAGCTCAGCTGGATAGAGCATACGGCTACGGACCGTAGTGTCGGGAGTTCGAATCTTCTCTGGCGCGCTTTTGAAAAGGCTCTGTAATCGAAAGGTTACAGAGCTTTTTTGCTCTATAAAAAAGGCTATCGACCGCGCAAGGCGCGAGAATATGCCATTAAGGTGAGGATCAGGATGGGACAGAGAAAAACACTTAGCTTTACGTATGAGCTGATCCGCTCCAACAGAAAGACCGTGTCTTTGCAGGTGGGGCAAAACGGGGAGCTGACCGTGCGGGCGCCCCAGAGGATGCGGACAGAGGAAACAGATCGTTTTGTGGAAAACCACCGGGAATGGATCCGGAAAAAACGGTCAGAGCTGGAAGAAAATAGGAAAAAGTGCCCACAGTATACGGCAGAGGAAAAAAGACAGGGCATCGAGCTCGCTAAAAAGATATTTGAGCGGAAATGCAGGGAATATGCGGAGATAATGGGAGTGACCTACGGCAGGATCACAATCCGCGAGCAGAAAACCAGATGGGGAAGCTGCAGCGCGGCCGGAAATCTGAATTTCAACTGGCGGCTTGTGGAGATGCCGGAGGAGATCATCGATTATCTGGTCGTCCATGAGCTGGCGCACCGGCGCGAAATGAATCACAGCAAAGCGTTCTGGGCAATCGTGGAGCAGACACTTCCCGATTATAAAGTACGCCGGGAATGGCTCAGAAAAAACGGAGCCGCCTACAATGCAAAATGATCCCCGGGATGTGAAATGGGAGGGCAGGATATGCAGCAGAAAAAAAAGAAAGAGATCTGGATGCTTTATACGAAAAGAGCAGATTTTAACGGTCTGGCTGCCCGCTTAGGCGTGAGCCCGGTATCTGTCCGCATCATGAGAAACAGAGGGATCGAGACAGAGGAAGGGATGTATCGGTATCTGTACGGGACGCCGGAGGATATGTATGACGGAAGGCTGATGCGGGACATGGAAAAGGCCGCCGGGCTCCTTATGGAAAAAATAAGGAGCGGAAAGCGAATCCGGATCATCGGAGATTACGATATCGACGGCGTATGCTCGACCTATCTTCTCTATACGGGCTTAAACAGGGTGTGCCGGGAGATAGAAAAAAAGCAGAGAATATATTCGGAAAACAGTATCATAGATTATGAGATACCGGACAGGATCCGGGATGGCTATGGGATCAATATGTCCATTATCCGTCAGGCAGAAAAGGATCAGATCGATACGATCATCACCTGTGATAATGGGATTGCCGCTGCCTCTGAGATCGCGGAGGCAAAAAGAGCGAAAATGACGGTGATCGTGACCGATCATCATGAGGTTCCCATCGGAGCCTCTGGGCAGGTGCTCCCCATGGCGGATGCCATCGTTAATCCGAAGCAGGAAGGAGATGCCTATCCCTTTAAGGAGATATGCGGGGCAGTCGTAGTTTATAAGCTTCTGGAAACGCTGTATGAGTACGCCGGGATCCCAAAGGCAGAATGGAAGGAGCTTCTGGAATTTGCGGCGATCGCGACGGTGGGTGACGTCATGAGGCTTCAGGATGAAAACCGTCTGATCGTAAAGTATGGGCTTAAGCAGATCGCAGCGACAAAGAATCCGGGACTTAGAAAGTTGATAGAAAAAAACGATCTCGATCCGGCCTCTTTAAGTGCCTATCACATCGGCTTTGTGATCGGGCCGTGCCTGAATGCGGGCGGCAGGCTGCAGACGGCAAAGCTGGCGCTTCGACTTCTTCTGGCCGACAGTGACGAAAAGGCGGAGCAGCTGGCAGAGCAGCTTAAGGCTTTAAACGATATAAGAAAGGATATGACGAAGGCAGGCGAAGAAGCTGCCATCCGGCAGGTGGAGGAAAAGTACAGCTCAGACCGCGTTTTGGTTGTATATCTGCCGGAATGCCATGAATCCCTTGCCGGGATCATCGCCGGCCGTGTCAGAGAGTATTTTCATAAACCGGCGATCGTCCTGACAGACGGTGAGCAGATAGTAAAGGGCTCAGGACGCTCGATTGAACAGTACAACATGTTTAAGGGGCTTACTGAGGTTGCAGAGCTTCTTCCGAAATTCGGAGGCCATCCCATGGCGGCAGGGCTTTCCATCGAAAAAAAGGACATTGACGAATTTCGCCGGCGTCTCAACGAAAATGCAAAGCTGACGGAGGAGGATTTTATCCCAAAGCTCTGGATCGATGTCCCGATGCCGTTGGAATACGTCAGCGAACAGGTGGTGGAGGAGCTAAAGCTTCTTGAACCCTTTGGGCAGGGCAATGAAAAGCCGAAATTTGCCCAGAAGGGGATCACGATCCGCAGTACCCGCATTCTCGGAAGAAACAGGAATACTGTCCGGCTGAGTTTGGTCACGGAGAGCGGCTTTACGATGGATGGTCTGTGGTTTGGGGATGCCGATCGCTTTATGGAGGAGCTGGACGGGAAAAATACGATCGACATCATCTATTATCCGGATGTCAACGAATATAACGGCACAAAGACCCTGCAGGCGATCATACAATGCTTTAATTAAAAAAAACATAAACTCCCTCTTTTTTTCATACGCTGGTGACAGCAGACAGGAAAGGAGGGAGTTATTTTGTTTGAGGAAAAGACGGCGGCAGAAACAAAAAGGATATTGGAGGCAGAGGCTTACGGAGGGCTCTCACGCGATGTAGTGAATAAACGTCGGCAAAGCTTTGGGCCGAATGAGGTAGAAAAATGGCCCGGGCCATCCTTCTTATCCCGGCTCTTTTCCCAGCTTGCGGATCCGTTCCTGTATGTTCTGGCGGCGGCAGGGGGGATCTCTGTCCTTTTAGGAGAGCTGGCAGACGCCTGTATTATCGCGGCAGTAGTTATCCTTAATACAGCAGTCGGGATGATACAGGAGGGAAAAGCAAAAAAAGCGCTGGATGCCTTGGAAAAGATGACCCGGCTGAAGGCTGTGGTAAGACGGGAAGGGATAGAACAGACCGTGGATGCCGCAGAGCTGGTGATGGGAGACCGTGTCCTTCTGGAGGCCGGAAGACAGGTTCCGGCTGATCTGAGGCTGATCATCACGGAAAATATGCAGATTGAGGAGTCTGCCCTGACCGGAGAGGCGGAGCCGGCAAAAAAAGACGCGGAATTTCTTGCCGGGAAAGACACGCCCTTAGGAGACCGGAAAAATATGGCCTATATGTCTACTAATGTGACTGCAGGGCACGGAGAAGGGATCGTTACGGCGGTGGGAATGGATACGGAGATCGGAAAGA
>OIZE01001818.1_pt1 | contig 12326 bp, 8 predicted proteins | sample 1588421 | NCBI WGS metagenome assembly OIZE01 (sample SAMN03283251) | human gut metagenome | biome: human-associated habitat; material: feces | host: Homo sapiens | place: USA | collected 2013
CACTTTTTAGCTTTCTGGCAAGTGCTGCATGCGGGATATTGCAAAAAGAGAGTTTTCATATTTATTCTATATTAAGCATTTGTAAATCTTGATACATGGTGCGGTATGCTGCCGCTTTTTTGTCGAGTGCCAACGGATAGGCTCGTGAAGAAGAAGGCATGCGGTATAAGCGCATCGGGCGTCCATCAAAGACGAACTCAGAGAAATCGCCCACCTTGGGTTCTTCCACTTCGAATTGTGCCCGGAGTGTATCTGTTGCCTTTTGCCCTGTTGTGACGATGGCTTTGCATTCCGGGAGGTGTCCGAGAAGTCGGCTTATATCAGTGGGCTGCACCACTTCCAGGAACTTGTCTGAGGCATTGTCCTGTAAACGGCGAACAGCTGAAGCGGTATCATAAAGTGCGATGCCTTTTTTGTTCAAAAGATCAATAATACGTTCCTTGTCAAATACCTTTTTGTCAGGATTCAGAAAGTGGTCTTTGTTTTGGAAAAATATTATTCCAAAAATACGCCACATATCATTTTGCAGATTGGGATAAAAGAATTCCATGCTCCATCGTTTCTTTTGTGGGGGAAAACTGCCTAACATCAGTAGTTTGGCGTTAACCGGTAAAAAAGGCTCTAATGGATGTTCTTCTATATTTAATAAGGATTTCATAAAATCTTTAATGATTATTCTTTTGGCTTTGGTTCTTTTTTAGCCAGTAATACAATGTTATACACATATTCCGTCATCCAGTTTTCAGAATATCCTAAGGCTTGTTTGTATTTACTGATGGCAACACAGGTCTTGTGTACGCTTTCGTCTTTCCAGTCGGTCTTGGTCATGATATCATGAATTGTTTTCTCGGTCATGTTACGTAACATTTTTTTCATTACGCTGGGCATACGGAATTTCCATTGCATCAAATTACCTATCAGCATCATCAAGTCATTGCTGAATCCTTGGAACATAAAAAGATAAGTCTTGACATCATTTACATTCTTGCAATTCTTTTTTATAGAACCGTCAATTTCTTTAAAGAAATCATCACTTAGACCATAAAGTTCTACTAACATCTTTTTGCAGCGTGACTTCTCAGCAATTCCCAACTTGTTGTTTTGGGTCGGTATTTTAAGGGTGCGTTTGAAAACTGCCATGTCTGGCAAAAAATTAATATTTGTGATACCTATGTTGCAGGCCATTACAGACTGATAATATACACGGATTAGTGTCATGAAGTCTTCCATACCACCTATGCGGCTTGTTTCTTCTCCTTCTGTCTGTTTTTTACCAAATAATTTTGAAAATATGCTCATTGTGTTCTTAAATTATATTGTTTTCCTGTCTGCAAAGATAGCGATAAAAACTGAAACATTTTTGATTAAAATCCTTTTGTTTTACTATTTATCATTTTTATTGAATGGTTGATGCCGGGGGAATTGCTTTGTGTTACCAGCATTCCAAATCATTTTCAATATCTTTCATTCTGTCTTTGGTGAAAACTGGATTTTTGACCCCGTTACGTTTCTGAATTCGATAGTCTTCCAATAGACGGAATGCATATTTCCCTAGTAAAGTAATGGCTATCAAGTTACAGATAGTCATAAATCCCATTGCCATATCGGCCAGGCTCCATGCCAGTTCCAGACTAGCCAATGCCCCAAACATAACCATTCCTCCCACTGCTATACGATAAATGGGGATAGCCCATTTCCGATGAGTTATGTAACGTACATTGGCTTCACCGTAATAATAATTTCCCAAAATGCTGCTATAGGCGAAAAACAGAATTGCCACCGCCACATAAATAGTCCCGATGTTGCCTATTTCATTATTCAGTGCCATTTGAGTAAGTTTTATTCCATTGGCTTCTTTTGTGGAGGCCACTCCGCTGAAAAGAATGATGAAAGCAGTGCAGGTACATATGACAAGTGTATCGGTAAAAACTCCCAATGTCTGAATTAATCCTTGTTTTACAGGATGGGTAACATCGGCACTTGCCGCTACATTGGGTGCGGAACCCATACCGGCCTCATTGCTGAATAATCCACGTTTGATTCCTTGCATTAATGCCATGCCTATACCTCCGCTTAATGCCTGTTCCCAGCCAAAGGCATTCGCTATAATCAATTCAATAACTTCTGGCAAATGCTTTGCATTTACAATTACGATGAAAAGGGATAAAAAGATGTATCCCAATGCCATGACAGGAACAATAATGCTACTTACTTTAGCAATACGCTGAATGCCTCCGAAGATGATAATTAATGTGAGCGAGGTCAGTATCACTCCCATTAGGCTGGGAGGAATATTGAATGCTTCTTCGAAAGCGGCACAAATGGTATTGCTTTGTACTGAATTAAAAGCAAATCCAAAAGTAAAGATAAGCAGAAAGGCAAACAAAACTCCCATCCACGGCTGTTTTAATCCTTTTTTCATGTAATAAGCTGGCCCGCCAACGAAAGAATTATGTCCGTGTACTTTATATAATTGGGCCAATGTGGACTCAATAAAAGCGCTGCTGGCCCCCAAAAGAGCAATTACCCACATCCAGAAAACAGCACCCGGACCACCCAAAGTAATAGCGGTGGCAACTCCTGCTAAATTACCTGTTCCCACGCGACTAGCTATGGAAACGGCAAAAGCTTGAAAAGAGGAAATATGGTGTTCGCGACCTTCTGTCTTGCCGGTAGAATCACCTAATAGACGTACCATTTCTCTTATCATGCGGAATTGTACGAAATTTGTTTTAAAAGTAAACCAAAACGCACATCCTAACAGCATGATGATCAAAATGTAAGTCCAAAGCACATCATTCACTCTGCTGATTAATAGGGTCAGTATATCCATTTTACTTATTCCTTGTTTAATTTAAAATAGAACTTATGTCCATGGAAAACAAGTTCCACTAGACCAAAACGGATAAAGTCTGCTAATAGTTCACAAGTTGTCTTGTGGTTTAATCTGCAAAGTTTGCAACATTGATTTAATGAAAGTTTTTCTTTTTCTTTCAAGACATCCAGTAACCGTTGCTCTCTTTCGGTAAATGTTACAAGTGCTCCTTCAGGTTTCTTGCTGTGTTGCCACATCTTTAGATGGACGGGAGTGGCCAGTATGTTTTCGTCTTTGATGCGGATATAGGCCCATGGCTTATTCATTTCATCTAGGGCATATACAGGTTTAGAAACCGTTTCGTTAATACGTATTTCCAATACAGTCTTTCCTTCTACCTTGTAAGTCTGCGTTTCCAGTTCGACTTTGGGCTTGCAATACATGGTTGCTGCTGCTTCTATCATATATATTTCTTCGTCAGAGCGGACTCCTGCTATTTTGCCATTGTCCTTTACTCCTATTAATAGCCTGCCGCCCTCGGTATTGGCGAATGCGGAAAGGCTGCGAGCTATTTTGCGTGCGTCCGAAATCTCGAATTTGAAATCCTGATGACAGTGTTCTCCCTCCGAGACAAGCTGTCGTATGTATTGTGTATCCGTTAATGCTTTCATTTCAATTGCAAAAATAGGAAAAATGAAACATATTGTGGGTATCGAATGATAAAAAAGCCGATATTAGTTTGTCTGTTATCAAGCTTTTTGCTTCATTTGCAGTGGAATAAAAATAATTAGCCTTTAAAATCTATGGGAATAAGAAAAAAATGTTTGATCATTACATTATTATGCTTTTCTAGTCTAATGTATGCAAGTGAATTCATGTTTAAACATTTGGAGGTGAAAGATGGTCTGTCAAACAATCAAGTTCTTGATATCTTTAAAGATTCCGAAGGTTTTATGTGGTTTGCCACAGCTTCTGGGTTGAATCGGTATGACGGGTGTCAGATGACTTTGTTTCGTAGTTATAATGCCGATCCGGCTTCTTTACCTGATAATTATATCAAAAGCATACAAGAAGATTATAAAGGAAACTTATGGATTCTTACCGGTGTGGGTTATGCCATTTACAACTCGGAATCAGAAACATTTAATAGGGAGGTGCATGCATGGCTATGTGAAGTCGGTATTGACGGAACTCCTGCATTAGTATATATAGACCATAATAAAAATATGTGGTTTTATATAAAAGGAAAAGGCTGTTATTTGTACATTCCGGAATCTCAATTACTATATCCGCTTTTGTTTGATACTCATCAGTTGCCAGAAGGTGATATTACGGACATTGTAGAATGTAGAGAGGGAATCTTGTTGGTATATAATACCGGGAGGCTTGTTTGTCTGGATACTCGGACAAATAAGATTAAATGGCAGCAGGATGATTTGGTTGGGGAATTGGGAACTGACAAGCAGGGAATTTTCACTCTGTTTGTAGATCGTGATAATGATATATGGATGTATAGTCCATTTGGAATATGGGTTTATAGTCCGGAGCAGAAGAAGTGGCTGTCTTGGCTGGCAAATATTATCAAGCGTCGGTCTCATAACATGGTCCGTGCTGTATCACAGGATAAGCAGGGGCGTATATGGATAGGAACAGATCAGGATGGCATTGATATATTAGATAAGAAGACAGGGGAAGTGAGGCAGTTGCGGAACAAGGCAGGTGATGAACGTAGCTTGCAAAATAATACAGTAATGGTTCTATACGAGGATTCCAGTGAAACTATGTGGGTGGGGACTTATAAAAAAGGAATTTCCTATTTTAATGAGTGTGCTTTTAAATTTGGTGCAGAGTATATGGGAGATATTAGTTGCATTGAAGAAGACAAAGAGGGCTATGTGTGGCTGGGTATCAACGATGTCGGTATCATATATTGGAATTCCGTGACTGGCAATCGGGCTGCTTTTCCACAGAAAGGTACGGATAAACTCATTACTGATGCCATTGTTTGCATTTTGAAAGCTAGTGATGGGAAACTTTGGATTGGTACTTTTGGGGGAGGCTTGATTTGTTATGATAACGGTCGTATTATTCATTATAAAAAAAACATACCGGAACGGCAAAATTCTTTGGCTCATAATAATGTATTGGCTTTGGCTGAAGATAAGCAGGGGATTATATGGATAGGTACATTGGGTGGGGGAGTGCAGAGTTTGAATCCCAAGACGGGTTTGTTCACCACTTATAATACAACTTCGGCCGGCTTGATATCCGATTATGTTTCCTCTTTGTGTATGGGAAAAGAGGGCTCTTTGTGGATTGGTACCGCTCAGGGACTTTCGGAATTGGATATTGAAACTAAAAAAGTGGTTAATCTGGAAGGTACTAAATCTGGTAAGGAATATTTTTCTGATCAGAATATAAGTCAGGTGTATGAGGATAGCCGTGGATTGATATGGATTGGTACATGTGAGGGGCTGAATGTTTATAATCCCAAAACGGATGAACTGATTATATTAGGAGTGGAGCAAGGAGTTTCCAGCCCTATCATTTCTGGAATAGTAGAAGATGGTAATGAAAATATATGGGTGACTACAGCACGTGGAATAACTAATGTTATACCGGCAGTAGATTTAAAAACAGGGCGCTATATTTTTCATAGTTGTGTTTATGATGATAAAGATGGTTTGCAAAATAGTGGGTTCAACCTGCGTTCCATTAAAAAATTGTCTTCTGGAGAAATTCTTATGGGAGGGCTGTATGGTATTAACCGCTTCCGTCCGGATGATATAAAATACAATAAAAAACGTCCCAGCGTGATGTTTACCCGTTTGTTCTTGTTCAATGAAGAAGTAGGGGTGGGTGAGGAATATGAAGGTAGGGTGATTTTGGATAAGGCGTTGAACAAGGTAGATCAGATAAAATTGAGTTATGAACAGAATATGTTCAGTGTACAATTTGCTTCTGATAACTATATTTTGCCGGAAAAAACGGAGTATGCTTATAGGCTGAAAGGTTTCAATGAGGATTGGATGACTACTACCTATGACAAAGTGACTTATACTAATCTAGCCCCCGGAACTTATATGCTGAAAGTGAAAGCAGTCAACAGTGACGGATATGGTGGAGATGAAGAAGCTTCATTGAAAATTGTTATCTATCCTCCTTTTTGGCGTTCCGTTTGGGCATATATTGTTTATAGCCTTTTGGTGGTTGCTGTATTGGTATTGGGATGCTATTGGGTTCTGCGTGGAGAACGGAATAAATTTAAGATACAGCAAATAAAGCAAGAAATAGAGAGGAATCAGGAGAAGGCAGATATGAATTTGAAGTTTTTCACTCATGTCAGCCATGAACTACGTACTCCGCTCACTCTTATTATCTCACCGTTGGAAACGCTGATGAAGGAATATCAATCGGATGCTGCTCTGATGGATAAATTGAATATAGTGCAACGCAATGCATTAAGGTTGTTGAATCTTGTAAATCAGTTGTTGGATTTTAGGAAAATTGATGTGAATGGATATTATTTAAGTTTGTCTGATGATGATATCATCTCTTATATTCATACGATTTGTGATTCTTTTATCTCTTTGTCTGAACAGAAAGATGTTTCTCTCACTTTTTATTCAGCTGTTTCCTCATTGAATATGTTGTTTGATGGGGATAAAATGAGGGAAGTGATGATGAGTCTGCTTTCCAATGCTTTTAAATTTACTTGCAGTGGTGGAAGAGTTGATGTGTTTGTCAGTTTAGTGGAAGGACAGGATTCTCGGGAAATGCTGGAAATCAGAGTGGCTGATACAGGGATCGGCATTAAAAAAGAAGACAGAGAACGCATTTTCGGACATTTTTATCAAGTGGATTATCCGGATATGAGCTTCTCAGGTGGCGGAGGTAGTCTGAGTATTGTACGTGATTTTGTCACGCTTCACGATGGCACGGTGAACGTAATGGATAATACTCCTGTCGGTTGTGTTTTTGTTATCCATATCCCGGTAAAGCGTTCCGAGAGTAAACCGACGAAGATAGAACAGGTGCAAGTTGTAGATAAGTCGGTAGAAGATATTTCCACACTTCAAGTTCCGGAGTCTTATGTGGCGTCTAATGTCGGGGAGGAATCGAAAGAAGAACTGAACCATATAATAACAATAGAAGGACTGGAGGAGGATATTCGAAGATTAGAATCTGGTAATACGGAAGAAATTGCAGAAGAAAAAAATATAGAAACAATCTCTGCCGTTGCTCCACAAAGAGCAACGGTGATTCAATTGGTTGAGGGTGAGAGTAATGAGATGATAACTCATATTATTCCACCGGAGGAGTTGCCGGAAATGGTGACTGCTGTTCCTGAAGAAAAAAGTGAACTGGAGTTGAAAACGGTTTGGAATCATGCTTATATTGATCTCAAACCTAGTGGGACTGCCATAACTTCGATGGATGAAAAACTGATAAATCATGCTGTGAAATATGTAGAGGATAATATTGCACGCAGCGATTTGTCTGTAGAAGAGCTAAGCAAGGAATTAGGGATGAGCCGCGTTCATTTATATAAAAAGTTATTGGCTATTACCGGTAAGACCCCTATCGAGTTTATTCGTATAATTCGTTTAAAGCGGGCTGCCCAATTACTCCGTGGAAGTCAACAGAATATTTCGGAAATAGCCTATCAGGTGGGCTTTAATAATCCGAAATATTTCAGTCGGTATTTTAAGGAAGAATTTGGTATACTACCTTCGGCTTTCCAATATAAACAAGGTAGATAGTTTTCAATATTTTATAGTGCCATTTAAGGTTTGTATCGGAGTTTCGTCAACAGACATACGTTCTGTAACAGATTTCATCTATGAGTAAAAACAATTCCATTTTATTATTGTTTTTATTAATAATAGTCATACATTAAAATCAATATAGAATGGAACATACAGTTATACATGACGAGAAAGTAGACCGTTTCGAAGTATTTGAATCGGGACAAATCGCCTATTTGCAATATGATGAAAAGAACGGAGTTTTGGATATCCTTCATACAATAGTTCCCCCACAGTTGGAGGGGCAGGGAATAGCTCAGGCTTTGACCGAGGCCGCTGTGAGATATGCTTCGGTCGTAGGGCTTAAAATACGTCCTACTTGTTCTTTTGCAAAAATGTTTTTTACCCGGCATACCCAATATAAAGACATGTTGGTGGAGTGAGAAATAAAATCAGACACGGATTGTATAAACACCGTGTCTGATTCGTTTTTAGCTCTCTTATCTTTATATATACCTTTAATCACATTGTTTGTGTGTCATAATATCCAATACTAGTTTATCGGTTTCATTCATACCTTGTGAACCGATTCTGGTAAGGTTGCGGATGCTACGGTCCACATCATTATCAATGATACCTTCTACAGAAGATACGCATTTATGTTCCATCGCTAATATGGCTGAAAATACAGCGGTAGAGACACCGCTGCTTAATTTCAGAGCACAACTGGGTTTGGCTCCGTCACAAATCATACCCGTCAGGTTGGCGATCATATTCTGTACAGCAAAAGTGATTTGCTCATAAGTGCCTCCCATTAAATAAGTGATACCACAGCTAGAACCTGTTGCAGCTACTACACAACCGCATAGTGCAGACAGACGCCCCAAGCTTTGTTTGATGTAAATCACTGTTAGGTGACTGAGTGTCAGTGCGCGGATCAATTCTTCTTCTGATTTATGGTTATCTTCGGCATAGACTACTACCGGTAAGGTAGCTGTAATTCCTTGGTTCCCGCTTCCCGAATTGCTCATGACAGGAATCATGGCTCCCGCCATACGTGCATCGCAAGCTGCCGAGGTATAAGAAAGGATGTGGGTAAATGTATTACTTCCCAATATTTGTTCTTCACTTTTGCTACTTTTCAGAATTTTGCCTAATTCGTGACCGTAGTTTCCTTTGAAAGAACGTTCTGCTGCCGCTTTGTTCAAACGTTTGGTTTCAAGAATAAAACGAATTTCATCCAATGGTGTGGTGGTGGCAAAATCGTACACTTTTCGCAAGTTCAACTCCGGTTTTTTTGCATCCTCATTGCAGGCGGCGGTAGTTTGTTTGTTTAGTAAAACTTGGTTGTTAAAGGCCACATATATAAAATTGGTATGCCCGCAAGCAATAATGGCCGTTGCTTTATCACCGTCAGCTTCACAGATAATTTCGATATATAACTTTTCTTCTATATTCTCTTTCAGCCCGATAGAGATAGCTTGTGAGTCAATTAGTTTTTTACCCTCTGCTACGGCTTCAGGAGTGCTGTCTTTTAAGACTTCCAATTGATATTCGGATTTCCCGATTAATGCCCCTAAGGCGATAGCGATAGGTAGTCCAATCATTCCTGTCCCCGGGATGCCTACTCCCATGGCGTTCTTAAGAATATTGGCGCTGAGTAAAGCTTTAATCCTTTCAGGTCTTTTACCTAGTGTTTCTGTTGCTTTTGCTACACAAAGGGCTACGGCTATGGGTTCTGTGCACCCGATAGCCGGAACGACCTCGCGATTTATAAGGGCAATGATTTGCTCTCTTTCTGGTTTGGCGATCATAGTAGATAATTATTAAGGGGTCTTGCAAAAATCTTTTTGAAAGTGTATCAAAACTCGAATAAAACTATCATTTCGTTTGTCTTTTCCTTTTCGTTGATTTTCAGAATATTTTTCATTAAAGAATATTCTGAATGAATAGAATGATAGGTTTATTTAGTTTTGACACCCCTTCGACTTTTGACACACTTTGGTTATTTTTTATAGTTTTGTAATCCGGTCTGGAGGAAGTCAACATATTTATCTATATCCTCATCATATGAATATGATTTATTCAACGGTTTTCCTTCATTGTCAATCAATACATAGAAAGGTTGTGCGTTGGCACCGAATTTAGAACGTTGCAAGTAACTCCATTTATCACCGATCGTGCGTAGTGTACGTTCCTTACCGTTTTCCATCACTTTGATGTGTTCGGGCAACGGGGTTTTGTTATCAACGAACAATGTTATCAGTACATAGTCCTCAGTCATCAACTTGTTTACTTTCGGATCAGTCCATACAGCAGCTTCCATTTTACGGCAATTTACACATCCGTAACCTGTAAAGTCAAGCATTACCGGTTTTCCGGTACGTTTTGCATATTCCATACCGGCATCGTAGTCATCAAACTGCGCATGTACTTCATTGGTGTATAAGTTGAAGTCTTGTGTATTCATGGGAGGAGCAAATGCGCTGACAGCTTTCAAAGGAGCACCCCATAAGCCCGGTACCATATATACAGCAAATGCAAGTGAGATAAGAGCCATAAAAAAACGGGCAACACCTACTTTATCATCATCATCATCGTGAGGGAATTTGATCTTACCCAACAGATAGAAGCCTAGCAAAGCGAAAATCACAATCCATAAAGCAAGGAATGTCTCACGGTCTAGAATCCCCCATCCATAAGCCAAGTCAGCAACCGACAGGAATTTCAAAGCAAATGCGAGCTCAAGGAAACCTAATACTACTTTAATTACATTCATCCAACCACCGGATTTAGGCATGGATTTCAGCCAAGACGGGAACATGGCAAACAGTGTGAATGGCAACGCTAATGCAAGAGCAAAACCTAACATGCCGATAGCAGGGGCAACTACACTACCTGTAGTGGAAACTTCTACCAACAAAAAGCCGATGATAGGACCTGTGCATGAGAATGAAACCAAAGATAGGGTGAATGCCATCAGGAAGATACTTAACAAACCACTGGTCTGTTCCGCTTTACTGTCTACTGCATTGCTCCATTTTGAAGGAAGAGTAAGTTCGAATGCTCCAAAGAAAGAGGCTGCAAACACAATTAGCATCAAGCAGAAGAATATGTTAAAAATAGCATTTGTGGAAAGTGCATTCAAGGCACTGGCACCGAATATCAAGGTTATGGCAAGACCTAATAATACATAGATCACTACAATAGAAGCACCATATGTCCATGCATCACGGATTCCTTTCTTTTTGTCTTTGCTACGTTTTAAAAAGAAACTTACCGTCATTGGGATGATAGGCCATACACAGGGCGTAAATAAGGCTAGTAATCCACCGATAAACCCGGCAAAGAAGATGTAAATCCATGAACGGTCTTGTTGTGATGTCGTTTCGCCAAATGCGTTCAGCTCTTGGATAACCGGAGTCCAATAATCTTGGACAGCAGTGTCATTGCCGATCAGGGCGGCAGTTGTAGCACTATCTGTTGCGGTAGTTGCAGTAGCTGTTTCCGCTACAGGAACTTCCGTTATGGCTGTTTCTGTTTTTGCGGGTTCAGTAGTCTTGCTTGTAGTAGCAGCGGCAACTCCTTTTCCGGAGAAAGAGAAAGAAACTTCAGTAGGAGGCAGACAGTTTTCATCGTTGCAGGCACCGAATTCCATATAACCTTCTATCATATAGGTAGCGCCAGTTATTTTTAGTTTCTGAATGAAAATGGCAGTGTTCTCAAAGTAACGTAATTTCATTTCAAACACCTTGTCGAAGTTTTCAATTTCTTTACCTTGTGGAGTGAGCTTTCCTACTAATTCTACTCCTTCTATCTTGTCTACGTTGAAAGTAGCGGAGATAGGACCTCCCGAAGGAAGGTCCGTGGAATAAACGTGCCATCCGGCGTCAATCTTACCAGTGAATACTATTTGTGCTTCCGTATCGGAAATCGTCTTTAACTCGGTTTTGAATTGTACCGGATCTTGAATCTGGGCAACTGCCGGAAGCAATGCCATAACGATTAAGAGGCAACTTAAAAAAAACTTCTTTTTCATTACGTATTATTTAAATTTTGATTAATGTTCATACCGCAAAGTAAGGGATAATATCTTAGATATGTCTCTCTATACCTATATAAATATCGGCAATTGCTGTTTTCAGAATAAAAAATAGAGCAAAAAGATAATCTATTGCTCTTTTTGGAGTTCCATAACTTTGTTTCTATATTGGGAGGGGGTCATTCCCACAGAGGATTGGAAAAGGTTATAAAAGGTGGAAATGGAGTTAAATCCCAACTCTGCAGAAATGGCTTTCATCGGAGTTTCGTTATTGGGGTCAGATAATAGGCGGATAGCTTCTTCAATACGGAAACGATTTACATAATGAGTGAAGGATAATTTGGATTGCTCATTGATGATACGTGATAAATAAGTACGGTTAGTTCCTAGTATTTCCGCTACTTTGTCTTTTGTTATAAAATTGTCTTTGTAAATTTTTTCTTCTCTCATAATACGCTCTAATGTACGGAAAAGTTCTAAACTTTTCTCATCGGTGAGTGAGGAGGAAGCATACTTTTCGGAAGTAGAAACCATGGAGGGGGCATTGGTCTCCAATTCTTTTATACGGCGATTCAGTTCCGTTTCTCTTTTGATTGCTTCTTGATTTTGCTTGACAATACTTAAATAAAGTTTGTTTTTACGGCGGTAGAGGTAATAAAGCAACCCTAAAACAATTACAGTGATAATAAGAATAAATGTTTGTTGCTGTATACGCTGTTCT